>Ga0209083_1000754_pt1 | contig 43549 bp, 37 predicted proteins | sample AM7aDNAmetaG_FD_184132 | JGI IMG/M metagenome (GOLD analysis project Ga0209083, IMG submission 184132) | Freshwater microbial communities from Finland to study Microbial Dark Matter (Phase II) - AM7a DNA metaG (SPAdes) (version 3) | ecosystem: Environmental > Aquatic > Freshwater > Lake ... | reverse complement strand
GAGCAACAGGCAAGATGGGTATGGAGATGATGGAGATGCTCCTTCGCGCCGACAAAGCGGCGGGCGTAAAAAGACGGCTCTGCGTGGCTTCCGGTTTCTCCAACCCGGAGAATGAGAAAAAGTTGAACGCTCTGGGTATCGAGACTTTCAGGGGAGACTTAAGCAGCGAAGAATTCATAGACTCGCTTCCCGAAGTGGAGAATGTTTTCTTTATGGCGGGGTTCAAGTTCGGCTCTTCAGGCGATTACACGAAAGCCTATCATATGAATATCATAATGCCCTATATTTGCGGGAGAAGGTACAAGGCTTCGCAAATTGTGGCTTTTTCCTCAAGCAACTTCTATCCCCACACGCCTGTCGGCCAAGAAGGCCCTTCGGAGGAATCAAGACTGGACCCGCAGGGAATTTACGGCTGGACCCTCCTCGGCAGGGAACAGGCTTTCAGGATTAACGCGCAGAAGCACGCAACCAAATGCTGTTTTTACAGGCTGGCCTACGCGCAGCACTTCAAGTATGGAGTAGTGGTTGATATTTGCAAAGCCGTAATGGCTTCGGACGAATTCAAGATTGCTTTTCCGTATGTCAATCTCATCTCCCAGCGCGACGCCAACGATGCCGCGCTAAAATGCCTCTCGTTCTGTGAAAATCCTCCCAGGTCTGTCAATGTTTCCGGTCCGGCTGTGCCGGTCCGTGAAATAGCGGAAAGGGCGGCTAAAATAATAAATAAGCGGATAAAGATATCGGAGTCTGCGGAGAAATCCACTATGATTCTCAGCGACAGGTTCGCGGAAAAATCATTTGGGCCCTACAGGGACAGCGTGAACGATATCATTGACGCTATCGCCGCGTATATTGCCGGGGGCGGGAAGGATTGGGGGAAGCCGACGGGGTTTACAAGTGTAAACCACAAGTATTAAGCGTAGATAAAAGTTTATCTTTCAGATGCCGGATTCATCCTCACCCTTCATGGCGAAGAGGGATGTCCGCCAAAGGCGGATCCGCCTCCGGCGGAAATCCGGCATGAATAATATTAACACACCTATAAAGAGAAACTCCGGCCTTCAGGCCGCAGAGTTTCATAAAGTTTATAAGGTTTGTAACGTTTGTAACGTAAAATCAAAAGCAAATCAATTGACCGCGGGATGAAATAATACCTGTGAGAGGGGGGAAGACAATGGCAAACAGAGTTTTGATGATTATTTGCGGAGTGCTCGTTCTTGTCGGCGGAGGCATCGGACTATTTGTTATTCCGGGCATCGAGGAGAAAATATTTTCTATTGTATCTATGTTGACCGGAGCAATAATTCTTCTTTACGGCTCAAAGGTAAAGTTTAATGGCGAACCGCTAAAGTCCTACATACTCTATTTTGCTTTCGCGGCCATGCCGCTTTGCAAAGCTCTAATAACTATCTACAAAACGAGCGTAAACCATCTCCCGTTCCTGCTTGGACCTGTCATAATACACGGCGGGCTAGCCATTATGATAGTCGCAGCAGGCATCTGGAAGCTGAAAGAGAGTCAAAAAGCAGGCCGGAAATAGCCGATTATAAGCAATGGTTTATCGGTATAATCGGTATTTGTAATAGATTTCCAATGCTGTTTTTTAGTATAATTAACACAATTGATCTGCTCGGCGGGCGGCTGATTTTCCCCTGCAAGGCAGGCTTATATTTACTGGACCGAGGCCTTCTGACCCGGGACCGGTAGACCAACGGAGGCCAGCAATGGCAAAAGTCGTGTTGCAGGACATTGAGAAAAGGTTTGTGGGCAACCCCAAGCCGGCAGTGGCAAAGTTCAACCTGGAAGTGAAAGACAAGGAATTTGTGGTATTCGTAGGGCCTTCTGGGTGCGGAAAGTCCACCACCCTGAGGATGATAGCCGGGCTCGAGGAAATAACCGCGGGCAAGGTGCTCATCGACGACAAGATTGTGAATGACATGGCCCCGAAAGACCGGGATGTCGCCATGGTTTTCCAGAACTACGCGCTCTATCCCCACATGACTGTTCACGACAACATGGCTTTCGGTTTGAAGATCAGGAAATACCCGAAAGACGAGATCAAACGCAGAGTGCAGGAAGCCGCCGAAATCCTCGGCATACAGGAAATGCTTCACAGAAAACCGAAACAGCTCTCAGGCGGGCAGAGGCAGAGGGTCGCGCTAGGCAGGGCCATCGTCAGGAAACCTAAAGTATTCCTCTTCGACGAACCGCTTTCCAACCTTGACGCGAAACTCCGCGTTCAGACCAGGACCGAGATTATTAAGCTTCACAACCGCCTTCAGGCTACCATGATCTATGTTACGCACGACCAGGTTGAAGCCATGACCATGGGCGACAGGATCGTTGTTATGAAGGACGGCTTTATCCAGCAGGTAGGCGACCCGATAGATATTTATGACAACCCGGCGAACAAGTTCGTTGCAGGATTTATCGGCACGCCTCCTATGAACTTCATAAACGGAGTCATAGAGAAAACCGCCGCCGGCCTGTACTTTAAGGAAGGCTCGTTCCAGGTCAAGATTGTAGAAAAGATGGCTGAAAAAATCTCCGGCTATGCAGGCAAAGATGTTACGCTTGGAGTAAGGCCGGAGAATATCAAGGATAAGAAGAACACTTCCATTAATAATCCGGACTGGACTCTAAGCGCGATAGTCGACGTGGTTGAGCCTATCGGAGCCCAGGCGTATGTTTATCTTGCGACCGGGCAGTCTGCTTTCCAGGCGACTGTTGACGCGCACGAAACCTTCAAGCTTGCCGAGAAAGCAGACGTCGTATTTGAGATGGACAAAGTACATTTCTTTGATAAAGATACAGAAGCGACCATAGTTTAAGTCTGTTAATCCGGGCCCGCCTTGCAAGAGGCGGGCCTGATAATTAGAACGAAGGGGAAGATGTCAAAGCTAAATTATGCCATAGGCGTTGATCTCGGCGGGACAAATCTCGTCGCGGGCCTGGTTTCATCCGCGGGACGGGTTGTTTTCAACCGCAAGCTGAAGACCGAGGCAAACAAAGGGCGCAAAGTCGCTGTTGGCAATATTGAGAAAGCCATTCAACTTGTTCTTGACGGCTGCACTCCCGAGCAGAAGAAAGGCCTTAAGGGTATCGGCATCGGCGCTCCTGGCCTTGTTGACCACAGGAAAGGGATAGTCAGGAACCCTCCAAACTTGAAAGGCTGGAACGAAGTGCATCTGGCGAAAATAATGTCAGGTAAATTCAAGCTCCCTGCTTATGTCGGTAATGACGCCAATGTCTACGCGCTTGGCGAGCATACTTTCGGCGCCGGCAAGGGCGCGGATTGCATGGTCTGCATAACTCTCGGTACCGGAATGGGCGGCGGACTCATTCTGAACAACCAGCTTTATGTCGGCAGTTTTCAGACAGCCGGCGAACTGGGGCACGTGATAATTGACAGCAAAGGAAAACGGTGTAATTGCGGCAACTTCGGTTGTGTTGAGCGCTATGTAGGAAATTCCTATATCGTGGAACGCGCGCTGGAGAAGATAAAGCAGGGAAGGAAAACCACCGTCGTGAAAATTGCGGGAGGTTTGGATAAGATAACGCCCAAGGCGCTTTCAGAGGCCGCCAATTCCGGGGATAAACTGGCGCGGGAAGTCTGGAAAGAAACCGGGGCTTACGCGGGAGCCGCGCTGTCTTCAATAATCAACACTCTGGGGCCGCGCGTTGTTGTTATCGGCGGCGGGGTCTCAAGGGCCGGCAGGCTGATCCTGGATCCGATCAAAGCCGAAGTAAAAAAGAGAGTCTTTAAATACCTCGCGCAGAGGGTAAAGATAGTTCTCGGCACGCTGGGCGATGACGCGGCGGTGCTTGGCTCGGCTTCGCTTGTCTGGCATCATTTAAAGTAAAAGATTGCTCGGATTAAAAAACCGATTACGCAGATTAGAACGGGCAGTTGCAGGGATTAGACCGTCAAAAGAAACAGGAGAGCGGAATAATTAAGAGTTTTTTCTATGGAAGAGAGGTACACGTGAGAAAGACAGGGAGCTGGATCATAACAACGATCCTGCTCCTTTTTATTTTTCCGCTGAGCGCGAGGGAGGCCTCCGTTTACCTTGCCTCGCCGGCCGTAAAGACGGAGTCAACCGTTGCGGGTCCGGCCGCGGGCCAGAAAAAAGAACCGATAGACTGTTACGGAGATCATATAGAGTACGATGAGCTTAACGGCACAGTCTTCGCGAAGGGCAATGTGAAGGTGCTGTACAAGGATATAACCCTTACCTGCGACGAGCTAAAGATGTCCACCAAGAACGAAGATGTAGAAGCTAACGGGCATATCCTCCTTATTGAGAAGGACAGCAGGATAAAAGGCGAGCATATCAAATACAACCTGAAGGAAAAGCTCGGATTTGTCGATAATATTGAGTACGATAAAGCGCCCTGGTTCTTCAAAGGCAGCAGGATAGAGCGTCCGGACGAAAAAAACGCGAATATGGAGCGCAGCGTCGCGACCACCTGCAATGACCATGAGCATCCCCACTACAAACTGGTATCGGGAAGGATTCATCTGCTGGTTGACGAGAAGATAGAGTGCTGGGACACGGTGGTCTATCTCGGAGATATCCCTATATTCTATTTCCCGTATTATTACAAGGATTTTAGGAATGGGAGCAGCCCCTTAAGTCTGCGCCCCGGCTATTCCAGTTACGAAGGCGCTTTCTTGAAGATAGCCTATAATTACGAGCTTACCAATGAGCTGACGGGCAGCCTGCTGCTTGACCTGATGTCCGTCAAAGGAGTCGGTTACGGGTTCAAACAAAACTACATCTTGCCCGGCCTAAACGGCGGCGGTTCGCTTTACTCCTATTACATTGACGAAGCTGACACCGGCCATTCCCGCTGGAATGTGAATTTCGAGCATCACAGCGATATAGTCAAGGACCTCAATGTCGTGGCAAGACTGGACTATTTCAGCGACCAGGCCGTTCTCAACGACCTTTATTCTTCCTACTATCCCGTTATGGCAAGTTATATCAATTCTTACGTTGCTTTCACAAAGACGGATCCTTCTTACACAGGCATACTTGCCGTGCAGCGGCAGGATAACTGGGATAATTTCGCCTATGAATACAAAATGACCATGGCCGCCCTGCCCTCGGTAAAATTCCAGTCAAATCAGCTTTCCCTGGGGTCTGCCGGACTTTATGGTTCGCTCAACGGCGAACTGACGCGCTACTTCGTGCCCTCTACGACTGTTCCCGCAACGGTGTCCACCTCCGGCGCCACGGCTGTTTCCACCGCGCTGGTTACGAATAATGATTTTTATAACACGAGGTTTACGCTGAATCCTTCACTTACTTATTCTTTTCAATATTTGCCCGGCAACACCTTGAGCACCAGCTTTGCTTTGAACGGAACCTGGCTGGAACTTCCTGATCCGGGAATAGATGACCAGGGCCTGACGGCCGGGGCTTCCGAAACAATGACGCTGCACAACACCTTTAACCAGTATGTCACCACCGACCTTACCCATTCTTTTTCCCGCAGGTTCAGGGCAACGGCCGCGGATGTTAACGGCGGCACCGATATCAATAAGTTTACGGGGAGGCTTGGTTTTGCGGCGCAGGGATTCTCACTTTCTTTTACCACCGGCTTTGATCTCCGGGAAAACATCGACCAGGCGTCGATAAATATCCTGGAACCCTCTATTCTCGGCAACGGGGTTTTAAATAACATAACCAAGGCAAGGTTTGACCCGGTAACGGCTCAGATGGGTTTGATGCTTTCCGCGTCTTCTGACGCGTCGCTTAACACGCAGTACAGGCTTTATGACGACAGGCTGCTTTTCGGAGACATCGCGCTGGGTTTTAACCGCGGCCAGCCGCTAACTTACGGGATAGGCGCGAGTTACGCGGCTCAGTTTGACTATGTCAATTATGTCTATCAGACAATTTTTGATCTTTCTGGGAGCGCCGCTTTCAACGTTAGCCGGGATCTTAGGCTTGACATGGCGCTTAAATTCGACACCGTGAACAGGAATATCAAGGAAGTGAGGAGCAAGTTCACCGTCAACCTGACGGACTGCATAGCAATTGACATTAATTATATGCAGTCTATGAGCGCCCATTCTTTCGGTTTCAACATTTATATGAGGGCTTTTACCAGGACGGAACTGGACCGGAACGCGCCGGAGGTTTTTAAATACTGATGGCAAGATATATCCTAAAAAGACTGCTGCTCTCCATTCCCATACTATTCGGCATATCCCTCATAACCTTCGCGGTTATCCATATCACGCCCGGAGGGCCAACGGTTGTTCAGTCCCAGATGAACGCGAAGATGTCTCCTGATTCCATAGCGAAATTGAAGACGCTTTACGGCCTGGATAAACCACTGCACCTTCAGTACCTGAATTGGCTTTCACGCCTGGCTAGATTTGACTTCGGGGAATCTTTCAACGACAACAGGCCTGTAACCGAGAAAATACTGGAACGCCTCCCTGCAACCCTCCAGTTGAACATACTCTCGCTGCTCTTGCTTTTCCTGATCGCGGTACCTCTCGGCGTCTATTCGGCCGCGCAGGAGAACTCGGTATTTGAACGGCTCTTCACTTCGCTGAGTTTCGTTGGATATTCTATTCCAGCCTTCTGGCTCGCGCTGCTCCTGATGCTCTTCTTCGGAGTCTGGCTGCAATGGCTTCCAATTTCCGGAATGGCGTCGGTCAATGCCGCGAACATGCCGCCCGTGCTTCAAATCTACGACAGTATACAGCACCTGCTGCTGCCGCTCTTTGTCAGCGTTTTCGGCAGCATAGCGGGCTTGTCAAGGTATATGAGGTCCGGGATGCTGGAGGTAATACGCCAGGATTACATAAGGACCGCGCGCGCGAAAGGGCTGCCGGAGCGCGACGTGCTGCTGAAGCACGCGTTAAGGAACGCGCTTCTTCCGGTAATAACCATTATAGGACTGTCTATCCCGGGTTTGATATCCGGAGGATTTATCTTTGAAACGATATTTGCCTGGCCCGGGATGGGACGGCTGGCGTATGAATCAGCCATGTCCTTTGATTATCCCGTGATAATGGGCGTGGTAACAGCAGGCGCTTTGCTTACCCTGCTCGGCAATCTTTTTGCTGATATAGCTTACGCTTTTGCAGACCCGAGGATACGGTATTAAGGATGGAGATTTGAAAGAAACGCTTAAATTCATAAAGCTGTTCTCGGCCAACAAATCGGCGCTCATAGGCGGAGTTCTTGTAATCTGCCTCGGCGTAATCGCGCTGGCTGCGCCCCTGCTTTCAGGTTACGCTCCCGACGGGCAGAACATGGCTGAAAAACTTCAGCCGCCTTCACGTCTTCATCTGCTTGGAACAGACGAGCTGGGAAGGGACGTGTTTTCGAGGATGATTTTTGGTTCAAGAATATCGCTGTCAGTCGGTTTTGCGGCGGTTTTTATTTCTACTCTGATCGGGCTGCTTGTGGGGGCGGTGTCGGGATATTTTGGCGGCTGGATAGACCAGTTCTTTATGAGATTGGTGGATATCGTGCTTTCCGTTCCGGCGCTCTTCTTTATTCTTATGCTTGTAGTCTTTCTGGGGCCGAGTATATTCAATGTGATGGTGATAATCGGCCTGACTACCTGGACTGACCTCGCGCGCCTGGTCAGGGCGGAAGTGCTGAGCCTGAAGAACAGGGAATATATTCTTGCTGCCAGAGCTTCAGGAGCGTCTCACGCCAGGATAATAATAAAGCACATCCTGCCGAACGCGATGGCTCCGGTTTTCGTTTCCGTTACCTTCGGGGTCGCCGGGGCCATTCTTATAGAATCAGGCCTGAGTTTTCTGGGACTTGGAGTGCAGCCGCCCGATCCGAGCTGGGGCAACATACTTACTTCCGGGAAAGATTACATAGAAACCGCCTGGTGGCTTACCGCTTTCCCGGGAATGGCTATTTTCGCGACGATAATATCTTATAACCTGCTCGGCGAAGGCCTGAGAAATATTTTGGACCCCAGGCTGAGCGGTTCTAAGGAGAGGGTATGACGGAAAACGCCCTGCTTTCAATAAGAGGACTTCATACGTACTTCTTCCCCGGCAAGGCTGTGGGGCGCGCGGTAGAAGGCGTTTCTTTCGATGTCGGCAGTTCCGAAAGCATCGGGCTGGTCGGGGAATCCGGCTGCGGCAAAAGTGTTACGGCTCTGTCAATCCTTCGGCTTGTCTCGAGGCCGGGAAAAATAGTTTCAGGCGAGATAATATTCGAACGCGGCGGGAAAAAGGAGGATATGCTCTTGCTTTCCGAACAGGAAATGACTAAAGTCCGGGGGGGAGAGATATCAATGATATTCCAGGAGCCTTTCACGTCCTTAAATCCTGTCTTCCGGGTGGAATATCAGGTAGGCGAGTCAGCGAAACTGCATCTTGGTATTAAGGGTGAGGCTCTTCGCGCTCTGGTGATGGAGACTCTTTCCGGCGCCGGCATCAAAGACGCGGAGAGGGTTGCCGACTCGTATCCTCATGAACTTTCCGGCGGCCTTCGCCAAAGAGTAATGATAGCAATGGCCCTGATTAGCGGGCCAAAGCTGCTGATCGCGGACGAACCGACGACTGCCCTGGACGTGACGGTGCAGGCGCAAATCCTGGACCTTTTGGCGGATATACGGCTTAAGAGAAAACTCAGCGTAATAATGGTCAGTCACGATCTTGGCATAATAAATCGCATCTGCGACCGTGTTAACATTATGTATTCCGGGCGCATTGTCGAATCTTCACCGAAGAAGGAGATTTTCAGCAACCCGCTTCATCCCTATACAGCCGGACTTTTAAAGTCTATTCCCTCGCTTTCAAAGATTGAGAAGCGCCTGCCGGCGATACCGGGTAATGTTCCTGACCCGTTTGATCCTCCGGCAGGCTGCAGGTTTCATCCGAGGTGTCAAAAAGCCATGGATATATGCAAAAAGACGGAGCCGGGAGAGACTGTGGTTGATGGTAGGATGGTAAAATGTTGGTTGTATAAGTAAAATCAAAAAAGTTTGTAAAGTTTATAAGGTTCATAAGGTTTATAAGGTTTATATGCCAGACTACGTCTGGCATAGCAGAATAACGTTCATAACGTAAACATTACGGCAAGAACGGAGTGGGATGGAACTCGTAAAAGTACAGAACATAGTCAAACATTTCCGAAAGCAAAAAGGGATGTTTGGAGCGTTTGAAACCGTGAAAGCGGTGGACGATGTTTCTTTTTCCATAAATGAAGGGGAAACCCTCGGATTAGTCGGGGAATCGGGCTGTGGAAAGAGCACGCTCGGCAGGATAATTATCAGGCTGCTTCGCGAGGATAGCGGTAAAATATTCCTGAACGGAAAAGAGCTTACGGCTTTGAACTTTAACGAGTTAAAACCCCTCCGCAGGGATATGCAGATAATCTTTCAGGATCCTTTTGCCTCCCTTAATCCCCGCATCAGAATAGGTGCCGCGGTCGCGGAAACGCTTGAGATTCTCAAAGATGAGGACGCCGTCAGGAAAGCCGCTAAAATGCTCGAAATGGTAGGGCTTCCCTCCTCCGCTTTTTCGAAATACCCGCATGAGTTTTCAGGCGGGCAGAGGCAGAGGATTTGCATCGCCAGAGCGCTTGTCTCCCGTCCCAAATTCATTCTCTGTGATGAACCTGTCTCTTCGCTTGATGTTTCGGTTCAGGCTCAGATAATTAATCTGCTCAAAGACTTGAAGGATGAGCTTGGCCTGACCTATCTTTTTATTTCCCATGACCTGCGCGTTGTCCGCAATATAAGCGACAGGGTTGCCGTGATGAAGGACGGAAAGGTTGTGGAGATCGCTGATAATGAGACTATCTATAAATATCCTGTCAATGCTTATACGAAAGAACTGATTGGCTCGGTACAGGAGACGGGAAAAGAACTGTAATCCTGTTGCCGCAGGATGCAAAAAGGGGAGCCATGAATAAAATAAAAAGAGCTGTTCTTTGGCTCCAGCTGAAAAGCCATTACAGCCACAGAAGAAAGTACTTCAACGAACTCTTCGCGAAAGAGGACCCTTATAAAGCGCTTACACGCGAATACGAGACCGTAAAGTTCGGCTGGGTAGTGGACTGTGTCAGGGACAAACTTCACTGGGAAGCGCTGGAACTCGGCTGCGCGGAAGGGGTGATGACAGCGATGCTTTCCCCTTACTGCGGAAAGATCACGGGAGTCGATATCTCAAACACAGCCATAAAGAGAGCGATCGAGAAACGCGGGTATGGCAATGTAGAATTCATAGCGGCTAATGTCGTTGAGTTTATGCCGGCAAAGAAGTTTGACCTGATAGTCGCGGTTGATATGGCTTACTATCTGGGGCAGGAGCACTCGTGGGAGCATATGGAAGCAGAACTTTCAAGATGGGTTTCGTGGCTTTCACCCGGAGGGCGCCTGATTTTGTTGAACGGATTCAACGAGGTTACGCACCCGAAAGACTGGCTCGGGCCGCATGTTATGGAAGGCTACAGGAAAATAATGGAAAAAGCGGGGCTTAAGCTGGTAAAAGAGGAAATACGGAAATATTCTAAAGACGGGTTCTCGAGGGCGAATTTGGTGAGTGTGTTAGAAAACATCAAAAGTTAATAACGTTCGTAACGTTCTTAACGTTTGTAACGTAAGACATAAACCGGAGTGGTGGATGACTAAGTTGATAGCGCATAGGCCGTTCAGTTATCTCGTAAACACCTCAGTTTACCGCAAACTCTACGCTCGCCGTATACATAAGGAGATCGCGAAAATAGAGGCCGGCGGAATATATGTAAATATTGAGACCACCAATGCCTGCAATGCCGACTGCCTGATGTGCCCGCACTCAAAGATGAAGCGCTCTCCCGGAATCATGAAAGAAGAGATTTTCCGCAGTATTGTTGACAGCGCCGCGGAAAGCGGTTTACGCATCCGTGAATTTGTTCTTTCCGGATTCGGCGAGCCCTTTGCCGACAAAAACATCCTTGACCGGATTGCCTATGTGAAGGCAAGGGGTCCTTACTATGTTAAAATATTTTCAAACGCATCGTTGCTTACTACTGAAAAAACGGAAAAACTGCTGACTTCAGGCCTTGACGAGATAGTTATCAGCTTCAACGGAATCACGAAAGAAGTTTATGAGAGCGTGATGAAGCTGCCGTTTGAAAAGTCTCTGCAGAATGTTCTCGCATTGTTGGCTGCCAGAAGCCGAAAGTGGGAGGGCGGAGGGCAGGGGACGAAAGTTAGAGGACGGAAGACTGAGGACAGAGGACAGGCAAAACAAAAACCGAAGATAGTGCTTTCATGCGTGCGTTTGGCTGATAATAAGGCGGAAGTCGCGAAGTTCAACGCCTTCTGGAAGGGAAAGGCTGACGCTGTACTAAAGCCTATTCCTGAAAACTGGTCAGGCAGCATGGAACAGGACAGTCCCTGGAAATATGACATCAAAGGGCGCTTGTGGCCCTGCCGCGGGATGTGGGACACGCTTGATTTTACCTGGGACGGAAAGACTATACTCTGCTGCCGTGATTATGACGGGAGAGTAATAATCGGAGACATAAAAAACGAAGCGGTTAAAGACATTCTCGCGCGCAAGAGGGCAATGGGAACGAGGCAGTTGGAGCATGGCGATTTTTCTGACGCGAAGATATGCAAAAGCTGCGATACGATGAATAAGAATAATATTAATTGGTTGTAAAAGTAAAAGAAAAAGTTCATAAGGTTCATAAAGTTTATAAGGTTTATAAGGTTTATTGGCTGCGCTTCGTGCGTCTTGTTCTGTAAGGTAGGATATATTTCATGCCGGACTCCGTCCGGCATAGCAGAATAAGGTTTATAAGGTAAGAGCATAAACGGAGACTAATGTATCTACTGGGGATAGACATAGGGACGACGAACTGGAAGGCAAACCTTTACAATTACAGGGGTAAAAGAGTTGCTTCGGCGTCGCTTCCCACTGCAACAAGAAAGGACAGGAAAGGGAGGCATTATTACAGCCCGGGAGAACTCTGGAGATCCGTCTGCGGGCTGACGCGTCAAATTACCGGGCAGATCAAAGACCCGTCGCAAATAAAGGCCGTCGGGTTTGCGTCGATGGCCGAGGCTGGCCTTCTCGTTGACAGCCGCGGAAAGCCGCTGACCGATATAATTCCCTGGTATGATAACCGCAGTATTTTGGAAAAGGAATTCCTCGAGAAAAAACTCGGCAGGTATGAGATTTTCAAAACGACCGGCCTGAATCTCACACACATTTACTCAGCCACAAAGATTCTCTGGCTAAGTAAGCACGAAAGGGCTGCTTTCAAAGAGGCATCTAAATGGCTCTGTGTTCCCGATTACCTTATAAGAAAGTTCACAGGCGAATACGCGACGGACTATTCCATAGCTACCCGTACGGCCGCTTTTGATATGAGGAAGAAGGTTTGGGCTCCCCGCATGCTGGAGGCGCTTGGCGTTAAGGAAAGTTTTTTCCCTAAAGCAAGCGTGAGCGGCGCCGTAGCGGGCACGGTTACCGGAAAAGCGGCTGAAGAGTCTGGTTTGGCCGCAGGCACGAAGATTTGCCTCGGCGGGCAGGATCATATCGTCGGGGCTTTTGGAGCAGGCATCTTTAATCCCGGGGAACTCCTGGATTCAATGGGTACCGCGGAAGTTCTCCTGTCGGTTGTCAGGGAAACCGGCAGGCTGAAAGAGATCTATAATTCCGGTTTCTCAATGGGTTGTTACGCGGTAGACGGTTTGTATTACATTATGGCAGGGATATATTGCTCCGGAGGGCTTACGGAGTGGTTCATGAATGAGTTTTACGGCAGCTCTCTGACAGCGGAAGAGAAGTATGCAAGGCTGGCAGAGGACCTGAAAGCGGCCGGGAAGGGGGAGAAAGGCGTCCTGGCTCTGCCCTACTGGCTGGGGAGAGGCGCGCCCCTGAAGGACGCAGGCGCCAAAGGCGCGCTGCTTGGATTGACCGCGAGGACAACAAGGGCAGATATACTGCTTGGCCTCTATGAGGGACTTTCGTTTGAGTTTCGACAGCTCGTCGAGGCCATGGAAAATTCCACCCGTATACCTGTCAAGACGATCAGCCTGATAGGAGGGGGCACAAAAAATAAATTTTGGCTGGCAAAGAAAGCTGACATTATCGGAAGAAAATTAGTGGTTCCGGGAATAAGCGAATCTGCATGCTTCGGCGCGGCCCTGCTCGCGGGGGCAGGTTCAGGCGAGATAGAAAATCCGCAAAAGATAACGGAAACCTTTAGGCATGAACACGTAATCGCAAACCTCAAAAAACACAGGGCCTACGAGGAACTTTATCGCGGCAGGTACAAAAAGATAGCGGCCCTGCTGTCCGGATTTAACAATTAGCGGCTAACGTCGCCCGGAAGAACCTCAAGAAACAGCAGAACCGCTGATATTTGTAAGAAGAAAAGAGGCTTGACAGTTCAATTCATATTTGCTATCATACATCAACGATTGGGAGTAAAGATCTGGCCGTACGGCGGGATTCACTCTGCCTCGCGGTCTTTTTTTTTAGCACCCGGTCGAATTTTAAGCACCAAAGGAGTAAAGGAAATGGCAAGAGGTAAAGTAAAATGGTTTAACGATCAGAAGGGCTATGGTTTCATCACTCCGGAAAACGGCAAGGATGTATTCGTACATTTCGCCGCAATCCAGGGCGACGGTTTCAAGTCCCTTGCTGAAGGCCAGGAAGTCGAATTTGACATCACCATGGGCCAGAAGGGTGAGCAGGCAACCAACGTCCGCAAAGTCTAACAGACTTCAGGACTAAATTAAGCCTACAAAAGAGGCGGGACAGAGATGTCCTGCCTCTTTCTTTTTTGAAGGTTTTGGAAATTGACAATAAAAGGAACGTGTATTAAAATAATACATGATTAAAAGTTTGTAAGGTTTATAAGGTTCTTAAGGTTTATAAGGTCTATAATATAAAAAAGAGGTTAAAGGAGTGCTGATGCCGGAGAAAAAGCTTAATGCCAAACAGGACCTTGAGTTGATAGAGCGGCTTGCTAAAGCCAGGGCCGATATGGGCGCCCAGCTTAAAAAAGTCATTGTCGGGCAGGAGAGCGTAATTGACGACGTGCTCACGGCGCTCTTTTCAAAGGGCCATGTCCTTATAGTCGGCGTTCCCGGGCTTGCCAAAACCCTCCTGATAGAAAGCATAGCGAAAATACTCGTCCTTGATTACAAAAGGATACAATTTACGCCGGACCTTATGCCTTCCGATATTACCGGCACCGAAGTTATTGAGGAAGCTGATTCGGGAAAGAGAGTATTCCGATTTATTGAAGGCCCGGTATTTGCAAATATCATTCTGGCCGACGAGATAAACCGGACTCCGCCAAAAACCCAATCGGCGCTTCTTCAGGCTATGCAGGAGTATAAAGTTACCGCGGCCGGCAAAACCTATCCGCTGCCTTTGCCGTTTTTTGTTCTTGCGACCCAGAACCCCATTGAGCACGAAGGCACCTATCCGCTGCCGGAGGCTCAGCTTGACAGGTTTTTCTTCAATATCAGGATAAATTACCCTTCAAAAGCAGAAGAGGCGGAAATCGTTAAAAAGACCACCGGCGGGCTGCTGCCGGAATTGAAACCGGTGCTCAACGCATCGGAAATAGTAAGCCTGCAGGATCTGGTCCGCAGGGTCCCTGTTTCAGATCATCTCATTGACTATGCCGTAAATCTTGTTTCTGCGACAAGGCCGGGGGACTCTTTTGCGCCGGCGCTGATAAAAGAGATGGTTGAATGGGGAGCCGGGCCCAGGGCTTCACAGGCGCTTGTGGTAGGCGCCAAGGCAAGAGCCGCTTTGCACGGCCGGCTTGCCGCTTCCGTGGAAGATGTAGCCGCGGTCGCGCACATAGTCCTGCGCCACAGGATTGTAATGTCTTTCAAGGCCGAAGCCGAAGGGATTACCGCGGACAAAGCCATAGACGAGCTGCTAACTTCCGTCAAGCCGGGATAAAATGCCGAGCATTAAACCAGTTGATCTTGCAAGCCTTCGCGGGCTTGAACTGAAGGCCAGAGCCATCGTTGACGGCTTTCTCGCGGGAATGCATACTTCACCTCTCAAAGGCGCCAGCCTGGACTTTGCCGAGCACAGGGAATACGCGGCCGGGGATGACCTCCGGAAGCTGGACTGGAAGGTTCTTGGAAGAAAGGACAAGCTCTTTATCCGCCAGTACCGCGAAGAAAGCACGCTCACCGCCAACATTCTTCTTGATGTTTCAGGCTCAATGAATTACTCCTCGGCCGGCCTTGTAAAAAAGAGCGAATATGCCGCGGCCGTGGCGGCTTCACTGGTTTATCTCATGTCTCTCCAGCATGACAGGATTGGGTTTCTTGCCTTTTCCGATAAGATAGAAGAAATGCTTCCGCCGCGCGCGTCTTACGGGCAGGCCTCAGCCGTTATTAAAACAATTGAAAACCTGCCGTCTTCGGGCAAAACGGCGGTTTTCAGGACTCTGGAAGCGGCCGGCAAGCTTTTTAAGAAGCGCGGGCTCGTCATCCTGATCTCAGACCTCTACGACTCAAAGGGGCCGGAAGAAGCGATGAAATATCTTCGGTATCTCGCGTCAAAGGGGAACGACCTTATAGTTTTTCAGGTCCTCGACCGCTCGGAGCTGGGTCTGGAGCTTGACGAGCCGTTCCTTTTTGAGGGGCTTGAGGACAAGGATATTATTCTCGCCAATCCGGAACTTATCAGGCATGAATACAGGCGCGTGATGGAAGAGTTTACCGGCTATTTCGCGAAAGAATGCTCGAAGTGCGGCATTGATTACCGCCTGCTGGACAATACGTCTCCTTTTTCCTTACCGCTGAGAGCCTATCTGGACGGGAGGGAAAAGCTGCTTAAATGAACTTTTCTTTCCTGTCTCCCTATATGCTCTTTGGGCTTATTCTTGCCGGTATCCCGGTCTTGATACATTTGATTTCGGTGAAAAAAGCGAAAACCCTGAAGTTTCCGGAGACCAGGTTTGTGCGGCTGGCAGTGACGCGCACGCAGAAAAAGTTAAAACTCCTACAGCTGTTCCTGCTGTTTCTCCGCGTGCTTGCCGTTATTCTGCTGGTGCTGGCTTTTTCAAGAGTGGTGTTGAATCCTCCGAAAACCGGCGCCGCGAAAAAAGAAGAACCGGCTGCCGCAGCGCTGCTGCTCGACTCTTCGTATTCAATGGACTGCACGGCCGGCGGGAAGACGTCTTTTGAAGATGCAAAGGAATCCTGCCTCGCCGCTCTGAAGGTCTTTAGGGAAGAGGACCGGGTAGCCTTCGGTTCTTTCTCGGAGACGGTGAAGGACGGCGCGGGCCTTGAATTTAACAGGGAAAAACTTGAGCAAAAAATCAGGTCTTCCAAACTCACCGGCATGAAGACTTCGATGAAGGCTGCCTTAAACTTCGGTTACACGGCGCTTAAGGAGAGCAGGTCTGCCAACAAACAGATAATTGTTTTCACGGACGCCGCTGTTCATGGCCTGAACATGGCGGCGCCGTCCGAAATAAAGGATTTTGACGCGGATGTGAAAGTGATAATTGCTTCTGCCGGCGTAGCCGGCGCTAATTGCGGAATAACCGGCGTTTTGCCCGCGGCTTCTCTCCCGGGAATGGCAGGCTTCAATATCGCGGTAAAGGATTTTTCCGGGAATGGCGCTGTTTCCGCGGAGGTGTCGCTGTATTCCGGCGGAGAGAGGAAGGTTTTCGGCAAGGACGATATCCCTGCCGGAGGCGTACTGTCAAAGAACCTGTTTTTCAGCGTCCCCGAAAATTCGGATTTGGAGGGCTATGCGGGACTTTCCTGCGGAGACTGCCTTAAAGCGGATGACAGGTTCTACTTCGCGAGCAGCGTTAAGCGGAAAAAGAATGTCCTGCTCATAGACGGCGATCCCAAACTTTCGCAGTTTAACAGCGAAACCTTCTTCCTGAAGACCGCGCTAAGCCCCGAAGTTTCAAAGGATCCCGGCATAATCCCTTCCGTGTCGGCCCCCGCGGGCCTGCTGAATCTGGACCTGTCCGTTTTTAAGGTGATTTTCCTTTGCAATCTTGAGGCGCTTTCCCCGGCAGCGGAGCGCCGGCTTGAAGGATTTATGCAGGAGGGAGGAAGTCTCGTGTTTTTCCCGGGTGACAGGGTTAACCAAAAGGCCTATTCCGCGGTAAGCAAAAATATTTTCCCGGCGGAAATAAGCAGGTTCTCCCGTTCCGAGAATACCATTAACCCTCTGACTGCCGCGCCGGATTGCGGGCTCTTCAAGATATTTGATGTTTTCGGGCTGATGAAGCCAAAGTTCTACGGGAATTATATTCTTACGCCCGCGCCAGGAGCAAATGTGCTGCTTGCTTTCAGGGACGGAGCTCCTTTCCTTATTGAAGGAGCGCGGACGGCGCGCGCCCCCGGCAGGGCGCTGGTTTTTTCCGTTCCCGCCGACCGCGATCTCGGGGATTTCCCTCTCAAGCCTGTTTTCCTGCCTTTCGCGAAGGCTCTGGTGGAATATCTTTCAGGAAGCGAAGAGATTGCAGCTAAGTCTCAGCTAAAATGCGGCGAAACATTCATCAGAGAACCGAGGGGCGGGAGGGTGAAGAGCGCGTCGGTTTCCGGGCCCGATAATAAAACCGTAAGGGCAGAAGTCTCGGACGGGAAAGTGCTTGTAAAAGAGACCGGGGAGCCCGGCATCTATAAGCTTTCCGTTGTTGAGGCCGGGGGGTCGCGGCTCCCGGAGAGCTTTGCCGTGAATGTAGACGCTGCTTCCGGCGAATCTTCTCTCGAAAAATACGGCCCTTTAGACCTGAAAGCGGTTCTTAAAGCTAAACGCGTGGAATTGATTAGATGCGGGCCTGGCTTTCCGGCCGAGCTGGAAATGATAGTGCGCGGAAGGGAGATCTCGTCCTATTTGCTTCTGGCGGTATTGTGCCTTCTTGCCCTTGAAGGCGCCGTCGCTGTGAGGAAGTTATGAGAAGAATACTGCAGGCTGGCATAATGGTCTTGTTTTCAGGCCTGCTCTTTGCCAACAACCTCTCCTTCGCGCGCTTGAAATATGAGGGCGGCAACTGGGACACTCAGTCCACCGCCTGGGGAGAACTCGCCGATTTTCTCGTAAGCATATCTAATGTGCGGGCGGTGCGCGAGCCTCTGGCCCTTTCGCCGGAGAGCCCTGAACTTTTCAACTACCCTGTTGTTTTTATGACAGGGGACGCCGCTTTTTTTGAATGGAAGCCGGCCGTAATTGAACGCCTGAAAAAGTATTTCGACGCGGGCGGGATACTTATCATAGACGACTCCACGGGAGTTAAGGATTCGGCTTTCGCGGGTTCTGTGAGGCGCGAGCTGGCAAAAATCTTTCCGAACGAACCTCTTGAACGGATAAAGGAATCCAACGCGATCTTCCTTTCCTTCTTTCTTATGCCGAAAGTTTGCGGCGTCCGCCAGGCCGCGCCGTATCTGGAAGGCGTGGAGCGGAGCGGGCAGTTGTCCGTCATCTTCTCGGCGAACGATATGTTCGGGACCTGGGAAAAAGACAAACTGGGCAACTGGTTGAGAGACTGCAGGCCGGGCGGGGAAGCCCAGCGCCTGGAAGCGCAAAAACTGAGCGTCAATATCATTATGTACGCGATGGTGGGGACCTACAAACTTGACGCGATACATACCGATTATATAAGGCAAAAAATGAACACTCTGAATATGAAGATACCGGGGCAGGCGAAATGAATTTTGAAGCGGGGTTTATAGCCCTTGCGGGCGCAGCTATAGCGGCGCTTTCCGCGCTCTATGTCCATTTCAAGGCGGACAGGAAGCGCGCCCTTTTGACATCGCTTCGCGCGGCAGCCTATACCCTGATTATTTTTGCTCTCCTGAAACCTTCTTTTGAACAGGCAATAACCATAAAACGGCGCACGGCTGTCGCGGTTATCGCGGATGTATCCGGGAGCATGGGACTGAAGAAGCCGGAAGACAAAGCCGCGCTCCTGAAAACGGCAATAAGAGAAAAAGCGGTTCCCCTTGCCGGCATATTCGATGTTTCCTGGTACGCTTTTTCCGGGGCCGCGCAGAAGACTTCTCTTGAGGATTTGCTAAAAAGCAACCGGTTTACCGGAGACTCCTCGGATATCGCGGCTGCCATAAATTCGGCCGCCGGCGAGCTGGAAAAAGAGAGGCCGGGAGCGAAGAAAGCGCTGGTGATAATTTCTGACGGGAATGGCAACGGGCTTCTTGATCCCGTGGAGGCCGCGAAACACGCGGGCATACCGGTCTATACCCTCGGCGTCGGGCCGCAAAAAAAAGGGGTGGATGCCGCGGTACGCTCCGTCTCCGCGGGAGAGATAGGTTTTACAGGAATGCAGTCAACCGTAACGGTAAACATTTCAGGCGCGAACGCGTCCGGCAGGTCCGTACGGGTGGCGCTGAAAGCTGACGGAATTGAGATCGGAAGCAAAGAAGCGGTTCTTCAGGAAGACGGCCTTGAAACGGCCGTAAAGTTTGAAGTTACTCCGAAAGAGACCGGGCTGGTGAGATACCGCGCCGAGGTGAAACCCCTGCCGGGAGAAGAGGACAGATCTAATAACTCCGCCGAATGCCAGGCCCGCGTGCTTAAAGAAAAAGTCCGCATCCTCTATCTTTCCGGACATCCAAATTACGAGTATAGGTTTTTGAGGCAGGTATTAAAGACAAATCCAAACTATGAAATGGTCTCTTTCATCCTGCTCCGCGGCATTAACAATGTGATGGCTTTCCCTGAAGACCAGTTAACGCTGATTCCCTTCCCGGTGGAAGAACTTTTTACCAAAGATCTTCCTCAGTTTGACATAGTTGTTCTTGAAAGTTTTCCGTACTCGGAGTATATGCCTCCCCGGATGTTAAACGGCCTGGCCGGCCTTGTTACCGAGCGCGGCGGGGCGTTGCTTATGATTGGCGGAGACCAGTCGTTTGGCAGGGGAGGATATGCCTCATCGCCGCTTGCGGACATTCTTCCTGTCACGCTTGACGGCCCTTCCGAGCACTATGATACGGCTCCTTACAGAATGGTTCCCGAGCCGCATCCTTTAAACAGTCTTTCGTATTCAAAAGAGGCGGACGCCCTGCTCTGGAAGTCCATGGCGGAGCTTGCGGATATTAACGTGGCCGCTTCCTCCAAACCCGGCGCGGCTGTGCTCGGCAGGCATCCTGTCCTTAAGTCAAAGAGCGGAGAGTTTGCGCCGGTGCTGGCAGCCTGGCAAAAGGGTAGGGGCAGGGTTATGGCCTGCATGACCGGTTCTACCTGGAGATGGGCGATGGGCACCGGGCAGGAGACCTCCAGCGGGCTTTACGCCAGGTACTGGCAGGGGCTCTTCAACTGGCTTTCGGGAGTTCCCGATGTCAAACAGGTGAAAATTGCCGCTGACAAAAAATCCTGCGCGAAAAACGAGCCTCTCAAGATATCGGTTTCCGTGCTGGACGAACATTACAGATTCGAAAATTCCGCCGCGGTGTCGCTCCTGATCAGCGATCCAAACGGGAAGAAGGCGCGGGAAGTCTGCGCGCTTTCGGGGAACGGCGTTTATGAATGTTCCGTTTCCGGAGAGGTTCCCGGCAAATACTCCTTTGAAGCCTCTGTTTACAAACAGGGAAAGGATCTCGGCAAGGACTCCTGTACCGCGGAAGTCACCGGCTCTCTCAGCGAAGAGACCGATATTTATCTGAACGAGGCCCTGCTTTCAGAAATCGCGGAAAAAAGCGGCGGTGAATACCTGAACGCCGCGTCCGGGAAGCCCTTCCTGTTGAAAATGGAACCTGAAACCTCGGAAACCGTTTCTAAGACAAGAAAGACTCTGTGGGATTCTCCGGTTCTGCTGCTGCTCGCCGCCCTGATTCTGTGCGGCGAGTGGTACATAAGAAGAAAATCAGGGATGCTGTGAGGCTTGATGCAAAATACCGGTAGGAACATAACCGCTGCGGTGGCGGGAGCGAAAAGGAGACTGGCGTCCGGTCTCATCTTTGGGGGACTGGCGCGCTCGTTTTCCCTGCTGGCCTCTTACTTTCTGGTTTTCTGGCTGCTGGACAGTCTCCTCGTGTTCGGTTACGGATTAAGGTACTCTTCAAACCTGCTATTCTTCTTGCTTCTTGCCGCGTCGCTTTATTCCTTCATCGCGCGCAAGCTCTTAGCGCGGGTCTCGGATGTATCGGCAGCCCTTGCTCTGCAGAAAGAGAACCCCAAACTTAAGGACAGCGTTATCAATTCAGTTCAGTTCGCGCGGATGTTAAAAAATGAGGGGTTTTCAGGCATGTCTCCGGAACTCGCGAAAGAGTACATCCGCCGTTCGGACAGGGCGCTTGCCGGCGGGAAATACCTCGCGGGTTCCCCTTTCAAGACGAACGCGAAGGCGCTGGGGCTTTTTTCCGGATTGCTGCTTATTATTTGTTTTGCGGTATTTCCGCGCGGTTCGGGACGCACAGCGCTGGACCGCCTCTTCTCTCCGCTTGACGAAGTAAATTATGAAGCCGGAGCCGAAAGAGTGCTTCCTCCGGAACTCGGAGAAGTAAGGATAAAGGTCTTCTATCCCTCGTACACAGGGTTAAAACCCGTGGAGATAAACGAAGGCGGGAACGGCGTTGTGCTGAAAGGTTCAACCGTGTTAATCTCCGGAGTTTCAAGCCTGCCGCTTAAGTCCGCCATCCTGAAGTACAAAGGAAAAGGGCAAAGCAGCGCCGCAATGAGCGTTAGGGCGAGGCTCTATCCGGAAGCAAAGGTGCGCGTCGTTGAGGATTTTGATTTCAAGCTGGAGGCTTTCGCGAGAAACGGGCTGGCTGCTTCCGAGAAAGAATGGCACTCAATAAAGACCATTGCCGACGAGTTTCCCCGGGTCAATCTGATCTTTCCGGCGCAGGACCTTCTGGTGGCGCCCAAAGCGGAAATCAAGCTTGTTTATGAGTACGGCGATGATTTCGGAGTGAGCGAAGCCGCGCTGGTATTTATCAAGGCAGGGAAGACTTACCGCGTGCCGCTTGAACATAATCCCAGGGCTGTCGCGCGCAGGGTTTCGGATTACGTCTGGAACGTCACGGCGCTCGCTCTTTCTTTCGGCGAATCAATAGAGTACTGGATAGAGGTGGCGGATAATGACACCGAGTCCGGGCCGAAGCGTTCAATTTCCGGAAAACAGAAAATATCCGTGCCCACGGTTGAAGAATATCTTGCCATGACCGGCAGCGATAATTCAGGCAAAGAAAAGGAGCTTTTGGACAGCACTAAAAACCTCTATACCCGGAATGAGGACCTGCTCAAGAGCCTCGAGAAATATAAAAGGAACGGAAAGTTTGATATAGATAAATTGCGCGGAGATCTGGACCTGCTCTTTAAGCAGATGACAGCCATGCAGAGAAATCTTATGGACATGGCGCGTATCCTTCCCGCGGGAGCCATGCCCAAGGGGGCGGCGGCCGACATGGGGTTGTCTGATATGGGAAGGCTTATGAAGCAGCTGCAGGAGGCCCTCGACAAAGGAGACTATGACGCTGCCGAGAAAATCGCGAAAGAACTCTCCTCTAAGATAAATGACCTTATGAAGAAGATGGCCGCGGCAATGAAGAGCGGAAAGAACGGAAGAAAATCGGCAGGCATTGACGCCGGAACGGAAGCGAAGGAAATGCTCAAGGAAGAACAGGGCATTTACGAGGAGACTTCAGGGGCGGACAGGAAGAGCACGGCGGAACTATTGAAGGCGCAGGGCGAACAGCTGAAAAAGGCGCTGGAGCTTCAGCAGAAGGCGGCGGAAAAGAGCGCGGCCTTGCTGCAGGGTATTGCCGGGAATAGTGAGCCCAAGCCGGTCCTGATTCCGGCCGCCGGTGAAGTGCTGGCGTGGGCCAATAACGGGAAACTTCTGCTGGAAGGAAAGAAATTTAAGGAAGCTAAAGAGCTCATTGCCGCTGTTGCGGCGGGTTCCGGTAAAATATCCGGTATGCTGAAAGAAAACGCCGGAAAGTTTCAGGTTGAAAAGGATAAATTGCTTGCTGAGGCCGCTGCCGCGGAGAAGTCCAAGGACAATGCAGGCGCGGAAAGGATCATGTCGGGCCTGCCGGCGCTGGAAACAAAACGCAAAGAGGCCGTGGCCGCGTCTGCCGGTTATACCGAGGTGGAAAGAATCGAGAAGGAAGTCTTAAGCCTTCTTTCCGGAAAGACAAAGATGAGCGCGGAAGAAACAGCCGGAATGTCCGGCACCAAAGCGAGGCAGGGAAAGAACAAATCCAGGCTGCAGAGTCTGAGCGACAAGCTTGGTGAGGCGCAGAAAGGCGGTGTGAATCTCGAGAGCCTTACCGATAAGGCGGATGCCGCGCTTAAGGGTATGAGCGAGGCCGAAGATAACCTCGGCGGCGGCACCCTGAAAGGGGCCATGGCGGGAGAGCAGGAAGCGCTCGACGCTCTCCGGAAGCTCTCAGATGAGGCCGATAAGATGGCGGGGGAAGGCGGCGAGGGCGGAATCACCGTCGTGATGCCTGGACAGGAACAGAGCGGCATACTTGGAGCCCGTGAAGGCAAGGTGAGCATTCCCCGCGAGAAAGACTACAAACCTCCGAAAGAATTCAGGCAGGACATAATGGACTCTTTGAAAGAAAAGCTCCCGGAAAAAGATAAGGATGATATTGAAGAATACTACAAAAGACTGCTGAGGTAGCGAGGACGGTTGGATGGTTAGAGGGTTAGAAGGTTGGAGGGTTGGAGGGTTGGACGCTGGATGGAAGAGTCCTGTGAGCCATGAGTTCCAGAACCCGTGAGTCTTTAATTAGCAATTAGTAATCAGTAATTAGTAATCCGCGGAGCGGTATTCCAACCTTTCAACTTGAAAGAAAGCGGCTGCCTGTAGTATAATAACACCATGTGCGGAGTATTCGGAATATACGGCGTTCCTGAAGCTGCAAAACTGGCCTATCTGGGGCTGTATGCCCTGCAGCATCGCGGGCAGGAGAGCGCCGGGATAGCCTCCTCCGATATGGGTAAGGTTTACAGCCGCGTTGCAATGGGGCTGGTTGCGGACATTTTTACGCCGCAGGATCTTGACTCTCTCAAAGGAAGCTCTGCGATAGGGCATACCAGATACTCAACCACCGGTTCTTCCACAATCAAAAACGCCCAGCCTATAGTAGTTGATTATTCCCACGGCACGATGGCCATGGCTCATAACGGCAATCTTACCAACGCCAGGCAGGTCAGGGATTTCCTTGAGGCTCACGGCTCAATTTTTTCTTCCACCACGGATACAGAAGTTCTTATTCATCTCATAGCAACCTCCGAAGGCAATAAACTCATCGACTGCATCGTTGACGCCCTCACGCAGATTAAAGGCGCTTATTCACTGATAATTCTCACGAAGAAAAAATTGATAGGCGCGGTTGACCCGAACAATATCAGGCCGCTCTCGCTCGGAAAGAAAGGCGACGGGTGGGTGCTTGCTTCGGAGACCTGCGCGTTTGATATCATAGACGCGGAGTATGTGCGGCCTCTTGAGCCCGGCGAAATTGTAGTCATAGACAAGGACGGCTTGAAATCCTACAAGCCCTTTAAACCTCAGCAGCCCGCAAAATGCATATTTGAGTACGTGTATTTCGCGCGCCCCGACAGTTATATCTGGGGCAACAGCGTTCAGAAAGCCAGAAAAGCGCTTGGGGCGCAGCTTGCGAAAGAGTTCCCCGTGAAAGCCGATTATGTGGTTCCCGTGCCGGATTCGTCAAACTCCGCCGCTACCGGTTATTCAAGCGAGTCAAAAATACCTTACGAAATGGGAATCATCCGCAATCATTATATCGGAAGGACCTTCATAGAGCCGAGCCAAACCATCAGGGATTTCGGCGCAAAGATAAAATACAATCCTGTTAAAGAAATATTAAAAGATAAAAAGCTCATCCTTATTGATGATTCAATTGTCCGCGGCACGACCGGTAAAAAACTGGTAAAGATGCTCAGGACTGTCGGCGCGAAGGAAGTCCATTGGCGTATTAGTTCTCCGCCGATCACGAATTCGTGTTTTTACGGGGTTGACACTCCAACAAGGAAAGAGCTGATTGCCGCTGGCAATACGGTTGAAAAGATAAGGGAATTTATGGGAGTGGAAACTCTAGGCTATTTAAGCCCTGAAGGAATGGTTAAAGCTGTTGGCGGCAAGATGGACGAATACTGCATGGCCTGCTTTTCCGGCGCCTATCCGGTTGATTCCGCGAATATACAAAAGTGCATTTCGGAAGAAAAGAATGAAGAGAAATTCTAAAAATAAAAGTTTGTAAGGTTCTTAAGGTTTATAAAGTTTATAAGGTAAGGGCAAAATCTCACAAAGTATGTTCTGTTTCAGAGGTTTTGTGATATTTTTTCGATGCATATTTTAGATCTTTAGATCCTTTGATTCTACCTTACAAACCTTATAAACTTTACAAACTTTACAAACTTTTAACGAAGGAGTTCTTATGTCCAAGCGATTCACCTACGCCCAATCCGGCGTTGACATCAATGTCGCGGATGAAGCAAAACAGCAGATAAAAAAACTTGTCAAGCAGACCTTTACAAGGGGAGTGATGTCCGAGATAGGAAAATTCGGGGGAATGTATTCAGGAAAGTTCCCCGGCTACAAGAATCCGATCCTTGTCAGTTCTGTTGACGGTGTCGGCACTAAACTTAAACTTGCCGTTGCAATGAAAAAGTTTGACACCGTGGGCATCGACCTTGTTAACCATTGCGTGGATGACATCTTGGTGCACGGCGCGAAAGCGCTTTTTTTCCTGGACTACATGGGAATGGCAAGGACTGAGTCTAAAAAAGTATCGTCAATAATGAAAGGTTTCGTCAAGGCCTGCAAGGCGGAAGGCTGCGCGCTGATTGGCGGCGAGACCGCTCAGATGCCGGATGTCTATTCCGGCGAGGATCTTGATCTGGTAGGATTGATAGTCGGTATCGTCGACAAAGACAAGATGCTTGACGGCAGTAAGATCAGGCCCGGTGACAGGTTAATCGGGATTCCTTCAACGGGCCTGCACACGAACGGCTACACCCTGGCGCGAAAACTTCTGCTCGAAAAGAAAAAACTCAAGCCTTCAAAATATATGCCGGAGCTTAAAAACACGCTGGGAGCGGAACTGCTCAAGCCCCACAGGTCCTATTCAAAATCGGTTTTCGGTCTGTTGAAAAAGTTTGATGTTCACGGGCTCGCTCATATTACCGGAGGCGGTTTCAGGGACAACCTTCCGAGAGTTCTGCCAAAAGAGGTAGGGGTGAGGATTTACAAGCAAAGCTTCCCGGTTCTTCCGATCTTCTCGCTTATTCAGAGGCTCGGGAACATAGAGGACGGAGAAATGTACCGTACCTTCAATATGGGCATCGGAATGGTTGTAATGGTAGCCGAAAAAGATGCTGAGAGGGTAATGGCAGAGCTGAAGAAAATGAAGGAAAAGGCGTATTTTATAGGGGAAGCGGTGGAGTTTACAGGGACAAAAGTAGCATTAATTTAGGGCAAATTCGAAGCACTAAGCACTAAATGCGAAACAGGAGCAAAAGACATATTCCTTTTTGCATTTTCGTCTTTTGTTTAGAATTTAGTATTTAGAATTTGTTTTTCTGCTCTTCCCTTCCCTCTAATTCCTATTCTATCAAGGCAATTTGTAGTTGACATAATATAATTCTTGATGTATAATCAAAAAGTAGTAAATGCAGTTAAGGTAAGTTACATTGAGGAGGAACCACCGGCAAAAGAGGGAAGTACCCTCTTTTTTCATTTTAGGATGGAAACCCAGGGCCAGGAATTAATAGAGCGCGTAAAGGCGCTTATAGCGCCGGAGCTTTCAGTCTCCGGGCTTGAGGTTTACGACCTGGAATACAAACAGGGCGTAATGGGAATGACGCTTTCGGTCTATCTTGACAGGCCGGGCGGCAAGGTTAACCTGAAAGATTGCCAGAGCGCCAGCCATCTGATAGGAGAGGTGATAGACGCCTCGGAAGTTATCCAGGCGAAGTATATCCTGGAAGTCTCGTCGGTGGGCCTGGACAGAGAATTAAAAACGAAAAAGGACTTTGACCGGTTCAGCGGCCAGGAAGCAAGGATTATCACGCGCGTCCTGATCGGCAAAGACAATACTTTTACCGGAACAATAACGGCTTGCGGTAAAGAGGCGGTAACGCTTTCCACCGGAAAGGGCGAGGTTTTGATACCCTTGAAGGATATCGCGAGGGCAAGGCTGGAGATTAAATTCTAATAAGGGGTAGAAATTTATGTTTAACAGAGATCTGACAGAAGCGCTCGAACAGATAGGGCGCGGCAAAAAAGTGGACACCAAGGTCCTGGCGGAGGCGCTTGAAAGCGCGCTCACGTCCGCGTCAAAGAAGATACTCGGCTCTCACCGTGATATCAAGGTTGTAATTGACGAGGAAACCGACACCATCAACTGCTTCTACTATAAGTCCATAGTTGAAGCTGTGACGGACAAGGATTATGAGGTCACTAAGGAAGAGGCTGCGCAGCTGGATCCCAAATTCGCTTCCCGCGATATCGGCGACGTTGTGGAAATCCCGGTTCCGATACAGGATTTCGGCCGTATAGCGGCGCAGATAGTCAAACAGGTTATCACCAAGAAGGTGCGGGACATTGAACGCGACGCGATTTTCACCGAGTTCGAGAGCCGCGTGGGCGAGGTGTTGAACGGCATAGTCCTGCGTAAGGAGAACAGGAACTTGATCGTGGATCTCGGCGATGCGGAAGGCATAATCCCGGTCAAAGAGCAGGTTTTCAGGGAAAACTTCCAGACCGGCGAGAAGATCAAGGTGTTGATCAAAGAAGTTAACAGGGCCAACAGAAACCAGCAGATTCTGCTTTCACGGCTTGACCCCCGTTTCATAAAGAAGCTTTTTGAGATGGAGATTCCGGAAATAGGCGAGGGCAAGGTTGAGATAAAATCTATAGCCAGAGACCCGGGTTTCAGGATAAAGATAGCGGTATTTTCTTCCGACAGGAATATTGACTCGGTGGGGGCGTGCGTCGGCATCAAAGGCGGGCGTATCCAGCCGGTAGTCCGTGAATTGCGCGGGGAAAAGATAGACGTGATAGAATGGAGCAACGACATGGAGAACCTCATCGCGAATTCCATGAAACCCGCGAAGGTCATAAAGATAGCGGTCGATGAGGAGAACAGGTACGCCAAGGTAATAGTTCCGGATGACCACCTGCCGCTTGCCATAGGCAAGAAGGGGCAGAGCGCCAAACTGACGGCCAAGATAACCGGCTGGAGAATAGATGTCAAGGGCGAGACCGAATCGGCCCAGGTTGGAGAAGACGCGGAAGGCCAGGTCTTCACGGCCGACAGCGACGAAGGATTGGAGGGCGCGGCGCAGGCCGGCGCGGAATTCGCGGGGGAAGGCGCGGAAGAGCCGGAGGGCAAGGAATTGATGGGAATTCCCGGCATTGACGAAAAGACCGTGACCAATCTTGTTGAGAACGGCTTTAAATCGCTCGAGGACATCGGCACGGCCAATGTCGGAGAGCTTACCAGGATAAAAGGCATAACCAGGCCCATAGCCGAGAAACTTTTGGAAGCGGCGAGAAGGGCCGAGGCTGAATCCGGAGAGGGCCGGGACGACTAAATGGCGACAATGAGAAAAATATACGAACTCGCGAAAGAAATAAATGTAAAGCCTCAGGATATTATCCGTTTCCTGAACAGCTCGGGCTTCCCCGCGTTCAAATCGGAACTTCAGCCGATCAGCGGGATGATTGCCGATTTCGTTTACGAAAAATTCACGGGAAAACCTGCTCCGAAGAAAGAGATAAAAAAGCCGGAACCGAAACCTGTTCCAAAACCGGCGCCCGCGGTAATTCCTCCTCCTGCGGCTAAGCCGGTCCAGCCGGCAAAACCCGCTGCCGATGATGTCAGCGCGATGTTTAAGCCTGAAGCGGCAAAGCCTGTTTCGGCGGCTCAGCCGGCAAAACCGGAATTTAAGGCGGCGGAAAAATTGGCGGCGGCGCTGGCCAAGAAAGCGGAACCCAAGCAGCAGCCAAAATTCCACCTCGTAAAACAGGTAACCAAACCCGCTCCCAAGCCGGGACTAAGACGGCCCGAGCAGATGAGGCTCAAGCATCAGCCCAAGCCGGTTATCAAACCGGTGGAAGGAGAGGTTGACAACGGAGAGAAGAAGGTCATAAAGATTACCGAGGTCACCACCGTCGCGGAACTTTCCAACAAACTTAAAGTAAGCACCTCCGATCTCATTAAAAAAATTATGGGGCTCGGCATGCTCGTCACCATAAACGCGAAACTTGACAAGGACACCATCTCGGTTATTGCCGCCGAGTTCGGCTATGAAGTTGATGTGATTTCTATTTTCAGCGAAGAAGTGGCCCAGGAAGAGGTTGAGGAAGAGAAGGGGCTTCTTTACGAGCACCGCCCGCCGATAGTAACCGTAATGGGGCACGTTGACCACGGCAAAACCTCACTGCTTGACGCCATCAGGGAAACCAATGTCGCCGGCGGGGAAGCGGGCCAGATCACGCAGCATATCGGCGCTTACAAAGTAAAACTTCCCAAGGGAGAGATAGTTTTTCTCGACACTCCCGGCCACGAAGCCTTCACCTCCATGAGGGCCAGAGGCGCGCAGATAACGGATATAGTCCTGCTGGTTGTGGCTGCCGACGATGGCGCCATGCCGCAAACAATAGAAGCCATCAATCACGCCAAAGAAGCCAAGGTTCCGCTCATAGTGGTAATGAACAAAATGGACAAACCCGAGGCTAATCCCGAGCTTGTAAAGCAGGCGCTTTCCAAATACGACCTTATCCCGGAAGATTGGGGCGGAAAGACCGCTTATATGCCGGTATCAGCCAGGAAAAAGACGGGTATCCAGGAACTGCTTGACCGTATTCTGCTTGAATCCGAAATGCTTGAACTGAAAGCCTCCAGGCAGGGGCGCGCGCGCGGCGTTGTCCTTGAAGCGCGGCTTGATAAGGGTAAGGGGCCGGTTGCAACCGTGCTTGTCGAAAAGGGGACTCTTCGCGTCGGAGATTCTTTCGTAGCGGGTTTCCATTACGGAAAGATCAGGGCTATGATGACGGACAGGGGTGACCGGCTTGCCGAAGCGGTTCCGCCTACTCCGGTGGAGATCATAGGCTTTGACGGCGTGCCTTCCGCGGGCGACTTATTTATGTCCGTTGCCGACGACAAAGCGGCAAGGGCAATAGCCGTCAAGAGGAACGAACTGCAGCGGGAGATTAATATTCAGAAAGCGAAACATATCACGCTGGAAAGCATTTACTCCGAGATTCAGGAAGGCAAGCTGAAGGACCTTAAAATAATCCTAAAGGGCGATGTGTCGGGTTCCATTGACGCCATATCGGAAGCCCTCGAAAAACTTTCCACGGAAATTATCAAAATAACAATCATTCACAAAGGAACCGGCAACATAAGCGAGTCGGACGTCATGCTCGCGGCCGCCTCCAACGCCGTCATTATCGGCTTTGGCGTCGCCATGAACACCAATGTCCCGGATATCGCGAAAAGGGAAGAAGTTGAAGTCAACCTTTACAAGATTATTTACGAGATTATTGACGCGGTCAAGGCCGCCATGGAAGGCATGCTCGAGCCGGTCTTTATCGACGTTAAGGTCGGCAGGGCCGAGATTAAGCAGATAATCAAGATACCGGACGGGTTCATCGCGGGCGCTATGGTCACCGAAGGAAAACTTACGAGGGGCGGCATAGCCAAGCTCTTCCGCGACGGCGCGGCTGCAGGGGAAGGCAAGATTGCGTCTCTGAGGCGTTTCAAGGATGATGTCAAAGAGGTTGCGGCTGGCTACGAGTGCGGACTTTCAATTGAAGGCGTGAAGGAATACAAGCCCGGAGATATTGTTGAGGTCTACATCAAAGAAAAAGTGGTGAAGGCCAAAAAAGCCGGAAACTAAGCGGTCAGAGGGGATTGACGTGTCGCTAAGAAACGAAAAACTTTCCAAGCAGATACTGCGCGAAGTCAGCGTCGTCATTAACACGGGCGTAAAGGACCCGAAACTCGGGTTTGTGACCATTACCCACGTAAAAATGAAGGCCGATGTCAATGTAGTCACCATCTTTGTCAGCATTCTTGGAGAAGAGAAAGAAAAGAGGGCCTCAATAGCGGCTCTAAAAAGGGCCCGCGGGTATATCCGCAGGGAACTGGCGCACAGAGTGAACATGAAGTTTGTTCCCGAGATAGAATTTGAACTTGACACTTCCATGGAGAACATAGAAAATACATTGAAATTAATAAATTCCCTCGAGAAAGGCAAAAAGATTGAGAAGTAACACCATCAGTGAAATAGCGAACGCGCTCAGAAAAGGCGATGATTTCCTGCTTGCGACCCACGTGCATCCCGACGGGGACGGCATAGGAGCGGAGATCGCCCTCGCTCTGGGGCTAAAACAGCTCAAGAAAAAGGTAACAATAATAAACAGCGATCCGATTCCTTCCAATTACTGCTTCCTTCCGCTTGAGGGACTTTTCAAGGACCGGGTTCCGCGCCACGCTTTTTTCTCCTGCGCTGTGGCGCTTGAATGCTCAGAGCCCGAACGCCTCGGGAAAATGAAAGAAGCTTTCAGCGGGGTAGAAACTATCATCAATATTGACCATCATCCCGGCAATTCCTGGTTCGGGGACTATAATTATGTGCGTACCGAGGCCTGCGCGGTCGGGGAACAAGTCTACGACATTCTCAAGGCTCTGAAAGTAAGAATTGACCCGGGCATGGCTGCCTGTATTTACACTTCCATACTTACCGACACAGGTTCCTTTTCGTATTCCAACACCACGTGGCGCACTCATGAGATAGTAGAAGAACTTATTAAGCTCGGCGTCAGCCCCACTGATATCTACCAGGAAGTTTACGAGTCCAACTCCCCGGGCAAGATACAGCTGCTCGGGCAGATACTTTCCACGCTCGCGTTTTCTTCCGACAAGCGGGTGGCGTGGGTGACGCTGACGCGCAAGATGTTCAAGGATACCCGCACGAGCTACGAAGAAGCGGAAGGAATGATAAATTACGCCAGGTCTATCAAGACTGTGGATGTCGCTATCTCGTTTACGGAGCTCAGCAGCGGCAAAGTAAAAGTAAGTTTCAGGTCAAAGTCCCAGGAGCAGGATGTTAACAAAATCGCCGGCATGTTCAACGGCGGAGGGCATACCAGGGCCTCCGGTTGTGTCGTTGACGACACGCTTGAAAATACCAGGAAAAAAGTCCTTGAAAAAGTCTTGCTTTACATGAAAAAAACGGATAAGTAGCGGCGGGGGCATGTCTATGGTGCGTTCTGACATTGTAAAAAAAGTTTCGGAAAGTACGGGGCTTTCAAAAAGCGACGCGGATAAAGTGGTTGCCATAATACTGGAGAGCATGATCGGCTACCTTGAAAAAGGCGAAAAACTTGAACTCCGCGGTTTCGGAACGTTCTACGCGAAACAGAGGGGCGCCAGGGTCGCGAGGAATCTTAAGACCAACGAAACTCTCCCCCTGCCTCCGAGAAAGGTCATCTATTTCAAATCCGGAAAAGATCTCAAGGTTGTAAACAAACAAAATTCCGCGGATTCCAATTAAGACCAAGCGGTTCACGGGCGTTTCATTAAGCGACCAGTTTTGACGTTCTGCCGTCGGCTCTAAATGAGCAAGGGGGAGAAATGAGCGCGAATACCGGAAGCAAGCTTGCTATTGTTGCCTTGTTCTGCGTTATCTTCGCTGTCATAGGTTTTCTCGTCTATGACCTTGTTTTTTACTTTCCGAGGGCTGTTGTTTCCTTCACTAATGATTTTTCTTCCGCGAAAACAGATATTCCCTTCAAGATAAATGTCAACGTAATGAGCCTCAACTACATCGCGAAAGATTGCACCGCAGGCCTTGAACTCGTGTCGCCTGACGGCAGGGCAACCACGGTCAGCGAGCAGGTTCTATCCCTTGTTCCGGGAAATACTGTTCCCCTTATTTTTCAAACGGTTGTTTCAAGCAATAACATCACCGGAAATTATACGGCGGTCTTCTACCTTACAGGCCGCCGCTCCGTATTTTTCGGAAAACCAAGCAGGTTTGCCGAGCTTAGAAAAGATTTTGTCGTCATTCCGAAAAAAATTGACGGGACGCTGAACCTGAATGCTCCTGCCGAAAATGTGACCGTGAAACCCGGAAGCAAGCTGGTTTTCAGCGGAACGGTTTCAAACACGGGAGAGACTGAACAGCTTATCTCCGTTGACTGCATCATCACGCCTCCGGAAGGCATTGAAATCAATCTGGGAGTGCAGGCTAAGACTTTGGGAGTGCTGGAAGGAGAAGAGTTTTCTTTTGCGTTCGAAGCGCCGGCTTCTCCGGCCGGGAAATATAAAGCACGGGTTTCTCTTTTCTCCGGTAATCCGAACCTGCCGAGCGGCCAAAAACTCAAACAGGTAGACCGCGATTTTACCGTGTCAAAAATCGCTTCAAAGGCTTCTTCAGGAAAACCAAAACCCAAAGGCAGTTCCGGGGCGGAGGCGGCGGTAAAGCCAAAGGCGGACCGGGCCGGCGCGGGACTTGCGGGAGAGAACCTTTCAGCGCCTGCCGCGGCTGAAGTAACCAAGACAGCCGACCAGTCATTTGGCGGTATCTCGGAGATTTCCGCGAAATTCACAAATACCGGCGGTTTCGACCGCGAGTTTTTCGCTGTTATTGAAGCGGTTGATCCGTCAGGCAAAACCTATCCTTTGCTTGGAGAAAAGATTCGCCTTAAAAAAGGCGAAAGCAATTCTTTTACAAAAGAATTCACGGCCGACGCTTCCATGCCGGACGGGAAATACAAGGCAACGGCTTCCATCTGGGACCGGCAGGGAGAAGACGGCAAACCGGTGACCAAATTCAGCGGGCAGTCGGCGCAGTTTAATGTGCTGGACAATCCGCCGTCGCTTTCAAGTTTTGTGTATGTCGCTCCCGAGCTGGGTAAGCCCGGGATTATCACTATAAAGGCCAGGGACGACAAAGGCATTAAGGACGTCAGGCTGGTATACAAAGGGCCGGGAATGACGGAATACGCCAAGGAAAGCATGATAAAGACAGGCGGTAAGGATAACCTGTCGGGTGATTACTCCGTACAAACCAGGGTTTTCACCTTTAACGGTTCTTTCATGTTCTATGTGGAAGTAATTGACAGCAAAGGACAGAAGGCGAAGAGCACGGAGGAAAAAACGGAGATCAAGTAATTGTCCAAAAAAAAGTGAGTATAGCCGAGAACCTTCACATAATAAGAAAGCGCATTGCGGAAGCTTCCATGTCCTCCGGCCGCAAACCGGAGGACATTTCTTTAATTGCGGTCACGAAGACCCGGACCGCGGCGGAAGCCGATGAAGCTGTTCACGCGGGCATAAGCGGCATTGGAGAAAACAGGGTTCAGGAGGCGAAGCAAAAATTCCCTCTCCTGTCCACCTCGCCGGCCAGGCATATGATAGGCCACCTGCAGAGCAACAAAGCAAAAGACGCGGTTAAACTTTTTGACATTATACAGTCGGTCGACAGCCTGAGGCTGCTTGCCGAGATAGACAAGGAAGCAAAGAAGAACAATAAAATTATGGATGTGCTGGCAGAGGTGAATATCGGGGGAGAGGCAAGCAAGAGCGGAATGAAGCCGGAGGAACTTCCGGGTTTCATGGCCGGGGCCGGGAAATATCTGAATATAAGGGTCAGGGGGTTAATGACGATAGCTCCTTTTCTTGCATCTTCGGAGCAGGTAAGGCCTTATTTTAAGAAGATGAAAAAACTTTTCGATGACGCCGCCCGGTTTCCGGCGCCAAACGTAAAAATGGAGCATCTTTCCATGGGTATGAGCGGGGATTTTGTGACTGCGATAGAAGAAGGCGCGACGATGGTGAGGATTGGAAGCGCAATCTTTGGAGAACGGAAGTAGAGGGCAGAGGTCAGAAGCAGTCGACAAAGACTGAAACAGTTAAGAATCCGTGAGTTTGTAATTAGTAATCCGCGGAGCGGCCGGAGTATACTTGAAAAAGCACTTGATGACAGAGGTGAAGCTCTCTTCCATTAGTCCGCAAGGTTGGCTGAAGGAAGCCTTAAGGCGTTCCGAAATGGGAATGGCGGGACATTTGCACGAAACCGGGTATCCGTTTAACACGCGTTTCTGGGGCAGATCTTATGACAGCGGTGACAAAGGAAACGAAGTTGACAAGTCAAGCTGGTGGCCCTACGAGCAAACCGCTTATCTGATAGACGGACAGCTCCGCACCGGAATCCTCAACGGGAACTCGGCTCTTATAGGCCGGGCGAAAAAGCAGATTCTTGCTGTCATCAATAATCCGGACCGGGACGGTTATCTGGGCCCGGATTTCCTTAAAGCAGACAAAGAACTCAACCGCTGGTCGCACTCCGTTTTCTTCCGTGCAGCCGCGGCGCTATATGACCTGACAGGCGATAAAGGGATTATTGCCGCCCTGAAAGGCCATTTCCTTTCAGGAACCTCCCGTCACGAATTCGCAAGGGATGTCTGTAATATTGAAACCATGCTCTGGCTCTATGAGAAAACAGGCGACCGGAGATTTGCGAGGCTTTCAGAGCAGGCCTGGAAGGGATTTAACAGGCGCTATCCTGATTACGCGTCTGCCGATAAGAATCTGAACAGGGATATTCCTATAGCCTCTCACGGAGTCACCTTTAACGAAACCGCCAAGCTTCCGGCGCTGCTTTACCTGTATACAGGGAAGAAAGCTTACCTTAAGAGTTCCGTAAGCGGGTACAGGAAGGTCGAGAAATACCACATGCTATCCGACGGGGTTCACAGTTCCGCCGAGTCCTTCCGCGGGAAAGACCCCATGGACAGCCACGAGACCTGCGACATCGTTGACTACCAGTGGAGCCTCGGTTATCTGCTGATGGCTACCGGGAACGCGCGCTACGCCGACATAATCGAGAAGGGAACGTTTAACGCGGGTTTCGGCGCGGTTTTAAAAGATTTCAAAGCAACCCAGTATTTTTCCTGCGTGAACCAGGTGGTCGCGACAAGCAATTCAAATCACAATCCCTGGAGAACCGGAAATCAGAGGATGGCCTTCCGCCCCATACATGTGCCTGAGTGCTGCTCGGGCAACTCAACCAGGATACTGCCGGCGTACTCGGGCAGGATGTGGATGGGGCTTAAAAACGGAATAGCCGCGGTTTGCTACGGGCCCTCTTCCGTCGGGTTTTTAGCGGTAAACGGCGCGCGGATTAAAGTTGTTGAAGAGACAGGCTATCCTTTCTCGGAAGTAATACGTTTCAAATTTTTCATGAAAGCTTCCTGCCGATTTGAGTTTCGGTTCAGGGTGCCGGGCTGGTGCAAGGAAGCGTCGCTTTTTATTAACGGAAAAAGACGCGCGGGCAAGCTTGCCGCGGGAACCTTTGTCCCGCTGAGAAGAACATTTAAGGACGGCGACCTGCTTGAACTTAGGCTTCCGATGACGGTACTCGCGAAGAGGCATGCCGGAGGCGGCGTTTCTCTTGAAAGAGGGCCGGTATTATTTGCCCTGCCGGTTAAAGAGAAAAGGTCAGTCGAAAAACTGCCAGGGCTTTCAACAAAAAAGTTCCCGGCTTTGAACCTGCTTCCTGTTTCAAAGTGGAATTTTGCCCTTGACCTTAAATCCTCAGGGGGTAATATAATACTTGAGCATTCTGACGCCGGCGGATTCCCTTTTGATCCGGATTCGGCAGCGATAAAACTGAAAGTCCCTGCCCGGGAAGTCAGAGGCTGGAAGGTAATAGAGAGCGGCACCTGCGTCAGGCAGGAACCTGGCAAGCCGGAATTGCAGCGGCTTTCAAAGGGGAAGTTCAGGCTGACTCCGCCCTTGCCGCCGCAAAAAGGTCTGAAGAAAAGGCTGGGCGGGCTTAAAGAGATAACGCTCATTCCTTACGGGTGCACCCTGCTCAGGTTGACGGTATTACCGGAGGTAAAATGAAAACAGGTTTTATCGGCGCTGGAAACATGGCGGAGGCAATCATCAGAGGCTTGATCAGGGCAAAACTCTCCGCGCCTGAAGAAATCTACATATCGGACATAAGCCTTGAGAGGCTTGAATTCCTGAAGAAGGAATGCGGCGTAAATGCCGCGAAAGATAACGCGGCTCTCGTTGCTTCTGTCGACACGGTGGTCATCGCCGTAAAACCCAAGGATGTGGACGCGGCGCTTAAAGCCATAAAAGAGAATTCAAAGGCCAAAACGCTGGTCATTTCCATTGCCGCTGCCATTTCGACCGGCTATATTGAAGCGCGTACAGGCGGTAAAACGCCTGTGATAAGGGTTATGCCTAACACGCCGGCCCTGGTTGGAAGCGGGATGGCAGCTCTTTGCGCGGGCAAGTTAGCGGGAAAGAAGGAAATCGGCTCGGCTATGAAGCTCCTCTCCGCGGTCGGCAAGGTCATTGAAGTAGAAGAAGCTCAGATGGATATCGTAACCGCGGTAAGCGGCAGCGGCCCTGCCTATGTGTTTCTCTTTCTCGAAGGCCTGATAGCCGCCGGAGTAAAATACGGTTTGAAACAGGAAGAAGCGGAAACTCTCGCCAATAACACGGTGCTGGGTTCGGCCAAACTGGTGATGGAGACCGGCGATAGCCCGGAGGAGCTGCGAAAAAAGGTCACCTCTCCTGGCGGCACAACCATGGAAGCCGTCGCGGTCTTTGAGAATCGTGAATTCAAAGAAATAATTGAGGCCGCGGTTAAGGCCTGCATGGAAAAGTCAAAGAAACTCACAAAATAATCCATTTTTTTACGGAGGGAAGCATGAGCGAACTGAAAAAGAAGATAGAAGAATCTGTAAAGAGCATAAGAAAGGTAAGCGCGATAGTCCCCGAGGTCGCGATAATTCTCGGCACGGGGCTCGGCGCCCTCGCGAACGAAATAAAAAACAAGGTTGAGATAGATTACAAAAACATCGCCAACTTTCCGCTTTCCACCGTGGAAGCGCACGCGGGCAAACTCATCCTCGGGGAGATGGGAGGCAAAAAGGTTGTGGCCATGCAGGGCAGGTTTCACAGGTACGAGGGCTACACCTACAGGCAGGTTACCTTCCCGGTTTATGTCATGAAAGCGCTCGGCGCGAAGATTCTTATGGTCTCCAACGCGGCCGGCGGCTTGAATAAAAACTACAAGGCGGGCGAGATTATGGCTATCACGGATCACAACAGCCTGCTGCTCGGCGATAACCCGCTTGCGGGGGAAAACGACGACACGATCGGGCCCAGGTGGCCGGATATGTTCGGCACTTATGACAAGGAACTGCTCGCGCTCGCGGAAAAGATAGCCGTTGAGCAGAAGATAAAACTTAATAAAGGCGTCTATATCGGCGTAATAGGCCCCAATCTTGAGACAGAGGCTGAATACAAGTTCCTGATAGCCATGGGCGGGGACTGCGTGGGCATGTCAACCGTTCCGGAAGTGATTGTCGCGAGGCATTGCGGCCTCAGGGTCCTTGGCATTTCAGTCGTGACAGATATGTGCATACCGGGACATTTGGAGGTCGCCGATATTTCAAAGATTATCGCCAATGCCGCTGAAGCGGAACCCAAACTAACAAAAATAATGGCTGCCGTGGTCAGAGAGGTGAAAATATAATGCTCCCGACAATTGCCTGGAAGAATAATAAAGTCATAATGATAGACCAGAGAAAACTGCCGGCGAAAGAGATCTATGTGACGCATACGAATTACAATCAGGTTGCAGCGTCCATCAAAAGCCTGCTTGTGCGGGGCGCGCCTGCGATAGGCGTGGCGGCGGCAATGGGAGCCGCGCTTGCGGGGCTGGGAGCAAAGTCAAAGAAATGGTCCGGATTTATCAAGGAAATGAAAAAGGCTCTTGCGGTCCTTCGGGCCAGCAGGCCCACGGCTGTCAATCTTTTCTGGGCGTGCGACAGGATGGAAAAGGCGCTGTTTAGATACAGCTTTATGCCGGTAGCGGACATAAAAAAACTGCTGGTGAAAGAGGCGCTTCTTATAGAGAAAGAAGATATAAAAACGAACGCGCGGATGGCTGAATACGGCTCGAAACTCTTCAAAAGAGGCAGCACCATCATGACCATCTGCAATACCGGAGCCCTGGCAACCGCCGGTATAGGAACGGCTTTCGGGGTGCTTCACAGGCTTCACAAGAAAGGCATGAAGATAAATGTAATTGCCTGTGAAACGAGGCCGGTGCTTCAGGGCGCGCGCCTCACCGCCTGGGAACTGAAGAAGAATAAGATTCCCTTCCGGCTCATCACGGACAACATGGCAGGGATAATAATGAGCAGGGGCATAGTTGACGGGGTAATAGCCGGAGCGGACAGGATCACCGCGAACGGCGATACGGCCAACAAGATAGGAACCTATCAGCTTGCCATACTCGCGCGCCACTTCGGAATTCCGTTCTATATCTGCGCGCCCTATTCGACGGTTGACCTCAAGTTGAAATCAGGAAAGCAGATACCGATAGAAGAGAGAAATCCTGAAGAAGTTACGCATATCTTCGGAGTGCCGACGGCGCCTAAGGGCATAAAGGTTTACAACCCGGCGTTTGATGTAACGGAAAACAGACTGATAGCCGGGATAATTACGGAAAAAGGCGTGATACGCCAGCCCTATTCAAAGAATCTCCGTTTGCATGCAAGGAAGTAGTCGTATAAGTTAAAACAATTAAAGAAAGACTGAAAGTGCCGGGAGGCGGCAGGTACAAGACTATGCCGCTTACGCTTTACGGGGAATTTGGAGGCAAGCCTTCCGGGCATGTAGTCACGCTTGCTGAAAACGCTGGCAGGAAGATTCCGCTCGACAGCTGCACGGGAACTTTTTTTTTATTCCGGAAACAACGAGAAGCTTGCAAGCCTGGATGAACTCCTTGACGATCTGCCCCTGGCCGAAAAAGGCGGCAGGAATTATTCCGTTCTTTTCTCAGGAGTAAAACAATTTTACTACGGAGGCAAAGGCGGAATCCTCTGGCCTTGATTCCTGGTTTTTCATATCTGAAGGTTACTCCCGAAAAAAGTTCACTAATCGGATAAAAATCTTGACCTTACATTTGCTTTTTATTATAATCCTCAGCTGTTAAAACAAATTAATCTTAACAGGGGGGTTGATGAAAGTTCAGCAAGTCCGCATTGGCCACATCGCGAAAGAAATAAAAATGTCGTACAGTTTGGTCTGCAAGATTCTTAATAACACTCCCAATTTTAGGCCTTCCGAATCAACACGCCTCATGGTTTTACGCAAAGCGCAGGAAATGGGATTCAATTATTCCTCGCTTCGCCGCATCCACAGACGTAAACACACGAGAGTAAAACACCGGTCGGCAGGCGACATAGTCATTAAGACTTTAGACGGAGAAGTCTTTGATTCCGGCACTTTTGTAACCGAGGATTTGAGCAGAGGCGGAACCTGCATTTGCAAGCCTGAACTTGAGCGCGGTGTTTTCCCCGCGGAGCCTTTCTACTGTGATTTGAAGATGACAGACGGGCCCTTGAACGGTCACACCTTCAAAGGAATGCCGGTGCGTCTTGCCTGCGAGAAAGGATTTGCAATAGGTTTTAAGTTCACGGATATATCAAGAGATCAGATGCGCCATTTAGCGGCATTATGCTGAAGAAATGATTACGCTGATTTGTAAGTGATGATTACGAAGATGAAAAATGCTATAATCAATGCATTGATCGTCAAACTAGCGTAATTCGTTTCCAGCGGCGGCCGCCTGATGAAAAGACTGCTCTTCATAACCCTGCTTGCGACGGGCATTGCCCTTCTCTCAGAAATGCCTTACTATTTCATGGCAAAAACCGTTCCCGCCGGCGCTGTTTATATGGGTTCCCTCGGCAACAACTATGACCAGGCAAGCTACCTTTCCTGGATAAAAGAAGGGCAGGAAGGGAAGCTGCTCTTTGAAGAGCTTTACACCACTGAAAAACAATCAGGCCTTTTCTTCAACCCGTTCTTTCTTGCCTGCGGGCAATTCACCAGGCTTACCGGCCTGGACATAGTTGTCTCCTACCATATTATCAGGCTGCTGCTCGTTATTTGCCTGGTCTTTGTCCTGTATCTTTTTAGCGGTATTTTCTTCGCAAAGTTTTGGGAGAGGTATTTCAGCGTAACTCTTGTTTCGCTGGGTTCGGGAATTGGTTTTCTTTTCAGCGACAGCGCGCTCAATTATCTCTCTAAAGCTTTTAATCTCGTTGCGCTGGATCTTTGGGTGCCTGAAACAACAATTTTTTCCTCAATGACGCACAAACCGCTTTTTCTTGCCGCTCTCATTTTGATTATCCTCTGTTTCTATTTCCAATTGAAAGCTCTCAAGAGCCTTAATAAGTACGCGGTCTACGCGTCCGGTTTATTCGGGCTGCTTCTTGCGCTGGTACATCCGTATGACCTTGCAAGTGTCTACGCCGCTCTCTTTGTGTTTCTGTTATGGTCGAAGAGCGGCTATAAGAGATGGCTTGTCTTTGCAGGTTTCATGGCAATCTCGGCCCCGGGTCTTCTATATCAGTATTTGTTCTCGCATTTTGACCAGGTCTTCCGGTCCTGGGCAGGCACGGTTACGGTTTCCGGAACCCCCTACAGCTATCTTGTCGGTTATGGAATCTTTTTCGTTCTTGCGGCCGCCTACGCCTGGCAAACGAGAGGAAAGAAAAAAGAATCAGAACTTTTCCTTTTATCCTGGGTTACATCTCATTTTATAATCGCCTACCTGCCGCTCCGTTTTGAAAGAAGGCTGGTCCTGGGGCTCATGATACCTTTAGGCCTGCTCACCGCTATGTGGTTCTTCAGGTACGCAGTTCCGTTTTTAAGAAAGAAGAATTGGCCCGTGTGGGGCGCGGCGCTTGCTCTTTGCCTTATTACCCTGCCTTCAAACTTCAGGTTCGTTGCGGGAGAACTGGAAAACGCGAAGAAGTATCCGTATAACTATGCCCTGCCGGCGAACGATTTTGCAGCGCTTAAATGGATGGACGCGAAACTGCCTAAAGGTTCAACCGTTTTTGCTTTTTTCCCGACCGGAGTCTACATTCCCGGAATGTGCGGCCTGAAGGTCTACGCCGGGCATTACGACCAGACTGTAAATGCCGAAGCGAAGAGGAAAGACTCCGGGAAGTTCTACGAGAAAGGCGCTTCCGCCGCTTTCAAAAAGATGTTGCTTGCCAAAAGCAAGGCCCAATACGTGTATTACGGCAGTTTTGAGGCCTCAGTAGGACCTTTTCAAAAGCTCCCGGTTCCGGCTGAAATAATTTATGATATTGAAAACGTAAAGATCCTCCGCCTAAACACAGCCGCCTCCCGCTCGTCAAAATAGCGGGAGAAACTTTCCCCCAAATAAATGAACTTGCCCGCAGTTTAAGGGGTCTTACAGGTAAACGGAGGTAAAAATGCTTAAAAAACTGGTAGTTTCCGGAGTTATTCTGTCGGTTCTCGCGCTTTTCCCGGTTACGCAGGGCTGCGCGAAGAAAGCTCCTCCAAAGTCTGAAGATAAGATAGGAATGCTGATTGACAGGCTTTCCGCTTCCTTAAGCCTCTCAAGCGGGCAAAAAACGGCTGTTGAAACGCTCAAGAAAGAAATAAAAGAGAAAAACGAAGAGTCCCGGATCGCGCGAAAAGACGAAGGCAGGCAGATAGACGAGGCCTTCAAAGCGGAGATAATGAAGGAGAAGATAGATCCCGCGAAGCTAAACAAGGTGCTGGACGCGGCCTCGGAAAAGCGGGAAGAACTCCGCCGTTTTATGGTGCAGGAGCTCGCGAAGTTTCACGCCCTGCTGACCGCGGAACAAAAACAAAAACTTGCCGGGCTTATGAAAGAAATAGCGCCGCAACCGGCTCCGCCAAGATAATGGCCGTTACAAACGAAGAGTTCACAGCCATAGTAGAAGAGACAAAAGCCATTGTCATCTCGGCAATAAGAACTCATCTCTTCGAGCATTACAGGCATGCCGTTGATGATGTGGTGCAGGAAGTTTATCTGAGGGCTTTCAGAAGCCTTGTGAAGGGTGGGTTTGAGAAAAGGGCGAAACTCAGCACCTGGCTTTACGCGATAGCCCGGAATGAATCAATCAGGATGAATTATCGCTTGAAGAGGGCGGAGCAAAAAAGAGACTTCCTGTTCTTTGAAAAAAAGGTTGCCGGAGCGGCTGTTGAAGAGGAAATTCCGCGTGAAAGACTGGCTGAGTTGTCCGGGAAGATAAAGGAACTGCCTCTGAGGTTTCGCACAATTATGCTGCTCTATTCGGAAGGCATGCCGGGGGACGAAATCGCGGAAAAGCTTTCTTTAGCGCCCGGGACTGTGAAGTCCAGGATTCATAAAGGAAAGAAATTACTGAGAGCTTTTTTTGCGGAAAAGCAGGGGGAGGCAGAGAATGAATAAACTCAACGAAATACTTGATAAGAACCAATCCAGCCGGGAATGGAGCCGTTCTGTCGCGGATAAAGTGCTTTCGTCAAGAAGGAAGAATAGCAGGAGGCTTGCGGTCTCCGCCGCGGCGCTTTGCGGTTTTCTGGTTGTCCTTGGAGGCGTCTATTTACTCCGTCCGGCAGATTCGCTGCGGCTGACATTCAATTCGGCGATGGAAGAAATGCTGCCGGATTACGGATCAAATCCCGCTATATTCGACAAGCTGCTTGGAGAGTCCATCAAGGAGAAACAATGAAA
>Ga0209083_1000752_pt1 | contig 43592 bp, 42 predicted proteins | sample AM7aDNAmetaG_FD_184132 | JGI IMG/M metagenome (GOLD analysis project Ga0209083, IMG submission 184132) | Freshwater microbial communities from Finland to study Microbial Dark Matter (Phase II) - AM7a DNA metaG (SPAdes) (version 3) | ecosystem: Environmental > Aquatic > Freshwater > Lake ... | reverse complement strand
GTCATTGCTTTGCGCCGTGGGCCCGGCGATCATAAAAGCCTATCGCAGCCACCGAGATAGACAGAAAAACGCCAAAAATTTCGCGTCCAAAAGTTAGTGTCATTGGGCGTCTCGCCTGTCTAACATTAGTCGAACGAGCGTCTCGCTCGTTTGATTGATCTGCATCGAAAACCGACAGGCGAGACGCCTGTCCAACTATTTTCTACCAATCCGCGCCACGATGCCGGAGTGAAAGTTCCTGGTAATGAGTTTTGGGGATCTCGCCCACAAATCGCGACGGCCGTTGAAAGCCGCCTGCATCACCGCCGGTCGCACGGAATAACGGGTACGTCAGGAAGAGCTCATCTTTCGCCCGCGTGACGGCCACGTAAAACAATCGCCGCTCTTCCTCTTCCCCTTCGAGGTTGTCGAGCGATCGCGACAGCGGAAACATGCCGTCGCATAAGCTGATCACAAATACCGCTTTCCATTCCTGCCCCTTGGCCTGATGCACGGTGCTGAGGCGGACGAAATCCTGCTCGCCACTGGTGATGAGCGAAGCATCATCCGCTTCCAGATTCGTTAGCAACGCGAGCTGGCTGAGAAAATCCTCGACCATTTTAAACTGTGAGCCGAACGATGCCAACTGCTTCAAATCTTCCATTCGCGCCCGCGCGTTCGGATATTTCGACTTCAAGTACGCCTCGTAAAACCCGTCGGTCACGATCTCGATCATCTCATCGACCAGCAACGGCGGCGGGAGTGCCCGCAGTTTGTTGAACACGCCCGCCACCAGTTTCCAATCCTCGACCGCCTTTTTCGGCACGGCCGAATGGGTCACCGGCAAATCCCGGCCATTCGGGGCGCCGAGTTCCGGCTTCAAGACCGGCTGTAAATCCCGCCACAATCGGTTCGCTGTCGCGCCGCCAACCCCGGGCAACAGCCGCGCAATCCGCTTGAAGGATAGCTCGTCTTTCGCGTTGGTAACGAGCTTGATAAAGCAGCTCACATCCTTGATGTGCGCCTGCTCGAAAAAACGCAGGCCGCTCGTGATGACAAACGGAATATTGCGCCGGGTCAGCTCCATCTGCATCTCCATCGCGTGGAAATGGGCCCGGTACAAAATGGCGATGTCGGTCAGCCGTCCCCCATCTTCGCGGAGCTCCAGAATCCGCTGGGCAACAAACTGCGCTTGCTGGTTGGCATCCGCGCACGCAACCAGCCACGGCTTCCCGCCCCCCTGACGAACCGGCTGCAAGGTTTTGGCGAATTGCTGGGTGTTGCCTTTGATGGCATCGTTCGCCAGTGCCAGCACCGCTGGCACACTCCGGTAATTCACTTCGATCTTGAACGTGCGCGCGCCCGGATAGCGCTCGGCGAAACTGAGAATATTCCGGTAATTGGCACCCCGCCACGAGTAGATGCTCTGCGCGTCATCGCCCACCACCATCAGGTTCTTATGCTGTTGCGCAAGCGCGTCAATCAGGTCGGCCTGGATTTTATTGGTGTCCTGATACTCATCCACCAACACATGCTGGAACTGCTCCCGGTACCGCTCGCCAACCTCGGGCTGTTCCCGGAGAAGCTGGAGCGATTTCACCAGCAAATCGTCGTAATCCATTGCATTCGCTTCGCGTTTGCGTTCGGCGTACCGACTTTGCACCTTGCGGATTTGCTCCACCAGATGCGAAAAATAATCGTACTGCTCCGCCAGGACGCGCTCCACCGATCGCCCCGTATTCGTCACCAGCGAAAAAATCTCCGCCAGCACATCCCCCTTTGGAAACCGCTCGGCGCGCGTATCGATTTTGGCATCGGTGAGGCAGGCATCCAGTAGATCCTTCTGGTCTTCCCGGTCGAGAATCGCGAAATCCTGCTCGTAATTCAACAGCCGGGCATGCCGGCGCAAAATCCGATTGCCGATATGGTGAAAGGTCCCACCCCAAATTGCCGAGACATCCATCGGCAACACCCCCTCGACACGCCGGAGCATTTCCTTCGCGGCTTTGTTGGTAAAAGTCAGTAACAGGATCCGGCCGGGCGTGACGCCGTGTTCGACCAGCCACGCCACCCGATAGGTCAGCGTGCGGGTCTTCCCGGACCCCGCGCCGGCAATCACCAGCATCGGTCCCGAGTTGAGCGAGCCATCCGCACCGACCGCCGTGACCGCCGCGAGTTGCTGCTCGTTCAACTCCTGCGGGTAATCAATATGCAGATCCCGCGCCGCGTGGGCGGGGTGCAAAATGTATTCCTGTGCCATTGCCGTCAGAGCACCGACGGCAGATCCACGCGCCCGTCGTAGAGCGCTTTGCCGATGATGACGCCCGCGAGATTCGCCTGTGCGCGGGCGAGGTCGCGAAGTTGTTGGACATCCGCCGCCACAGCGACGCCACCGCTGGCAATGACATTGCAATCCACGGCCGTGCAGACCGCGGTGACTGCCTTAAAATTCGGTCCGGTCAATGTGCCGTCGGTTGCAATATCAGTAAAGATGATCGTGCGCACACCGAGCCGGCTGATCTGCGTGGCAAACTCCACCGCGGCCAGGGCGGTTTTCTCGACCCAACCTTTGACGGCAACAAAACCGTCCCGGGCATCAATTCCAACAGCAATCTGGTCGCCAAACTCCTTCACCAAGGTACTGATAAAATCTGGTGACTCACACGCTTTCGTGCCGACGACCACGCGTTTGACCCCCATCGCCAAAGCATCGGCAATCTGCTGGCGGGTGCGCAGCCCGCCGCCGAGTTGGACCGGAATCTGCACGGTCCCCAGAATGGTGCGGACGCTCTCCCAGTTGCGTGGTTCGCCACCGAACGCGCCATCCAGATCGACAACGTGCAGCCATTGGGCGCCCTGCTCTGCCCACCGGCGGGCGCCCGCCGCGGGATCATTGCCATAAACTGTGGTGGCGTCAGCCCGACCTTGGTGCAGGCGGACGACTTGGCCGTTCTTAAGATCGATGGCAGGGTAGATGGTAAACATGGGAGGAAAGGAGACAGAATTCAGAAGACAGGAGACAGTATGGCGGCAGCATAACTGCACAGCATCCGGCCGATTTCATCCAATTGGTTGTCGAGATCTTTGGTTTTACCGTATCCCAGGTCGGCTGCAAGAATCAGGTAATACCGGCATTCTTCAAGCGAGCCTTGGGCGATGTTCATGAAACGGGCTTTGTCAGCACGGCCAGTCTTCTTAAATCCTTCAGCAATGTTGGCCGGAACAGACACCGCCGCCCGCCGCAACTGGCTGGTTAAGCCATAGGTTTCAGGTTTTGGAAAGCTCTCGGACAAGCGATAAATCGCCAGCACAAATTGGTGAGCCTTCTGCCACACGATCAAATCGCGAAAAGTTCTTGCCGGTTCCCGATTCATTCTGCGCTCTCTCCTGTCTCCTGTCTCCTGTCTCCTGCCTTCTGCAGCGCGACAAAATTCTCCAACATCTTCAGGCCGATCGCCTGTGACTTCTCCGGATGAAACTGCGTGGCAAGGACATTGCCAGACCAAATCACCGATGCGAAGTCCACACCATATTCAGTGGTCGCGGCGACCACGGAATCCTGCCGGGGCGCGCCGTAGTAGCTGTGGACGAAATAGACGTAGCTGCCGTCCGCAATCCCGGCAAGCAATGGACAGGCGGACTGGCGAATGTTGAGTCGGTTCCACCCCATGTGCGGAACTTTTAAGCCCGCCCCGACAAACCGCGGCACGGTGCCCGGCAAAATACCGAGACCAGCCACACCCGGTGATTCCGCGCCGGATTCAAAAAGCATTTGCAGGCCAACGCAAATCCCGAGGAACGGCTTGCCGGTCTGGATGAATTGGCGGATCGCGACATCCATTCCGAGCTCGGTCAGATTCTTGATACAATCGCCAAACGCGCCGACGCCCGGCAACACGACGGCATCCGCTGCCAACACATCAGCGGGGCGGTTGACGATCTGCACAGCGGCACCAACTCGCGCCAGCGCTTTCTCCGCGCTCCGCAAGTTGCCGCTGCCATAATCAATCAACGCCAGCATGACCTGCGGACATTACTGAACACCGCGGCTGCCTGCAATCAAACAGTGAGGAAAGTCGAGAAGCCAGGCGGGGACGTAAGGGCCTGAGTGCATAAGTGCGTAAGCCGGATTGCCCATTGCTTCGATAGAACACGTTTCTCACTCGACGGGGCTCGGGACCCTGAGCTTGTCGAAGGGCAGCTTGTTCGCCGCATAGTGGAACGGGCATCTTGCCCGTTTACCGGATCGTAGGACAGGCGTCCCGCCTGTTTATTTCAATGGCTGACAGGCGAGACGCCTGTCCCACTCAACTCAAACATGCGCTCACACAAACGGGCGCCGCGTAATCAGCCGCGATAGCGCGCGACTCGGCGTTTTCACGAGCAGCTCGTGGAGGAACAGATCCGTGGGCATGGCTTTCGGCTCCATCAGGCGGGCCCAATAAATGTGCGCAAAGACATAGATCACGATGATCAAAGCGTAACAGACGCTAAACTGATTCCACTCGATGATGCCCCAGCGGTATTTCCAACCCGCCAAACTGTCTACCACCACTCCCCATAACACGGGAAAGATGCCGGCCGTCAGGCTGGTCACGACACTGAACAACGCAAAAAAGTGACTCCGTCCCATTTCTGGAACGACGGCCATCAGGAGTCGGGTGTTGGGCAATGTCAACAGTGCCACGCCCAGCGCGGCTGACATTTGCAGCAGCACCACCACCCAGATCGTGGGAGCAATCACGCCCGCAGCAACCGCCACCCACAAGGTAAAGTGCACCACGAGAATAATTCCGGACACGCCCAAGAGCGGTTTGCTGCCAACCCGGTCCGCCAATGCGCCAAAACCCCACAAGGCCACCGCTGAACCCGCGCTATACAGCGCCATCATCGCCAGAAACTGCCAATCCGAAAAATTATAAACATCGCGTAACAGCGGCACCCAGCAAACGCCGCTACCTGCCAAAGCAATCACGATGACAATATTATAAATCAAGAGTCGGTAAAACGGCGGATGGAACGCCATCGCTTTCCACGGCACCGGTCCTTTCGACCGGCTTTGCTCCGGCACCGGCACATCTGGCATCCGTGCCAGAAACCACAGGCTTGCCATGCCGCCCAGAAACCCCACCACAAACATCCAGCCAAACGCCGTGATGCCATCCGCGTGCCGAACGAACCAAGCCGTCCCGGCCATTGTCCCCAACAACGCCACGGCCGTGGACATTTGATCACGGGACAGATACCGGCCCCGCAGGCTCTCGGGAATCAATTGCGTGATCCATGGCAAAAAGCCACAGACCGAAAACCCGCGGGAAGCGTTGTACCCGAACAGCAAAAACAACATCAGCCCGATCCGGGTTGTCCGATCAATCTTCGCGGGCAGAAAGGCCACGACCGCCATCCCCAAAATAATGAAGCACCGGGTCGTCCAGCCCCGCAACACAAATGCCCGGTAGCCAACCTTATCCACGAGCGGCGCCGCCGGGATTTGCAGAATATTCAGCAGCGATGGCAGGGCAATCACAATGCCGAGAATCGTCGCGGAAGCACCGAGATGTTTAAAAAACAAAATCATCGGCATCCCCAGCACGATCGAAAATGAGATCGTGTTGAAGACCTGAAACGCATACGCGTTGCCGATCCCGGCCGGCATCTTCGGTTGGCGTTGCTCCGTCATGCGCTGCTTCTATCCGGAAGCACCGCCGAAATGTCAACGGTGATTGTTACCGGCGGTTTGCAAACCAACGGCGCATTTGTTAGCGTGCCACCATGGCGGTCACGCTGGTTATTAACGAAATTTTTTACAGCATTCAGGGCGAGTCTTCGTATGCCGGGTGGCCCTGTGTCTTTGTGCGACTCACCGGCTGCAACCTCCGCTGCACCTGGTGCGATACCACTTACTCCTTTAACGAAGGCGAACCCACCCCCCTTGACGACATCATCGCCAAAGTGCGCAGCTTCGAAACCCAACTGGTCGAAGTGACCGGTGGCGAACCCCTCCTCCAACCCAATGTTCTGCTGTTGCTAAAGCGCCTCTGCGATCTGGGCAAAACGGTATTGCTCGAAACCAGTGGCTCGCTCGATCTCGCACCGGTGGATCCGCGCGTCGTCAAAATCATGGACCTGAAATGCCCCGGCAGCGGCGAAACCGACAAAAATCGTTACGCCAACCTCCGGCATTTGACCAAGCTCGATGAAGTCAAATTCGTGATCGCCGACCGGGCCGACTACGATTGGGCCAAGCGCATCATCACCGCTGAACAACTTAATCAACGCTGCAGCGTGCTTGTTTCGCCGGTGGTCGAACGTTTGCCGCTCCGCACGTTGGCAGACTGGATTCTCGCCGACCACCTGCCCGTGCGCCTCCAAACCCAGTGGCACAAGCTCATCTGGGGGCCCACCGCGCGAGGGGTGTGATGGCTCTTCCCTTACTCCGGACGGCCATCCCCGGCCCCCGCTCCCGCGCGTTGGCCCGGCAACTGCACCGCTATGAATCCCGCAACATCACCCTGATTTCCGACCACTGGCCGGTTTTTTGGGAACGCGCAGCCGGCGCCAACGTCTGGGATGTCGATGGCAACCGGTATCTGGATCTCACCGCGGCATTTGGCGTCGCCAACGTCGGCCACAGCAATCCGCGGGTCGTTGCCGCAATCCGCCGCCAGGCAGGCCAATTAATCCACGCGATGGGCGACGTCCATCCCAACGCTTTGAAACTCGCTTTGGCGCGCGAACTGGTGGCACTCACGTTTGGCCGGTGGTTGGGGAAAGGCGGTTCGGCGGGCGCCTCACCCTCCAAACCGCACGATGGAGGGCGAGCCTCCCGGCGAGCCGCGGCCCGTGTCATCTTCGCAAATAGCGGAGCGGAAGCCGTTGAGGCAGCACTGAAAACTGCCGCCATTCATACGGACCGGCCGGGCGTCATCGCCTTCCACGGCGCATACCACGGCCTGACCTACGGGGCGCTGGCCGCGACCGCGCGCCCGCATTTTCGGCAACCGTTTGAAAAACAACTTGGCAAGTTCGTAACACACGTCCCCTTTGGCCAGTTGCCGGTGGTCGGGCGCGCTGTCCTAGCGCGCCGTGGCCGGTCCAAATTCGGACGGCTGGGACAGCCATCCCTACCCCAGCCGATGGAATACTACGGAGCTGTCCTCGTTGAACCGATTCAAGGCCGCGCTGGGATCATTGTCCCACCGGACGATTTTTTACCGGGCTTGCGTCGATTTTGCGACCGCCAGGGTCTGGTTTTAATTTTCGACGAAATCTATACCGGCTTTTGCCGAACCGGCCGGTGGTTTGCAGCTGAACATTGGGATGTCGTACCGGATGTCGTTTGCGTTGGCAAAGGCATGGCCGGCGGGTTCCCGCTGGCGGCCTGCATCGGACGCGCGCCGGTCATGGACAGTTGGCCGGACTCGGATGGGGAAGCGATTCACACGAGCACATTCCTCGGCAATCCACTCGGCTGCGCGGCGGCACTGGCCGCCATTGCCGAGATGAAGCGGCTCAAGCTGGGCGAGCGCGCCGCAGCTTTGGGCACTTACGCTCTTCAACACTTTCCCACGCTTCGCGGCCGCGGCCTGATGCTCGGTTTACCGGTCGTGAACCCGGCCAATCTATGCGATCAACTATTGCAACGCGGCATTCTCGCCTTACCGGAAGGCGACGTGCTGGGCTTGACACCGCCGCTGACCATCACGCGCCGGCAACTAGCGTTTGCCATCGCGACCATTGCTGAGCTGAACCGGTGAAAAGCAACATCTTGGTGGGCATCCAGTTCGCCTGCATCGGCTGGTTGTTATTCACCGGACATTTATTGGCAATGCCCCCGTGGATTTGGCTGGAATTGACCGGACTTGGCATCCTGGCGTGGGCAGTCGTTACAATGAAACCCCACCGGGTGAGTCCTTTGCCGGAGATCCGTCCCAACACTAAATTGGTGACCCGCGGACCGTACCGCTGGATCCGCCATCCGATGTATACCGGGGTGTTACTAACGATGGGCGCGCTGGTTTTGGACCAGTGGACGATTGGACGCGCCGGAGTCTGGATTATATTACTGGCGGATCTGGTGATAAAGCTTCACTACGAAGAGGGGTTGCTCCGAGAGCGATTTCCAGAATACGCCACCTACCAGCAACAAACTCGAAAACTGTTCCCCTTTGTCTACTGACGGGTTGGACGAGACGTCACACGCTGTAATCCTGTGGCAAATCTCATTCTCTAAATCCAAGCCAGGTGCGCCGCCCTGTCCGATAAAACTTACTGTTTGACCTCGGTCGCCCAACCCATCATTCTTGCTCCCATCTTTATGAAGACACGCTTGCAACGGCTCCGTTGGTCCGCCGCTGGTAGGGCAGTGGTGGGACGAGCCGAAGGCGTCAACTGGGACCGGATCACCGGCTAATTTCCTTGGCAATCGACCTCCAACAACGGATCCGCGCCTTCCTCGCTGGCGGGTCAGACAACTTTGCTGAGTTGGCGCTGGAGGTGTTTGCTTTTCAATGCGCAAACAACCCGATTTATCGCGCCTATTGCGAGCGCCAACCCGCACCAGTGCGGTCTTGGAAAGCGATCCCGGCCGTGCCGACCAGTGCTTTCAAAGATTTCCCTATTGCCTGTTTCCCGCTCCCCGAAGCCGTTGCCGAGTTTCATACCAGCGGCACCACCCGCGAAAAAGCCGGCAAGCATTACTTTAAAACGCTGGAACTTTACGAAGCAGCGATCCGCCCGAATTTTGAGCAGCATTTGTTAGTGGGACCGGCGTCTCCCTCGACGTTGCTCGGGACCCTGAGCCTGTCGAAGGGCCGCCTATCAATTGTGGATACTGGAGTGACAGAGGTTGACAGGCGAGACGCCTGTCCGACCAGCTTACCGGTCCTCGCATTAACCCCCTCCCCCAAGGAAGCCCCGCACTCATCACTCGCACACATGCTGGGCGTGGTGGGCGGATCGGATTGTGAGTTTTTTGTCGAACAGGATACTTTGTTGTTGGAACGGTTGACGCACCGTCTCTGCGAAATGCAATGGGCCAATCAGCCGGTCCTGCTGCTGGGTACGGCCTTTGCATTTGTGCATCTGTTTGATCATCTCGGAAATACACGCTTTGAATTACCGGAAGGAAGTCGGGCAATGGAAACCGGCGGGTTTAAAGGCCGGTCCCGGGCCGTCACAAAACCCGAACTGTATCAACTGTTCACCCGGCAGCTCGGCATCCCGGCGCACCGCATCGTCAATGAGTACGGCATGACAGAGCTGAGCACCCAGTTTTACGACGCGACCCTGCGCCACGGGAGTCCAACCGACCATAAAGATGTGCCGCCCTGGTCACGGATCCTGATCATGGACCCCCGCACGGGTCAGGAATCGCCGCTGGGGGAGCGCGGATTGATTCGGGTTTTTGATCTGGCCAATCTCTGGAGCAGCCAGTGCATCCAAACCGAAGACCTGGGCATCGCGCACGCCGATGGCACATTTGAAGTGTTGGGCCGGGTGGCGAATGCCGAGGTTCGTGGTTGTTCGCTGAACGCCGAATCCTTTCGGAAAGAATGAATACTACCGAAATCCAAGCCGCCATTGCGCGCCCGGGTGTCTTTCCCCAGCGCACCCCCCACGCGATTGCTGACGCGCTCGTTCAAACCGCCCGGCTCTGGCTGGCCGCCGACAGTCCATGGCGCGCCCGAGCGATCGCGGCAGCATCGGAACCCACCGGTTTTTCAGCGGCAATGGTCAATGAAGCCGTCACGCTAACCTTTGAAGCATTAGCCCAGGCGACATTTGGCGATTGCAAATTTTCCGGCGAACCACCCCACCGGATCACCCATATTTTATCCGGCAACGTGCCCGCGCCCAGCATCGCCAGCATTTGCCGGGGATTGCTGCTGCACGCGGTGAACCTGGTCAAATCTTCCCAGCGCGATCCGGTCTTCCCGGCGCTGTTTGTGGAATCGCTTCGCGAAGTGGACCCGGATCTGGCGGAGTGCGTCACCGTCTTGCATTGGCCCCGCTCCGAAACCAATCTGACCCGGGCGGCACTGGCGGGTGCCAATACTGTGATTGTGTATGGCGACGATGACTCCGTCGCCAGCGTGCGCGCCCTGACGCCCCCGCGCGCCAGGTTTTTCGGTTACGGCCACAAGATCAGTTTTGCAATTGTTGGCGAGGCAGCACTCGCCTTCCATCAATCTTCAACTGGAGGGCGAGGCTCCCGCCGAGCCGAAGATTCCCTGAGTCCCGCGACTGGCTCGGGGGGAGCCTCGCCCACCAATCTCGGCGATTTACCGACTTTGGCAGCGTGGGATGCTTCGGTGTACGACCAGCAAGGTTGCATGTCGCCACATGTTTTTTTCGTGGGGAATGACGCTCGTGAATTCGCCGCAGCACTGGCAGAGGCAATGGAAAACTATCAGCAGCGGATCCCGCGTGGCACGCTTTCAATCGAGGAAGCGGCACGCGCAGCGGTCGTCCGAGAAGCCTACGAATTCCGCAGTGCCAACGATCCCCGGGTGAAGATTTGGACCGGTGCGCCACCGTATCCCTGGACCGTCATTTACGAGGAGGATCCGGTCTTTACTCCCTCGTGTTTAAACCGAACGATCTTTGTCAAACCGATTTCAACCTTGGATTCAATGCAAGCTTGGGCGGGGAAGATTTCGACCGTGGGGATCGCCCCTTGGAATGACCAAAGCCGTAATTCTGTGAGTCATTGGGCAGAACGAGTCTGCCCGATTGGGCAAATGCAGCGTCCGCCAATGTTTGGCTAGGCGCGGCTTAACTCTATCACCATCCTATTTTTTGCCGTGGGCAGGAACGGACCGACAGACTCGCGTGCGCTATTCGTAGGTCGGCCAAAACGGCGCGGTTGGGATTGCGGAGAACCGCGTCTCGTCCGACTCGGCTCCGCGCCTACCTCGGATTTTTCCCGGGGCGGGCTGTCCCGCCTGCGTGGCCGTAGCCACTTCGGCGTGGCGAAGGCCCGAGCCCGCCGTTCGCACCGAAAATATATCTGACCCGTGGATTTGGGAAGCTTGACTTACCATGGCTAATCATCCAGTTTTCTAAACTATGAAACTAAATCATTTTCTATTGGCCCTGATCGTTACCACTTTTGCGACGGTCGGCTGTAATGGATCGGAAACCCAACCGACCACTCCCCCCGCGCCAACCCTGCCCGCTGCCAAGACTGAATTACCGCCCGGCCATCCCCCCATCGATATGAGCCAGCAGACCTTGCCGCCCGGCACTTCCGCAGATGCCGCCAATCCGCAGTGGACGGTGCCGGCCAGCTGGCAGCCCGGGAAGATTTCCAGCATGCGCCGCGCCAGTTACGTCGTCAAGGGGGACGGCGATAAGACCGCCGAAATTGTGGTCACAGTTTTTCCGGGAGACGTCGGCGGACTGGTGGCGAATGTGAACCGGTGGCGCGGCCAGATCGGTCTCGCGCCGGCCGCCGCGGAAGAGATTGCCGGGCTGACGACGAAAGTCACCGTGGCGGGCGAAGCTGCCACGCAAGTGGATTTTAAGAATGTCGCATCCGGCGCCCGCATGATTGTCGTGACCGTTCCGCATGCTGGCAATTCATGGTTCTACAAACTCACTGGCGACGCGGCACTCGTGGAAGCTCAGAAAACCGATTTCTTAAAGTTTGTGCAGTCCGTGAAGTATTAGCGGCTGTTAAAATAGTGGAACGGGCGTCTCGCCTGTTTATTTTCGCCGAATTGAACGGGCGAGCCGCCCGTTCCACTATTCGATTGTGACCGGTCGGTCAAGGCTCCAAAGCTGCGATGCGCTTCATGATTTCACGGCTGATGTCCAAAAACAACGCTTTCGCCGCATCCCCACGGAGCTCATCCACATTCGCTGGCAAGGGATAGGTGAAGGGCTCACCAAACCGAACTGTTAACCGCGCCGGACGCGGGAACGACGCACCGCGCGGGAGTGCACGCTCGGTTCCAAAAATCCGCATCGGAACAATCGGCACTTTGGATTTGACCACGATCATTCCGATTCCCGCCCGCCCTTCCTGCAATTGGCCGTCCTTGCTCCGGGTGCCTTCGGGGAACATGAGCACTGCTTTTCCTTCTCCCAGCATCCGCAACGCGGTCCGGAGCGCACCAATGTCGCCGCCTTCGCGTTTGATCGGCACACAGTTCCAGCTCCGCAGCAGCCAACCGGCGAGGGGATTGCGGAACAGGGTGTCGCGCGCCATGTAAAACGCTTCCCGCCGGCAGGCGGCGCCCAATAACGGCGGATCCAGAAAACTGACGTGATTCGCGGCGAGAATTACGCCGCCGTCATCCGCCAAACGATCCCGATTGAAAACCCGGCCCCGATGATAGAGCCGGTAATACAACCGGTAAATCGATCGACAACCCCGATACCAGAGCGTGCCTTCGTTCATGCGATGAATTGCGCGCCACGCCGGGGATGGCGTTGTTGTTGCGCAATGGAATCGAGGATCATTTGCACGGTCTGTTCAGCAGTATTGGTGGAATTGTCCACGACCAGCGCGCCGGGCGCCACTTGCAACGGGGCAACCGCCCGTGACGAATCGAGCTTGTCGCGCTGCGCCAGGGCCTGCGCCACGCCTTCGGTACTCGACTCGATTTTCATCGCTGCGAAATCTTGTTGCCGGCGTTTCGCGCGCTCGCTGGCATTGGCATCAATGTAAAATTTATGGGGCGTGTCCGGAAATACCACCGAACCGATATCGCGCCCTTCCATCACCAGACCGCCAAAGCGGGTGAGCAACCGCTGTTCGTCAACCAAGACCCGGCGCACTTCCGGCAGCGACGCGACCAGGCTGACTTTTTCCGCCACCCGCGGTTCCCGAATCGCGGAACCGGGAAATACGCCATCAATCAACATCCGCGCCTCATGGTTGACGATTTCAAAATCAATTTTAATCCGCTGGATCAGCGCGACCATTTGGGAGGCGTTACCGGGATCAAGTTGTTCTTCCAAGGCTTTCCAGGTCACCGCCCGGTACATGGCACCCGAGTCCACGTAATTGCAGCCGAGCCGCTGCGCCACCAGCCGCGAGACCGTGCTCTTGCCGCTCGCCGACGGTCCGTCAACGGCCACGATTATTGGATTCGTTGTCATTATCTTTCCGACATCGTCTGTTTTTACTGCGCAGCACTCTCTAACGGTAACCACCATGTCACCTGCCAGTCTGCTGATTTGAGCTGGGCTAGTCAACACTTCTGAGAAGGTTTGAGAAGGTTTTCAGAAAAAGGGGTGCATCTGACACTGCCACCATCCCCCGGTGTGTCACCCTGAGCTCGTCGAAGGGTCTCTGTCGTTTTTTCCATGTGACCAAAGGACAACGGCTGAGATTTGCCATCAAACGACAGATGGCCCGCGGCGGTTTCGCTACACTCAGAATGACAATGCCTTGGAGTTGGGTGGTAGTGTCAGTTGCGCCCCAGAAAAAGCCACTCAACAACAAACCTTGCCTACCGGAAAATCGGCCAAGCATAAATAGCGATGCGGGTATTACCAGCTACGCAGCGTGAGCAATCGCCAGCAGTTTCTTTTCCACTTTGGGAGCGAAGTCCACCAGCGCAAAGAGATCGGCAGGGAAAAGGTAGTCTTCGCCATCTTCATCAATCACCCGCAATAAGTGATCCTTGGCCGCACGCAAATCCGGCAGTACGGCATAGACTTTGCCGCAAATTAGCGACGCTTCATAAGTTTCGTTGTTCAGGCAAAGGGCAAATTGATGTTTGGTAGTTTTCATCGTCAGTCGATGTACCGCTTTATTTTGATGTCACGCATACCAATACCGTGCGCTTCATACCAATGCAACTCCACTTTCCGAAATGTCCCATTTGGCAAACGGATTGTGGCGCTGCCTTTACGCTTCCGCCACCGCCCCGCGCCGTACTGCTTGCGAAGATGTCGCAACACAAGAATGCCAGAGCCGGTAGCAATCGTCTCCGCATGATCAATCGACCCAACAATCTCAAAACTCATCACGCGTTACTCGTGCTAATTGTCGTCACACTCGGAACCGCAATTCGTCCCGGTAGTGCTTGGCGCGCTTGAGCATGGTCTTTAATTCCACACCGTCGTTATTCGTCAGGGCCGTGCGCAGCTTCCCGAGTTCATCGATCAACGCCTCCAGTGCACGGCCAATTTCCTGCCGGTTCTGCTGGCAGATTTCCGTCCACATCTCCGGCGGACCACTGGCAATGCGACTGAAATCCTTAAAGCCGGGTCCGACAAAGTTCAGGGGATGCGCGCCGTCGCTACAGACGACATTGACCACAGCCGCCGCAACCAGATGCGGCAGGTGACTGATCCGCGCAACGATTTCGTCGTGCTGCTCCGGCGGCAATGTCCGGACCTGGCAGCCGAGCTTCTTCCAAAAATCGTAGACCAGTTGCAAGGCCGTCTTATCGGTGTCGGGCCGGGGCGTAACGATGCAGGCGGCGTTGTCGAACAAATCGCGCCGGGCGCTTTCGATCCCGGCTTGTTCCGAACCCGCCATCGGATGCGAACCGACGAATCTTGGGAAAAGCGTACTGAGCGCCGTTACGATTGGATATTTCACACTCCCGACATCCGTTACAACGCACTCGGGCGACACCCAGGGGACAATCTGACTGGCCAGTGCTGGCATGGCGCCGAGGGGGGTGGCCAGGACAATCAAATCCGCATCCAGCACCGCCCGACGCAGATCGCTGCCGGCTTCGTCGGCGGCGCCGAGGGTGAATGCTTGGTCCGCAGCTTCGGGCCGGCGCGCCCAAATGGCAACCTTACCGGCCACCTTGCGCTGGCGGGCCGCCAAGCCAATGGAACCGCCCAGCAAGCCTGGACCAAGAATGGTGAGTTTCCGAAACATGCCACTTAACTAACGCTGACTACCCCAAGTTCCGGCTATGAGTTTTTTGACAGCAATTGCATCTTTCGGTGGCTCCATATGTACTACAGCGCCTCCGCCAAACCGGACATCAACGTCTTTCACAGGGCAAGCGTATCTACATTCCTGATTCAATCCGGGAATCGTGTCAAAGGCAACGCTATGCTTCTTATCGCACGCAGGACAGTCAACAACTTGAACCCATTTTGCCATGGTCGCTCCTTATGATGTTTTAAGTTTATCAACGCGCAGTTCCGTCTGCTTTCTATAACTGTTTTGCTGCCACGGCTGCGCCTGCCTTCGCCTTCTGCTCGACATCGGCTTTGATCTTCGCCTCAATCTCATTACTTTCGAATGTCGCGGCCGCCCAATCGTCGTTTACCACACCCAAAGAAAGGCGCACTCTGTCACCTTCCCACTTCAAAGTTTTTGAGAACGCGCCGGAACGAACAGGTTGCCCGTAGGCCTGAGTAAGCGCCACTATAAATCCGGCTACATTCTCTCTGCCATTCACCTGAACCCAAATGCTCTGTAACAGACCTTGCTTGAAGTCTAGGTGAATCGAATGGATTTCAATACCTCCTACGTTGCGTTTAGGGTCTGTCACAGCGTATGTTTGGTCATCATCTGTTGACTTGTCGAACATAGAACGCGCAACATCGGTGTATTGGCTGGCAGCCGTTCCAAAAATAAACTCTTGGAATCCGTTCTTAGCATCAAGTTGTGGATTTTGATGTGCCTTATTATTTTCAGCTGGCGGTTGAGACGAGGGAGTTGCGGGTTCTGCGCTTTGAAAAGCTCTGCTTATCTGATCCCATATATGATGATCTTTAAGTGGTTTAATTCCATAATTACTATACACGACGTCATAAATAATTGCGCATGCGAGAATTATTTCTACGCTATTTGCTCAATAAATCGCGCAATTATGCGCACTTATTTCTGTCGCCGTGTATAGCACCATCCTCAAAAAGGAAATATATGCCCCAAGATATACCACAAACATAGATTACTGCTTTTGCTACTACCATCAGTCTAGGATGTGCGATGAAACACTTACGACATACCTCGTACCACTTGCTTAGAAACCATCCTGCAATTCCGCCCAAAATCCCTGTTGTTATGAAAGCAAAGATTTCACCAATCCAACTATCGTTTAGGTCTAAATGAAGGACTTCACATAATTGGGGCGTAGCGACCACCCCTACCAACAGACCAGTTATTGCCCATATGGTGGAAATGGACAGTCCTTGCTTGCTCGCTTGGAAGTCTTTTGCGTTGTCAAAACCTCCAGACGATTGCGGAGCTGCGGGTGGCTCTACATGTCGCAGGTAAATATTGCTCGCACACTGTGGACATCGGGCGGTTTCCCCCTCCATCGTCTTCGATGCCCTGACAACCGTTTGGCACTGGGGGCACAACTGACCTAGTAAACCCACGGTAACTATCGAAGCAGCATTACAGTCGGGGCACTTGATTCTCTGCCCCGCCAAAGCATCATCAACCACTAGATGCTTTCCGCACGACCCGCATTTTAGAAAAATGTCAGGCATTTTTTAGCCTTGCTGGGGAATTTTATCGGTTCTACACATGAATAGCAATCCCATCGGAGCTTAATATCATTTCTCTGGCAATCGACTCCGAAGATGAGTAACCAAATCATCTAACCGTTGAACCGTAAACTCTTCATCATCGACGTTAAATTCAAGCGTGCCAACGATTCTATTGACCGGCTCAATTGCACCCGGCCCTTTTCTAACAAAACCCTTCGGCGGATTGAGTTTCTCCGGACTCTCGGCGATTCTTACCTCCCCTTTTGAATCAACTGTTACTTTGATTTTCATAATACTGATTGTATCCCCGGTGCATGACAGCGCAAGCGGCAATTTAGAGCCGGCGTCTCCCAGCGGGCATTTTGGCGTTTGCACTGCCTTGCTCTCCAGCGCAAATTGATGTAATTTTTTGTATGAACAATTTCACGCGAAAGTTTTCGACCGGAGTAGCAAGCATCGGGGTCATTGTCCTGATGGAGGGGATTCAGGATGAACCGTCGGAAAATTTTTGCAGCTACGTATTTGTTCGCGGCAGAAATGTTTACTACCCAGATGACGGGCATGAAGCGCACCGCGAATACGACGCACACGAGCCTGTCATCGAATATGCCGTCTCGGGATCTGTAGCTCGTTTCGTCAAGCGTACCGTTCCGACATTTTCTTTTCCCGACAGACCGCCGGTGCCACCGTGGTAGTCGTGGCGACAATGGCGGGTATTTGGATTACAACATTTCGTTTGGCAACCTTGCACGGCGGCGTGTAGAAGAAGGCCATGCGAATTCCGCGTTCGACCGCAATCGCCGGGGCACACTTAGTGGAACGGGCGTCTCGCCCGTTCGCTCAGGTGTCAGGCTCGGACCAACGGGCGGGACGCCCGTTCCACTTTTTTTTCCACACGCTCTTGCCGTTCCTGCTGTGCCTCGGGGCGCTTTCCTGCGCGCGACCGCAGCCACCGGTAAAAGCTCGGCCCCTCCCTCCCCCGGTCCAACCATCACCGTCCGCCACTGAAGTCCGTGCCGTTTGGGTCAGCGACACCACCAAACTCGATTGGGAGACCGCCACCCGTGAGTTGCAACACGCCGGGTTCAACACGATGTATGTCAATTTCGCGTCGGCGGGCGCGGCGTTGTATCCCGCCAGCCTGGTGCTGCCCAGCGTGGCTGGACGGATCGACGGCGACCCGGTCGCCCGGGGAATTGAACTGGCGCACCGCCGGGGCATTGCGGTGCAGGCGAAAATGGTCGTGATGTTTGCATTCCGGTCGCCGGCAGAGTTCCAGGCCAAATTGATAAAAACCGACCGCGCCATGCGCGGAGTCGATGCCAAACCAATCCTCCAAAGCGGTTCCGTCTGGATCTGCCCGTCGCACCCGGCCAACCGCCACGCCGCGCTGGCGGCGCTGGCAGAGTTTTTACACCGCTACCCGGTGGACGGCCTCCAGTTTGATTACCTCCGGTACAACGAAGAACCCAGTTGTTTCTGCAAGCATTGTCGCGAAAACTTTGAGCAGGCACTCGGCAAGCCGGTCCGGCATTGGCCAGCAGATGTGCTCACCGGCGAGTTCACAAAACGGTTTAATGATTGGCGACAATCGGTCATCAATGAGTGGACCCGGCAACTCAGCGCAACCGCCCGACAGGCCCGACCGGGACTCAAAATCACCGCTGCCGTCTTTCCAGCGCTGGAGCGCGCCCGCGAGGAAAAAGCGCAGGACTGGCGGCTCTGGTTGGAGCGTGGGTATGTGGATGCAATTTGCCCGATGAATTACACAACCAACGCTCACGATTTCGAAGAACGGTGCCGCGGCGTGTTAAAGTATGCCCCCCGCGATCGGGTGGTCATGGGCGTCGCAGAATGGAAATTCCAGCAACTCGATGAGCTCAATCGGCAGGTGGCACTGTGCCGACAACTCGGGTTGGCTGGCTTCGCGCTGTTTTCGTACGACGACGCGACCGTGCGCCATTTCTTACCAGCACTGGATTTGCGTTGAACGACCTTGTTTGATACTTTTGGCGCAATGGCAGGCAAACCTGGCAAACCGAAACGGAAGAAAATGTTGTTGGGCGTCGGCCTCGACAACACGGACGGTCACACCCGCGTGACCGCCGGCGATAATTTCCGATTGGTCGGCGGGAGCGAAGAAACGCATGGCGTGATGCAGGAGAAAGCCATCAAACTCAACGAGCACCTCAAGCGCCGCGGCAAGACCCTGGACTCGGTCGGCCGGGAAGAGTTTCACGAAATCGCGAATAAAATCGGGTTGCCAGTGGTGGAGCCAAAATCCGGCAAGCAATCGTCGGATTAGCCGTAACCTTGTCATCCCGAGCTTGCGAGGGATCTCAACCTTCACGCCCGGAAGATTTCAGAGATTCCTCGCAAGCTCGGAATGACATTTATTTGGTTGCAATGTTGTCGGCCGCGTGACCCACGCGGCGTCCCCGACCGTCGCCGTGTCAGGTGACACGGCCGACAAGCCTCAGGGAACACAGGTTGGCACAATCCTAAAACTTCTTGCGCAGGTTGGACGGGAGGATGTTCAGTTCGCCCCGGTATTTGGCGATGGTCCTGCGGGCAATCGGGATCCCCTTCGCCTCCAGCATCGCAGCCAGTTCCAGATCCGACAGCGGCTGGTTCGGATTCTCCTGGACAACGAGTTGGGCGAGCTGATCTTTGACGCTCGTATTGCTAAGGGTGCCGCCCGAGGCGGTCGTGAACCCCGGGGTGAAGAAATATTTCATCTCAAACAACCCTTGCGGAGTCTGGATGTATTTATTGGCAACCGCCCGGCTCACAGTCGTTTCGTGGACCCCGACGACGCGCGCCACCTCCGCCATCGTGAGCGGTTTCAAGTGTGCAATGCCTTTGTCGAGGAAATCCCGCTGCCGGTCGACAATGACCTTGGCAATGTTCGCGATGGTCTGCTGCCGTTGATGGATGCTTTTGATGAGGAACTTGCCCGCGGTGATTTTCTCACGGATGTAATTTTTTACTTCCGCAGTTTTCTCGCCGCCGGCCATCAGTTCTTTGTACGCGTCACTGATGCGCAGGTGCGGGATTTGCTCATCGTTCAACACAATCGAGTAATCTTCTTCCCCCGCCTGAACCGTGACATCCGCCGCCACGTACTGCTGCTGGTCGGCACTGAACATCCGCCCCGGTTTCGGTTCCAGCGTGGCAATGAAATCAGCGACGGCCTGGACCTGCTCGACCGTCATCCCCAGGGATCGGCCGATCTCCGCGTAATGTTTGCGACCGAGATCATCCAAATGGTCGCTCACAACTTTCGCTTCCAGCGAATCCGCTTTGCCGAGCCGGTGCAATTGGATCAGCAGACATTCCCGGAGATCCCGGGCTCCGACCCCGACCGGATGAAACGTCTGCACCACGTCGAGCGCCTGCTGTAATTGGCCCAGGGGAATCCCGGCGCTGATGGATAATTCCTCAATCGGGGTGAGCAGGTAGCCATCATCATTGATACTGCCAATGACATATTCCGCAACCTTGCGCTCGTCTGTGGACAACTCGGAAAAATCAAGTTGTGCCAGCAGATGTTGGGGAAGCGATTCGGGTTGGACGATGGAATCGAAAAAATGTTGGCGTTGTTCGTCCTGCTCCGCGGAGCGGCGCCGGATCGTGTTGGTCTGCCGGTACTCTTCACGCCAGTCGTCGTCGAGCTTCGCAAGCGTCGCAAATTCCTTGTCGAAATCCGTATCACTGGTCTCGGTGCTGCTGGCGGGTTCCAAACGCGGCGTCTCATCCTTGGGCAATTCCTCGAGCAGCGGATTTTGCTGTAATTCTTCGTGGACGAGCTGGGTCAACTCCAGAGCCGGTACCTGCAACAAATGCAGGCTCTGCTGTTGTTGCAGCGACAAGGTCTGCTGCAACGCCAACCGTTGAACTTGTTGTAATCCGGGATGCTGCGCCATACGGGTATGGGTTCATCATATTCGCCGCCACCGGCAAGTAAAGGGTGAATGATTGCTCACTTGAGCCGGCCGCCGCTTCGTGTAAGGTAGGAGCGTGGGGATGCAAGTCACAATTCTCGGCAGCGGCAGCGCCGGCAACTGCGCCCTGATCGAAACCGATCAGACGGCCGTGCTCGTGGATGCCGGTCTGAGCCATCGGCAAATCACGCAGCGGCTGGCCGGAATTCACCGCAGCTGGGCGGATGTGGATGCCATCCTGTTGACTCACGAACATAGCGATCACACCAACGCACTCGCGGTAATCAGCAAGCAGACCACGATCCCGGTCTACGCCAACCGACTGACCGCCGAGGAAGTCACCCGCGGAGCCAGTGTGCATATTTCCTGGCGGTTATTTGCCAACGGCAGCACGTTTGAAATCGGTGATCTCACCATTGAGCCCTTTAGCATTCCCCACGACGCCAGTGATCCGGTCGGCTTCCGATTACGTGCACCGGCGCACACGGTCGCGTTTGTCACGGATCTGGGCCATGCAACAAAACTGGTGATCGAACGAATCCGCGGCGTTGATTTGGTCGTCCTCGAAGCCAACCATGACATCAAAATGCTCCAGGAAGATCAGATCCGTCCGTGGGCGACCAAGCAACGAATCATGAGCCGGCATGGCCACCTGAGCAACGAGGAGGCCGCGGCTGTGATCGGTGAAATCGCCTCGGCCCAGCTCCAACATGTTGTGCTCGCGCATCTCAGCCGTGACTGTAACCAGCCCGAACTGGCGCACCGGGTCGTCGATCAGAAACTCAAGGAAATCGGCGCCACGCACGTCCGCACGGTCGTCGCCCACCAACAGCAGCCGACCCCCACCCTGACACTGTAACCGGCCTTAGCGACGGTTGAACTGAGTGTGAATAGTGGACCGGGCGTCTCGATAGGAGGACCGGGCGTCTCGCCTGTCCTATTCAAATGACTGACAGGCGGGACGCCTGTCCGACTAATCAACGGGCGGGACGCCCGTTCCACTATTTTTTAAAACCGGCACTCAGGCGTGCGGATGGGCATCGAGATGGTCCCGGCAATACTAGCCGTTGGAACAATCCGGACAGACCCGAAAATCCATTACGGGAACCGTCAAATCGGTTACTCCGCAGGTTGCGCCGAAGGTGTCTACGGGTTTCGGTCGGCAATTAATAATTAACTTGCCGCTCTTCTCTTTGATTTAAAACTGGCGGGCGGGGGTGCACAATCTGGTTGTTAAATCTATTTGCGCAGGATTTATAAGTTCCAAAATTTATCGGTTGATGGTTTTTCAAAGGCGCTTCTATAATTGGAGGTTGAATCGGTGGTGGAAATTGTTCATGATGAACTTGAGTGCTGAGTCCCAACAAACCTATGCGAGCCTCGCGGTTATACGATTCTTTCTATCAAGACCCTGTTGTCTTTCTCACAACACTGATAGGAGCGATTGAACCCCCGCCGAAACGAATCAAAGCCTAAAGAATACGCATCCGTTGAGGATCGACCGAAAAAATGGAAACCCTGACTATATGAATACACCCCAAGCCAAGTCTAAAAAATCTTCTCGTGCAACAAAGCCGGTTAATCAAGGGGCTAGGCTACCTTGTCCGATTGCGAGGTCGATCACGCTCGCAGAATTGACCAAGTACCAATCCGGCGCCATCGTCAGCCGTGAAGTGCTCCGCAAGCCGACCGGGACCGTGACCGCGTTTGCTTTCGATGCCGGGCAGGCGTTGAGCGAGCACACCGCGCCGTTCGACGCCTTGATCTGCATGCTCGACGGGGAAGCCGAGATGCGGATCGCCGGCAAAAAACGTCAAGTCGGAGCCGGTCAGATGATCATCCTCCCGGCCAACAAACCGCATGCCGTCAAAGCCGTGACCCGTTTCAAAATGCTGCTGGTCATGATCCGGTCGTAGGCCGTTTTGTGCCGTCCACTAGTTGATCAGTGGGCAATCACATGATTTCATTCCTCCAACCCATCCAGCAAGATCCGGCGTATCACCAGTTCGTCGATACCCGGCCGTGGCTGGGGATTCCGAATGCGTGGAATGTCTTGTCGAACCTGCCGTTTGTGATCGTGGGCCTGGCTGCGTTGCAGTGGCTGGCACGCCAGCCGGTGCCACATCGGAAAATGTGGATCGTGTTTTTTATCGGCATCACCCTGACCGGGTTCGGGTCGGCGTATTACCACTGGAACCCGACCAACGACACCCTCGTGTGGGACCGGTTGCCGATGACGGTCTCGTTCATGGCATTCTTCTCAGCACTGGTGGCCGAGCGCGTCAGCAATCGTGTCGGGAATTGGTTGTTTGTGCCGTTGCTGGCCCTCGGCATCAGCAGCGTAGATTACTGGCATGTCACGGATGATTTGCGACTGTATGCCCTGGTCCAGTTCGGACCGATGCTGCTAATTCCCGTCATTCTCGCGACACGCCCGGCCAAGTATCTGCGGACGTGCGATATAGTAATTGTCCTGGGCTGGTACGTCGCCGCCAAGGTGCTGGAGCAGGCGGACGCGTGGGTTTATTCGTGGGGTGGAGTGGTGAGCGGTCACGCCCTCAAGCATTTTGCGGCCGCGGCTGCCGGGGCCTGGGTGCTCCGGGCGTTGGGCGGGCGGAGAGTTGCGCACGTGAGTAATAATTAACATTATGGTTCGGCACCGGTCTCCAGACCGTGCCGTCGGGTTGAACGTTCCGGGAGACCTTCGGTCAACCCCGTGCGGGGTCAGAGACCCTCGCACAACTCAGACTGCGATCGGACTTCCAAATTCTGTCTGCTGACTCCTGTCTCCTGACTTCTGTCCCCGACTACCACAACTCATTCGGACCTTCGCGGACTTGGATGGCGAGGGGGTGATCGAGGGAGCGCGGTTTGTACGCTTGCTTGAGTTCGCCATTTTCATCGAGGAAGGGCAGACGCCAGTGCCGGTAGGCAGCGACAATTTCATCAAACTCGGACCGACTGTTCAGTTGGACCATTCGCTTATCAAAGTAGTTGACCGGGCCGAATCGTCGCGAATACTGGAGTGACACCTTGCGGAACTGCCGGCAGCCCTGCGCTTCGCCAAAAACTTCCACCATCCGGTCGAGATGTTTGGTCATTACCGCGAGACGCTCATTCAGCGTCGGCTCCGGTAGCTCTTCGCCGGTGGCCAGAAAGTGGGCGGTATGCCGGAAAATCCACGGATTGTAAAATGCGCCGCGCCCGATGCTGATTGCCGCACAGCCGGTCTCGTCGAACATGCGCTTTGCGATTCGCGGCGTGGTGATGTCGCCGTTGCCGATGACAGGAATTGTTTTCACGGCTTGGACGACGGCGCGGATGCCGTCCAAATTGACGGTGCCGGTGAACCCTTGTTGCCGGGTGCGCCCATGGATGATGATGCCGGCCACCCCAACGTCTTCGAGTGCGCGGGCCAGATCGGGCGCAGTCAGATTGTCGGCATCCCAGCCAAGCCGCATTTTGCAGGTGACCGGTATCTTGACGGTGTCCACCATCGCTTTCACGAGACGGACGGCTTTGGCGTGGTCCGTCAGCAAAGCGGAGCCGCCACCATTCCGGCAAACCTTGTGGACGGGGCAGCCCATGTTCACGTCGACGATGGGGATGCCGCGACTTTCGAGGATGACCGCTGCGTCACGCAGCTCGGCCGGTTCTTTCCCGAACAGTTGAACGGAGAGGGGGCTGTCGGCGGGGCAGGTTTCAACAAGTTTGTGAGCGCCCCGGTTGCGATCGATGAGGGACCGGGCATTGACGAGATCCGTGGTGCAGAGGCCCACCCCGCCGATTTCGCGGATGACGAGGCGAAACGGTAGGTTCGTGTAGCCGGCAAGTGGGGCCAGAAATAAGTTGGATGCCAGCGCCAGTTTTCCAAGGGCAAACGACATGGTGGGTTGCTTAGCGGGCGTGATTCCTAAATTGGAGGGCGAGGCTCCGTCCGAGCCGTGTCCCAATGGCTCGCCGGGAGGCTCGCCCTCCAAATCTGATCCGAATAGTCGGTTGGTTACTTGAAGTGTCCATAAATAACATCGAGATTATGTTTCGCCACCCTAGCTCGTTGCCCGGGCAAACGCCAGTGCGAGTTTGATTTCTGGCGTGTTTAGGGCATCTTAGCGGGGCATGGACCACGAGACCGGGACACATCACAAGGCGCTGCATATAAATATCGATGCGACGCGCTACGGCACGTTCGCCGAAATCGGTGCGGGCCAGGAGGTCGCGCGCTGGTTCTTCCGTGTCGGCGGCGCAGCCGGGACGGTCGCCAAGACGATGTCGGCGTACGACATGGCAGTTTCGGATGCGATTTATGGTCCGGCAAAACGCTATGTGAGCCGCGAACGCCTGCAAGCGATGTTGGATCACGAATGGAGTCTGTTGCTGGAGCGGCTCGACAAACAGCGGGGCGATCACACGGCATTTTTTGTCTTTGCGGACACGGTGACGGCCAAGAGTTATTCCCGGCAGGAGGAAGGCCACGGTTGGCTGGGGATCCGATTCCAGACCGCGCCGCACACGGCACCATCGGAGATCATCATCCATGCGCGGATGTGGGACCCGGACAATATCCGCCAACAGGAAGCGCTCGGCGTTCTCGGCGTGAATTTAATCCACGGGGCATTCAATCTGCATCCCGACCCGGCGGAGCTGATCACCAGCCTGATGGATGAGCTGACCCGTGACCGGATGGAAGTGGACATGATCAAGTTTTCCGGCCCGGCCTTTGCGGGGGTGGACAACCGCTTGATGAGTCTCCAGCTCGTCCAACAGCGGCTGACGAATGCGGCGCTGTTCACCCCGGCCGGGGAAGTGGTGGAACCGGCGGAGGTGTTGTACCACCAATCGGTCTTGATCGAGCGCGGCAGCTTTCGGCCGGTGACCAATGTCACGCTCGATATGTTGGAGCAATCGCTCGGGCAGATGCGGCGCGAGCCTGACATGGTCGGTCAAGAGCCGGTGGTCTTGATGGAGATGACGCTGCGCAACTTGTCGACGCCGGGCAAACAGATTGAACACGCCGATTTCCTTGCCCGGGTGGATACGCTCAGTGCGCTGGGCAAGATGGTGATGATTTCGAATTATTCCCGGTTCCACAACGTCACGACCTATCTGCGCCGGTATACGCACAAGCGGGTTGGCATGGCGCTGGGTGTACCGACGTTGGTTGAGCTGCTGGAAGCGAAATACTACACGGATCTCGATGGCGGTGTGCTCGAGGCGCTCGGGCGATTGTTTCGCGGGCCAGTGAAGCTCTACGTCTACCCTTGGCAGAACCACCGGACCGGTGAACTGGTTACACTCGATAGTTTTCAGGTGCCGGCGCATGTGCAACATTTGTTTGCGCACCTCCGGACGAATCATTTCGTCGAGCCGATCAGTGATTATAAAATTGCCGGTTTGTCGATCCTGCCCGGCGAAGTGCTCACCCGCTTACAAGCCGGTGACCCGGCCTGGGAAACGATGGTTCCACCGGTGGTGGTTCGCCTCATCAAACAGCGAAACTATTTTGCAGCCACCGGCGGAATTTCCCGGTAAGGCGGGCTGCCTGCCCTGAGCGACGTCGAAGGGTCCCTAGCCCGCCGTTCGCGTCGTCAGCATCCTGAACCCGCAGCGCGCAGCCCTTCGGGGATGCAGAGAACTGCGTCTCATCTGATTCGGTTTCGCGCCTACAAATTGATTGTCGGGCAGGCATGCCCAACGGGCTGCCTGCCGTTGCCGGCTGATGGCTTCTAATCTTTTTGGTACAGATTGAGAGTCTTGGTCGCAGTTTTGGCCGTTGGCTTGTTTTTTACCAAGACTTGATACTTATACGACATTGTCGTTGTCCCAAGGCATGTGAAACCAACAGGAGCAAGCGCGTTGGCTGCGCAAGCTAATGCCATAACTGCTGTGATGGTCAAAACTGTAGTTTTCATGTGCAGATTTTCCTTTTTGTGGGCTCCTCCTGATGGTCGAGAAACATTAGTCACATACTGTAGTAAGTGTAGAGAGTAATAAATCTGTCTGATTCTGCGCGGATGCCAACTCAATCGCCGGCATCCAGTTTTTTGCGGATCCGACTTCGTGCCCTTCGGGAAAAGTGCGGGTTTACACAAGAGGGAGTTGCCGAGCTTGCTGGAATATCGACGATTTATTATCAGAGCATTGAAGCGGGTCGGCGTCCAAACGTATCGCTCATGATGATTGAGAAAATCGCCAATGTTTACGGGTTGAAAATCCACGAATTAATTGCGCCAAGAATCCCGAGCGTCAAAACTCATCGAAAGCCGTCCCCACCACCGCACCAGTCAACGGTTGTATCGTGAGTTGCTGCCATTCCGTAGGAGCGCCCTTCCGGGCGCGATGTCGGTGATTCACACCTAACCGGTCGCGCCCGGCAGGGCGCTCCTACAACGGCCGCTCCAGTCAACCAGCCGCGTTGACAGCACTGGCGTTCGGTTGTAGTTGTCGTAGTGTCAAAATTTGATAAGAATTCGCTTTCGCCGAACCACCTGATCCACGAGTCCAGTCCGTACCTCCGCCAACACGCGCACAATCCAGTGGATTGGTTCCCGTGGGGACCCGTGGCATTCGCCAAAGCGCGTGCGGAGAACAAACCCATTTTCTTGTCCATCGGATATTCGACCTGTCACTGGTGCCATGTAATGGCCCACGAGTCATTCGAGAATGACGAGGTTGCCGGGGTATTGAATCAGTATTTTGTGTCCATCAAGGTGGATCGGGAAGAGCGGCCCGACCTCGACAAGATCTACATGACCGCCACGCAGGCCACGACCGGCCACGGCGGCTGGCCGATGAGCGTCTGGCTGACCCATGATCTCCAGCCGTTTTTCTGCGGCACCTATTTTCCCGCGGAACGATTCCAAGCACTGTTACTGAAAATTCACGAAGTCTGGGGAACGCACCACACCGATCTGGTAGCCAAAGCGGGTGAAATCACGGAGACGCTCACGCAATACGTCACAATCAATCGACTGGACGTAGCGGTACTCGATCCAGCACCGTTGCAATCCGGGCTGGCCCAATTCCGAGCCAGCTATGATGCGCGGTTCGGTGGGTTCGATGGCGCCCCAAAGTTCCCCCGGCCGGTCGTCTTGAACTTTCTGCTCCGTGTGGGCGGTCAGGAGATGGCGTTGCAGACACTCCGCAAGATGGGAGAGGGCGGGCTGTTCGATCAACTCGGGGGAGGATTCCACCGGTACAGTGTGGATGAACGCTGGCTGGTCTCGCATTTTGAAAAAATGCTCTACGATCAGGCGCAGCTGGTGAGCAGCTACGTGGATGCTTTCAATGTGAGCGGCGAAGCGTTTTTTGCGGATATTGCCGCGCGAACCTGTGACTACGTGTTACGTGACCTGACCAGCCCGGCTGGTGGCTTTTATTCTGCGGAAGATGCCGACAGCGAAGGCGTGGAAGGCAAATTCTACGTTTGGACGCAGGCCGAAATCAAAACTTTGCTCAAGGAGCGGGCCGGTGTTTTTTGCCGGGCCTACGATGTGGACAGCGCGGGTAATTGGGAGCACGGCAACAACATCCTCCATGTTGTTGAAGCCGGTGATTTTGCAGCTGAACGCGCAATTCTTTTTACTGCTCGGGCCCAACGCATTCGGCCGCACCGTGACGAGAAAGTGATTACCGCTGGGAATGGGTTGATGATTTCCGCACTCTGTCATGCTGTGCAGGCGGGAGTTGAAGTGGGACAGGCGTCCCGCCTGTCAGTTGTGGATGGGGACAGGCGGGACGCCTGTCCTACTAGTTCACGGTATCTGACCGCGGCCCAAGCTGCGGCCCGGAACATCCTGTCTTCCAGGAAACTCTTCCGCACGGGTATTGTCCCGGCCCAGCTTGACGACTATGCCTGCTTTGCCAATGCGCTCCTGGATCTGTACGAAACCGATTTTGATGCCGGTTGGTTGACCCGGTCGATCGCGTTAACAGAAACAATGCTGCAGCAGTTTTACGATGCGACCGCTGGCGGGTTTTTCATGACTGACGGGACCGATCCCTCCGTGATTCTCCGGGTAAAAGATGAGTATGACGGAGCGGAGCCATCCGGCAATTCCATTGCCGTGCGTTTACTGCTGCGGTTGGCGTTGGTGACGGACCGGGCGGATTTTCGGGAGGCGGCGGAACGGACCCTGACATTATTCGGACCGCGAATGCACAGCACCGCGCAGGCAGTGCCCGAAATGTTGTGTGCCTTGGACTTTGCGCTGGGAAAGCCTCAGCAAATCGTGATTGCTGGCGAGCCAGCCGCTCCGGATACTCAAGCGCTGCTGCGCGTCGTACGCGGCCGGTATCAACCCAATCAGGTTGTCCTGCTGGCACGTGATCAGTCAACTCCGCGGCCGATGATTAACGGAAAGGCCACAGCGTATGTTTGCGTCGACCAAACCTGTCGGCTGCCAACAACCAACCCCAGCGAGCTGGTAAAACTTATTTGACGCGCGCGATGGCGCGTTCAGAGTTTTCGAATTCCGGCGGATCAGCAAACGTGTTTTGGAGGGTGAGGTCCGAGAAGGACTCGCGACTCCTGTCGGAGCTCCGTCCGAGCCGTTTTTTGGCGCGCGAACGGCTCACCGGGAGGCTCGCCCTCCAATTTAGATTCTAATCGCTCCCGATCAATGGCAATGCGGGCGGGATACCCAAGACGCGTTGGTAGAAGGCGAGTTCGGCTCCAAGCGTTTGCTGGATGGTCGCGGCTTGCCGGAAGCCATGGCTTTCACCAGCAAATTCCAGATACTCGACCAACAAGCCCTTCGCTTTCATGGCGGCGACCATTTGCTGCGATTGATCCGGCCGCACGACTTTGTCATCGAGGCCCTGGAAGAAAATAATCGGGCAGTGCAACTGATCGAGATGCCGGAGCGGTGACCGGGCCTCGTAAATCTCCCGACCCGTCGGCCACGGGGCGAGCAGGCCATCCAGATAGCGGGACTCAAATTTGTGGGTTTCCAACATCGCTTCCAAATCGCCAATGCCGAAGTAGCTGGCCCCCGTCTGGAAGACCTGGCGGAACGTCAGCGCGCACAAGGTGGTGTACCCACCGGCGCTGCCGCCACGAATGATCAGCCGAAGCGGGTCGGCTTTACCGGCCGCGACCAAAGCCTGCGCGACGGTACAGCAGTCTTCCACATCAACGATGCCCCATTGACCATTCAGGCGTTGCCGGTACGCGCGACCAAAGCCAGCGCTCCCACCATAATTGACATCCACGACTGCAAAGCCCCGACTCGTCCAAAATTGCTTGAGAAGATTCAACCCGCTCGTGGTGGCGCCCGTGGGGCCGCCATGAGCAAATACAATCAGGGGCGGCAACTCGCCAGCCGAGGCACTGAAATCAGCGTTCACGGGCGGATAATAAAACGCATGCACACCGCCACACTCAATCGGCTCGGCAACAGAAACTGACCGCGCGTTCAGTGCAACAGTGGTGGAGCGGCGGACGACAGTCAGATTGTCGGAACCCCCTTCTGGATGCGATGCAGAAACCGGTCGCACTTGGAAAGGCGCTCCTCCAAAATCAAGTCGCACGACAGCGGCCGGTTCGGTCGGTGAAGCGCCGATGAACGCAATGGTATTACCGGCGGCGCGGATACTGGAGATTTCAGTGTACGGCAAGTCAAGCCGGTGGAGTTGGCCATCGAAAATACCGAGCCGCCACTGGCCGCATTCATTGAACGCGCAGGCGATCCGTCCATCGGCCAGAAACGCGTAGGTGCTCATGCCAAAGTTCCATTGTGGGGCGCCGAACTCGGCCGGCATTTCCAGCAGGGGCTCAATCTTGCCGGCCCGATACCGGTAGAGATTCCACCAACCGGTCTGGTCGGAAATGAAATGGAGCTCGCCGGTCGGTGACCATTCCGGTTGAAAAATCGACGCCCCGCCAGCGATCGGCCGTCCATCAAGCCACAGCTCGGTTTCATCCCACGGCAGATTGGGGTGTTTCCACGTCAAATAAGCCAGCTGCTCGCCGGCGACGCGGGGGGAGGAATAAAAATCGTTGCCGGCCGCAAGCGGTTCGATGCGACCGTCGGCAATCGCCACGAGGGAATTGACCGGCTCCCTGGAATGAGTCCGGTGGTCTTCGCAAACGGCGAGGATGCGATGCCGGTCCACGAGCATGTCGGCGAATCGCAGGCCGGGAATGTGGGTCAGCGGCGTGGTGTTCCGGTACAACTGCTGGTCAGCGTCGTTGACAAAAATCACGTCATTACCGGCGATCGTATAAGCGCCGCCGCCATATTCGTGGACGCGCGAGCGAACACTCAACCCCGGCGGAGTAACGTCGACCCCATTCCGGACGAGAACGGACCGGCCCCCTTCGCGCGGCCGTTGCTCGAGCCAGTAGAGGTCGGTGCCAGCCAACGTGACAGCGCTGAGGTTGACGCTCGCGCCGGTAATGACGCTGGGCGTGATCGCTGACTTCCATGTGCCGTAAGACGCAAGCATGGCGGCATGGTAGCCGGAGCCTTGCAAATGCGCAACCGCGCGGTAAGATGTCGGCATGTTTCGACCTGCGGATTTGCTCGACCTGAAGCAGTTTGCTTACCCGGAGTTGTTTGCCGGTGATGCCAATGTTTGGGAGGCGTTACGGCGGTTGCCGGAGTTTGTCCAGCAGCACTTGCGGCCCGGCAATCTGGGCACCGTGACCGGCGCGCCCTTTATCGGTGCGGCCGTGTTCATCGGGAAGGGGACGACCGTCGAACCCGGTGCGGTCATCAAGGGCCCGGCCATCATCGGCGCAAATTGTCAGATCCGGTCGAATGCCTATATCCGCGAAAACGTCATTGTGGGCGACGGCTGTGTCCTCGGCAATGCATGTGAGTTTAAGAATAGCGTGTTATTCAACGGTTGCCAGGTGCCGCACTTTAGCTATGTCGGCGATTCGATTCTCGGTGCCAAAGCGCACTTGGGAGCCGGAGTAATTTTATCGAACGTCAAATCGGTGACGGGCAACGTGAAAGTTTCGCAGGAAGATACCGGCCTGCGAAAGTTTGGTGCGATCCTCGGCGATGGTGCGGACATTGGCTGCAACTGCGTCCTGAGTCCGGGGACGATCATCGGTCGGCATTCCATTCTCTATCCGAATGTCCTGTGGCGCGGGGTTTGTCCGCCGGATTCAATTGTGAAACTCCGGCAGCAGCAAGAAGTGATCGTCCGCCGCCGGTGACCTGTCAGAGAATATGCGCGGGGCGGTGCCGGTCAGAATTTGGGCGGGGTTGGCGTTGGCGAGGTGCGCCCAGCCGACCCCTTCAGTTTTTCCGGCCAATCCATATTTTACGAAAGCGTTCGATTCGCTGGGCGGATTGCTCGGGAATTTTCATTTTTCCCAGTGCGGCGTAGGCGGCCAGAATTAATTCGGGCGTGTGGCAGACGAGCACCATATCGGCCCCGGCTTGAACTGCACCGGTCACGGCCGCGGCGAAATTGCCCGCCCGGGTAATTGCCCCCATCTCCATATCATCAGTTACCACCAACCCGGTAAAGCCCAGTTGCCGCCGCAACAAATCCCCAGTGATTGCCGTCGATAACGAGGCCGGTTTTAGAGTATTGCCGTCCAGCGCGACATAGTGGCCATGCCCAACCATGAGCGCCGACAGCCGCGGCGCGAGTTCGGCAAACGGCCGAATATCTTCCGCGATCAGTTGGTCACGGCTCCGGTTGATGGTGGGTAGCCGCTCATGCGAATCCTGGAGCGCTGCCCCCAGACCCGGAAAATGTTTTGGGCAACTCGCAATCCCTGCGCCTTCCAACCCGGCGATAAACGCCCCCGCCCACCCCACCACTTCGGCTGCAGTCCGCCCCCAGCAGCGACCACGCAGCGCGTTATCAATTTGCGCATCCACTAATTCCAGATCAAGAACCGGGGCAAAGTCCAAATCAACTCCCAGATCGCGGAGGCTGGCACCGATGGCGCTCCCGAATTGTTCAGCGGTACCGGCCTGCTTGATGTCGGCGAGCGTGGGGAGTTCGCCCACGATATTTCGGAGCCGGTTGACGCGTTCATTTTCTTGATCGATGGCAATCAGCGGGCGAATCGGCAAAGCGTCGTGGAGCGCGCGGACAAAGGCACGCAATTGGTCGGCGCTATCAACGTTGCGCGCAAAAAGCACCACTCCCCCCGGTTGCACGACTTTGAGCAACTGACGGGTCGCGGGCGTTAAATCTGTACCGGTCACACCAATGAACAGATGTTGGCCGGGATTGGGAATTGTCGCTGCCATGCTTTCCATCTTAACAAAGGTCCAAAGTTTTTACAAAACAGCCGTCGCGCGTCTTTTGAAAATAGTGGAACGGGCGTCTCGCCAGTTTGCCAGTAGTTGGACAGGCATCCTGCCTGTCTATTCAAACAACTGACAGGCGAGACGCCTGTCCGACTAATCAACGGGCGGGACGCCCGTTCCACTATTGTTGAAATAAGTTTTCAGTCCAACTGCCACGGCATCGGCGTATTCGCGGATGATACTCCGGTACGACTTCCCTTCCACCACTTGCTCGCCGTCGTAGTCGCCGAGCTGAATCCGTTGATAAACAATCCGATTGTTCATGTAATACGGCTCCAGAAAAATGACCGGACTGTCAATCAGCCGGTTGGCAGCAAGGTTGCGGGCATATACATACGCATTCGTCCCGACACGCACCGCGGAACTGCCGGCGCCATATTGGGCCGCCGGCAACTGGGTGGCTTCCGCCAAAGCGTTTGCCACAGATTCAGCGACCGGCAATTCCACCGCCAGCGACCGCGACAGTAATTTGTAAAACAGTCGCAATTTCTGCGCGTCATCGACCACCTCCCCCGGCAGATAATCGCCATGCACAAAAACGACGAGCCGGTTGTCTTCCACGAGGTCATTGTGTTCATTCCACTCGACCGCATTGAAGTGCAGACAAATCGTCAGGTCGGGCCGGGGCAACTCATTGACGAATTTGGCGCGGGCCGTGATCTCCGCGCTCCGGTAAAACAACTGCTCCATCCGTTTGCGCAACAAGTCGCGGCAAAATGCGTCGCGTTCAAGTTCGCTGCCAAAGGCTGGCAACGGTCCCGCGCGTTCAGCTTCCGCCCGGAAATCTTCCGGACGTTTGTCCGTCACCGGCTCGAAGTTATCCTTGGTCAGCACAACATCGTAACCGGCCGCAACGAGGTGGTCGCGGAGCCGGCGCGCCACCTGTAAATTGAGGAGCGCCTCCTGAACGGGCCGCCCTTTGCCGCGGACAAACCAGCGTTCTTCCATCCGCGCCCACTCACCGCCGATGTGGCCGGGATCGAGGACAATGCGGTGGCGGGAGAATTTCGACGGGACTTGCCCCGCCCCGAGCGCCGTTCGGCATCGGTCTCCAGACCGTGCCGTTTCGATCGACCGCCAGGTCTCTTCATTCAGCTGGAACTGGGATCCCTGCGGTCCAAAACGCAGCGTGAAGAGCCCGTTGGTTTTCTCCGGCGTACTGTAAATGGTCACGGAGTTGCTGGCATAGGCCAGACAACCGGTCAGCGCTGCGCTGGGACAGTAAACGTTGGTCAGCAGCGAATCAAACTCGCCCCGCGACAGCGTGCCCTGAAATGGTTCCAGCACCGACCAATCCGCCCAAGCGGTGCCGGTCAGCAGCACGCAGCTCAGGAGGCAGAGGAGTCGTCCCATTCCGCTGGTTTCCACTCCAAAATCTCGTTGATCTGCTCAAAACAATGGATGACTTCGTCGTTGAAATATCGCTCGGCGGCCAGCGCCTCAAGCTCGGAAAACATTTCGTCTTCGGTGCAATCTTTCACATACGAATGCGTGGCATTTAACTTGCGGATCCGGGCCGCCGCCAGCGCGTCGAGAAAATCAAAATAGGGTCCGTCACTGTCGTCGCCCAACTGCGGTAGCGCAAACATCTCGTGGCCCTTTTCGCGCCGGAGCCGCGCCTGGCCTTCTTCGAGCTCGGCTTCCAATGTATAAAATGTGAACGCCGCCTCGAAATCTTCCCGTCGCAGGCCTTGCGGACGATATTCACCAAGCGCTTCCTGCAGATGGGCAACCTGCCGGGGATCCATGACACTGTCCCGCCGGGGATTCTCGGTTGTCGGCTCCAGCCACCAGTTATAATCCTCGTCGAGGCGCACCACAATTTGTCCGGACGTTTCCATTCTGGTGCTGACTGTGGCGGGGAATGCCAACAAAATCAAACGAAATGGTGTGGACGATTAATAATAAGTTTGATCCCCACCGCCGGTTTCAGATTGGCATTTTGAATGACAATCGTCAGATTCCCAGCCAATGAACAATCTGATTGAGTATCGTGACCAACGCCCCCAGATCGGTACGGGTGTTTTCCTGGCACCGAGCGCGGAACTGATTGGCAACGTGACTGTCGGCGAACAATCGAGCATCTGGTTTGGTTCCGTGTTGCGCGGCGACATCAACCGAATCAGCATCGGCCACCACACGAACATCCAGGACCTGAGCGTTTGCCATGTGGCGGATGACTTCGGCTGCAGCGTCGGCAATTACGTGACCGTCGGCCACCGCGCGATCCTGCACGCCTGCAGCATCGGTGATGAGGTGCTCGTGGGCATGGGGGCAATTGTCATGGACGGCGTGGTCGTAGGAGCCCAGAGCATCATCGGCGCCGGGGCGTTGCTGACGCGGGGCTTACAAGTGCCCCCCGGCTCACTCGTGTATGGCACGCCGGCCAAGGTGACCAGCCAATTGGGCGCCAAAGAACGTAACGAGATTCGCGAATGGGCGGAGAAGTATTGCCGCGTCGCCACGGGCTACATGCCCATGATTTCGTAGCCGCAATCCACGTAGAGCACCTGACCGGTCGTGGCCGTGGACATATCGCTCGCCAGGAACAAGCCGGCGTCCCCAAGTTCCCGTCCTTCAATGTTGCGCTTGAGCGGGGAATGCTCCTCATAGTGCCGGAGCATGTCCCGCAAGCCGCTGATGCCGCGGGCCGCGAGCGTGTTGACCGGGCCGGCGCTGATGGCGTTGACGCGAATTTTTTTGGGACCCAGATCATACGCCAAGTACCGGACACTCGCTTCCAAAGCCGCCTTGGCCACACCCATGACATTGTAATGAGGCACAACCTTCACGGCGCCATAATAACTGAGCGCGATGATGGCTCCGCCGTTGGTCATCAACGGAGCCGCCCCCCGGGCCAGCGCAACCAGCGAGTAGGCGCTCACGTCGTGCGCGATCTGGAAAGCTTTGCGAGTGGTGTTGACAAATTGCCCCTCGAGCGCGTCTTTCGGCGCAAACGCGACCGAGTGCAGCAGCATATCGAGCGTGCCGAATTCTTTGCCGACGCTCTGAAACACATGGTCAATGTCTTCGTCGCGGGTCACGTCGCACGGATACAACGGTGTGTCCGCCCCGAAGGTGCCGATCAAATCCTCGACATTTTCCTTGAGGCGTTCCCCTTGATAAGTGAACGCGAGTGTTGCACCGGCTTCATACCACGCTTGCGCGATCGTCCACGCGATCGAACGCCGATTAGCCACCCCGAACACAATTCCCTTCTTGCCCGCCAAAGGCTTGAAACTGGATTGCATCCCAGCGATATACGGGGAACCGGCCAGCCAGTCAAGCCGGGGACTCGGACACTGATCCACGGGTAAGATTTATTTTCGGTGCGAACGGCGGGCTAGGGACAGCCCGCCCTACCGAGAAAATCCGGGGTAGGGCGCGGTGTCCCGACCGCGCCGTCTGGGGCGATCTGACCCACCGGGAGTTATCGACCACTGTAGTTTTGGCACAGAACATGGAGGTCTTCATTTGATTTGGGAAATCAACCGGTTTGAAAAATCAGCCGTGGATTTGGGTCGGAATTACCGGACGTAAGCGTCGTAGACGCGCAACAATTCACCCACGCTCCACGCCTGCGCAAAGCAGCCAACCGGCCGGTGCGGCGGATCGCCGTCAACAATTTCGGAGATCGAACCGAGACCAGCCTCATCCAGTTGCGCCAGCAACCCTTGCACCAAACCGGCAATCACCTTGCGCTGCGCTTTGCCCGTGCCATGCACCCGCACATACGCATCACAATACGGACCGATGAGCCACGGCCAAACCGATCCTTGATGCGACGCACAGTCGCGATGCCACCGGCTGCCAGTATAGCGGGGACAATATTTCTCGTGGCTGCGCGGCAGTGTCCGGAGCCCGGACGGCGTCAGCAAATGTTTGGTCACGCAGTCGAGAACAGATTGCTGCTGCGATTTGTCGAGCGGCGAATGCGGCAGGCTGACCGCAAAAATCTGATTGGGCCGAATTGTCGGATCGCGGAAACTTCCCTGGACTACATCGTAAAGATGGCCGGCTTCGGCGTTCCAGAAAGTTTTTACAAAATTGCCAGCCACCTGATCCGCGAGTTCGCGGAGAATCCCGGCGGCCGGTATATCGCCCGCCAATTTCTCCTCCAACTCCGACAACATCCGCAGCGCATTCAACCAGAGCGCATTGATTTCCACCGCCTTGCCATGCCGGGGCGTCGGCACATAGCCCGCCACTTTGATGTCCATCCACGTGAGTTGCGTCCCCGGCGTACCGGCACTGAGCAACCCATCCTGGTCAGTGAAAATGTCAAATCGGGTCCCGTCCCGATAACTCCGAACCACGTCCCGGAGCGCCGGCAACAGTTCCTGCGTGCCGGCATCATCACCGCTGGCCTTCCAAAATTGCCACGTCGCCACCATGAACCACAGCGCCGCATCCACGGAGTTGTATTCCGGCTTCTCGCCCCCTTCGGGAAAAACATTCGGGATCAAACCGCGCTCGCGCCGGGCGGCGAAGTTTTGCAGGATCTTTTTCGCCAAGGCAAACTGGCCGGTCGTCAACGTCAACCCGGGTAGCGCAATCAGCGCATCCCGCCCCCAATCGGTCCCCGACGGATAACCCGCCAGCACCGTCGCCCCCGCCGGATCACGCTGGGCGATAAATGAATCAGCAGCGATCAGCAGCGACTGGCGGATCAGATCCGGCTCGCGCTCGAAAGCTTTCCGCCGCTGCCGTTCGCCCGCGAGCAAGGTTGCGGCAGGCCCCCGGGGTTTGGATTCGCTGGTGACGACGATCTGCGCAGTCTCGCCTTTGCGCAGCTTGAACGTCATCTCAAACGGAGTAAATAAATCTTCCTCACAATCATCCCCGCGCTCCTGTTCGACCGGATAGGTCAACCGCCGGTACCAATCCGACTTCAACTCCATGCTGGCCGGTGTGGCGTAAAAAAACAGGCGCGGCAAATCCCGGTAGGGCTGCACCGCCAGGACTCCCGGGCTTCGATCAACCGAAAAATTCACATCAGAATTGCGCGCAGTCAGTTCCCCGGCTTCGCGGAATGCCAGCAGCGGCTGCAATTTCAGTTCCACGGGGCCGCTGCCCAGATTGCGGTAGCTGACCACGACCGTGTGCTCGCCGTGGATCAGACAGACACTGCGTTCGAGAGTGAAATCGTGGCTCACATACCGGAACGTCGGCCACGGCCGCAACCGGAATTCCGTTTGGATATTGAACCCATGCGGAAAGACTGTGCCCGGGTATAAGTTGGTGGAAAGGTGAAAATCTTGCCCATTGCTATGGACCCGATCCTCAAATTTCGACAACAACACGTAGCGGTCAACGGGGGGGCGCAGCGCGGCGACGAGCCAGCCGTTCTGCCGACGCACATTGGCCCCAATGATGGTCGAGCAGGCAAATCCGCCCAACCCGTTGGTTTCGAGCCATTCTTTGCCAAGGGCCTGCTTCAGATTTTGGCAATCCGCCGGGCCAAAGACCGTGCGCATGCCGGCAATCTAATCCTTCACGGTTGCGCCGGAAAGAAAAAACAGCTGTTTTGTAGGCGCACATCCGTGACACGGCGTTTTTACTTTCCGCGGCATGGAGCCCCTGGAAGAAGACTGGAGGGCGCGACTCCGTCCGAGCCGCGGCGCGCCGGGAGGCTCGCCCTCCAAATGAAAGCGACGGATCGTCTGCTCCGGTCAGAACACGACCGGCAGGGGCACGGAAACCTCGCGCCGCGTACGATAGCTCTCACGAATGGCGCGGATCATTCGATAGGCCTGAATGCCGTCCGACAGCGTGATCGGCATGGGGCGGCCGTTCCGGAATGCGTCCAGGAAATCCGCCATCTGGAGGACATTCAAATCCTCAGCGGTGGGCGTCCCCAAGCTGTGGTCCCACTCATAGGTTTCCTCCGCCGCCCGCGGCCGGTCCTTGTACACACGGACTCGCGAATGCGTGGCCCAGTCATACTGGATGGCGAGATTCTCCATGTGAATGTGGCCCGTCAAATGGCGGCGATGCGCCCGCTGGGAAAGCCCGAACACGGCCATCCCCTGCTTGAAACGGATACAGGCTGTCAGATCCTCCTCCTCGTGGGCCGGTTGAAAGGATGGCAGAGTGCAGGTCATGGTCATCACGGATTCCGGGTCGCCGGCCAGGAGGCGCAGGTAATGCATGTCATGGCAGCAATGCTGATTCAGCTCGCCGCCCGATTGTTCCAGTTTGTGCCGCCAGTTCAGTGCGGCCGGCAGCTGGCCCGTGCTGGCGCCAAACCGGCGATGGTGGCAAGCGATGAACCCACCACAGTCCGCCCGCCGCCGGATCTCCAGTGCTTTCCGGTGCGGCGCGATGTATTGGGCCGACAATCCGACATAACACGCCGGCTTGTCTCTCATCATGGCAGCGATCAGCCTCTCTTCACCCGCGTCATCGACGCAGACCGGCTTCTCCAGATAGATCGCTTTCCCCGCTTGCGCACAGGCCGCGAACGCCTCCGGATGCAGGAACGGCGGCAGGGCTACGAACGCCACATTGAAGTCGGCTTTCTGGAAACTCAGCAAGTCATAGCACGCCTTGGCCTGGTACATCCCTGCCATGGCGTCCACTTTGGCCCGATCAACATCGTAACACGCCGCGATCGAAACTTTCCCGGCACAACAGGCAGTGGCCGCCGCCATCAGACTGCCGGTGCGGTATGGATTGCACCCGTACAACCCGAAACGAACAGTATCTGTTTTCATCCAACATTTCCCCTATGACCTACGCCCCACGACCATCGTGGGGGACTGAATTTCATTGGCCGGCACTTTATCCGCTCTGATGATGTCCACAAGCTAATTTGAACCATTCCAAGACCGGATTACCGCCTGACCAAAACAACCCCGAAGCGGAGGGCGCGGCTCCGTCCGAGCTTGCCCAGATCAGAGCTAGGCCGCGGCTTCCGCAGCCGTTCGGCGACGGTCTCCTGACCACCGGCCGACGCAACCCAAGACTGGAATCCCTTGCAGCGCGGTCTGTCGAAGTGCTGACGGCCCGGTTTGATCAAGTCCCGGCACGTCAATCTTTGCTCGCCAAGTCGGCAGGGCTTGGGACAGAATACGGCCATGATTGACCGCTATCTGCAACAACATCGCACTCGCTTTCTCACGGAACTCCAACAACTCGTCCGGTTCCCCAGCGTCTCCGGTCAACCCGTTCATCATCCGGACATCCGCGCCTGCGCCGACTGGCTCGCCAAACATTTCCGGCAGATCGGCCTGACCGTCACCATCCACAAAACCGCCGGGCATCCGATTCTGGAAGCCCACACTCCCGTGATCGCCGGCTTGCCGACCGTCCTCATCTACGGCCACTACGACGTGCAACCGCCGGAACCCATCGAATTATGGAAGACCCCGCCGTTTGCGGCCACCGTCCGCGCCGGCAAACTCTTCGGCCGCGGCGCTTCCGACAACAAAGGGCAATTCTTCGCCCACGTCAAAGCGGTGGAAACCTTGCTGGCCACCCAAAAACCGTTCCCGGTCAATCTGACGTTCCTGATCGAAGGGGAAGAAGAAATCGGGAGCGGCGCCCTGATCAAATTCGTCCACCAACACGCGCGCCGGTTACGCTCGGACTATGTCATCATTTCCGATACCGGTATGTACGGAAAAGGCTGGCCCACCTTGACGTATGCGACGCGCGGAATTGCCGCCTTTGAATTGCGTGTGGACGGACCGAATCGCGACCTGCATTCCGGCGTGTTCGGCGGCAGCCTTGCGAACCCGGCTCTGGTATTGGCCCATATTTTGGCCGGCTGTGTCGATGCCAAAGGCCGGATCACCATCCCCGGCTTCTACGATGACGTGCAACCGCTGACCGTCAAGGAGCGCCGCGCGTGGAGTGCGCTGCCGCTCAATGATCGGCGCTACGCCGCAGAACTCGGGGTACCGACAACTGCTGGTGAAGCCGGTTACACAACGCTCGAACGCCGCTGGGCCCGTCCCACCTTCGAAATCAATGGACTCACCAGCGGCTACCAAGGTCCCGGCGGCAAGACCATCGTCCCGGCGTGGGCTTCCGCCAAGATCACCTGTCGACTGGTGCCGAACCAATCTCCCAAACGGATCGACCAGCTCGTGGTCCAACACCTGCGCCGACTCACCCCGAAATCCGTCCGGCTCACCCTCGACTCCGGTCACTATTCGCCACCATTTCTGACCCCCACGGATGGCCGCGGCGCTCGCGCAGCACTGGCCGCACTGGCCACTGCCTTTGGCCGCCCGCCGGTCTGCACCCGCGAAGGCGGAACGATTCACATTCTCGACAACTTTCAGCGGCAACTCCGCGGCGAAGTCCTGGTTGTGGGCTTGGGGCAAACGGACGACAATTGGCATTCGCCGAACGAAAAGATGGAGCTGAACAATTTCTACCGCGGCATCGCGATGAGTGTGGAACTCCTGCGACGACTCAGCCCGGCACCAGCACCTGCAGCGCGCCGGGTTTTACCGAAAACTTAATCGGTCCATCCCCAGCATCCTCACCATCCAATTGCAACGGGGTCGTCCCGACTGACCGGCAGGTAAATTCCGCCGTTTGAAAATAGTGGACCCCAGCCATCCGGTGGTGGGTGGCGCATAAGATTTTGGGTAAATAACGGAACAGATCGCGCCCGCGAAATTTCTCAAACACGCAGACGTCGAGCAAGCCATCGTCCAATCGGGCACGGGGGAAGAGCCGCACCTTGCCGCCATAATACCGGCCATTGCCAATCAAGACCGCCGCACCGGCAATGCCGGGCGCAACCTCAATCAGCGCGTGCGTTTGGCGCAAGATTCTGACACCGGCAACGACATAGCTCAGCGGTCCGAGTTTTACTTTCAAATTCCAAGTGGTCGCCCGAACTGCCCGCGCATCAAACCCGACGCCAGCCAGTTGGACAAAGAAGCGCGTCTGCCCGGCAAACTCCGCACAGCCAAGATCCACGGTCCGAGTCCGGCCGGTTTCCAGCACGTGCCAGGCGGCGTTGAGCCCGGCCGGAATGCCGAGTTCTTTGGCAAAAACATTCACAGTCCCAAACGGTAAAACTCCGAGCGGACGATCCCCGAGACCGTTGACAACTTCGTTAACGGTTCCGTCGCCACCGGCGGCGACAATGAGGTCGTGGGCGCGGTCCGCCACCGCCAGCCGCGTGGCATCGCCGGGACCCTGGGTCGGCGCGAGCGTGACATTCGGGCCGGCATGGCAATCGAGGAATTTCCGGAAAGTGCGCGATTTGGCACTGCGAGCCGCCGGATTGAAAATCACAAGAATTCGTTTCATGCCGTGTCGATTTCCATTATCATTAGGGAAAGGATAACAGAAAGCAACCATGCGCATCATTGCCGGCCTTGCCCGAGGATTGCCGCTCACAGTGCCACGCGGCGACGCGACGCGCCCGACTTCAGACCGGGTACGCGAGGCGATTTTTTCCAGCCTCGGCGCCCGGGTCACCGCCGCAACCGTCCTGGATTTATTTGCCGGTACCGGCGCGCTCGGATTGGAAGCGTTGAGTCGCGGCGCCCAATCCGTGGTGTTTGTTGAACAGGCCCGAACCGCCCTGGATTGTCTGGCCAAGAATCTCGCCGGATTTCAGCCGGCGCCGGTGACTACCACCGTGCGCGGTGAAGTCCTGCGCGAACTGGCGCGGTTAACCGGGCCGTTCGACTTGATTTTTGCCGACCCTCCCTACGGAACCGACAACCTGCCTCTGTTAGAAACAGTTCACCAGCGCGGGTTGCTCGCGCCCAGCGGATTATTCGTGTTGGAATCAGCGAAGCGGGATGCCGTTGTGTTACCCACGAACTGGCGGCTCCATCGCGAAGCCATTTATGGGGATACGCGAGTTAGCTATCTGGCGTTGACGAACGGTTGATCCTGTCACGATCTGCACCGGTTATCGGCTCGGCGACACAACAAGGGGCCAACACTGCTTCCGACATGCCGTGCAGGATTTTTTTGTTGGCTGGGCAAACTGTCGCCAGCACCCCACCGAGTTTCACCTGGTCACCGGTCACAAAGTAAAACGGACACAACCGGGCTCGCCCCTGAAATGGCCGGAGCGCGTTCGTTTCAAAATCAAAATACTCCGCGGCAACGAGTTTTGATTTTTCAAACCGTTGCAAGATATAGGGATGATCCGGAAAGCTGGCGAGCGCCCGCTCAATCGCGGCACTCCATTCGCCCGCCGGCATATCGTGACCAACCGAGACGCTCCGGGCACCCCACGCCTGCTCATGAAAACCGGAAATCTTCAAAACCAGCTCCCGCTGCTTTTGCGAAAACCGCGCCATTTCCCGCCAGTCATTGATGCCGAGTTCCGGGATAACCGCATGCGGCGGCAACGGCGTCGCATCCACCAGCCACGTTCGCGGCATAACCGCCTGCAATGCTTTTAACGTCGGCTCACCCAGGTGCTCCCGCCAAAACGGCCGGAGCTGTTCCATCCACAAAAACGCAAACCACATCTTTTCTTCCAACTGTGGTTTGGGGGGCGGCGTCACATTCCCCGCCAGCACCGTCTCCGCATTCGGGACATTCGCCAGGTCAAACAATTCGAAAAACCGGTAATACGTCATTAGTTTGGCGGGCGAGCCTCCCGGCGAGCCGCTTCCCGATGGCTCAAACGGAGCCTCGCCCTCCAGAATCTTCCCAATCTCTTCCGGCCGCAACACGCCAAATCCGCATTGCTGCCCGAGCCACTCCATCTCGGGCCGATACGTCGCCGATTCCTCGGAGACGACCACCACCCCCCGGTCGCCAAGAATACTGGAAAAACCTTCCAGCATTCCGGTCGCACCGCCGACAATTCTGTCTCCCAGTCCGGCATAGGTTTTACCGAGCCAGCCGGTCAGTCCGATCCCACCGGGCACGCTGTCGAGCTCGGTAATAAAGAAATGCCCCTCATTTAGAATCACGTCCGGCCGGATAATGCGCGGAACCTGCGATTTGATCCGATCGCTCCGGG
>Ga0209083_1000750_pt1 | contig 43682 bp, 35 predicted proteins | sample AM7aDNAmetaG_FD_184132 | JGI IMG/M metagenome (GOLD analysis project Ga0209083, IMG submission 184132) | Freshwater microbial communities from Finland to study Microbial Dark Matter (Phase II) - AM7a DNA metaG (SPAdes) (version 3) | ecosystem: Environmental > Aquatic > Freshwater > Lake ... | reverse complement strand
ATTCGGAATAATACCTGTAATAATTTGATATTTAGATGTATATGTGAAAATCCCCCTGCCCCAGGCTCTCTGCCCCAAGCTCCCTGCCCCAAGCTCCCTGCCTCAGGCTCCCTGCCCCAAGCTCCCTGCCCCAAGCCCCCTGCCCCAAGCCCCAAGCTTTAACACATAGGCACATAGGTTTTCACATAGGCACAAAGTCTGGATATTACTCATTTTCAAATTTTCAAATCGACAAATTTTCAAATTCCTTTTTTCTGTCTCCTTTTTCCCTACTCCCTGCCCCAAGCTCCATGCCCCAAGCTAATACCCCACTTCCATATGGTAATCCCATTTGTTGAAGTAGAGGTTTCCGCCGCTCCATTCCACTTCGCCACGCTGAAAATCATAGGGTTCGCTGCGTGGATATTTCTTTGCAGGAACAAATTGACTGCTGATTGCATCGTTCACGATCAGGCGGAAGGCATCAATCCCGCTGACATAGAACTCCTTTTCCTTAAGATTTTCCGATTGTTGAAGGTTAAACGACATATCGAGCGGGACCCAACCAATACCTTCGTAATAGACCTCTGCCCAATCGTGAAGGTTGACCTTACCGGGATGCATCATCCATCCGCTCTGCCATTTGACGGGAATGCCCTGATACCGTGCCATCGTCATGAAAAGCAGGGTCTGCATTCCGCAATCGCCCCGACGGTTGTGCAGAACATACGCTGGAATATCGGGGATGATGCTGTATTCCAGTGCTCCTGTCCAGATGACATGGTCGTTGATCCAGTAATAAAGCTTTTTAACTTTCTCGACAGGATTTTTGGAACCAGCAATGATGCTGTCCGACAGGTACTTAATTTCGTTTGAGAACACAATCTGAGGAAGTTGTTCAATTGTATTTTTCTTAAAAATCGGAGATGTTGTATCATAAGGTAAAATTTTAAGCTTGTTGAGGTCAAAAAACTGAGCCATAGGCTGAACTGTAAATCCGATCTCAAAAAGGGTCGGCTTTCCTTTTATTGCTTTCTGCTCAATATAAATGGACCGTTGCCCGACAGAATCGGGAGAAATAAAATGGTTTTCGGGAACCGATTTCAGAAAAGCAACCTTTCCCTGGCGGGCATGTGATTCTTTTGGCCAGGGCATCCAGCACCTGATGGTTTCGCCATCGGGAACGGCATCCACATCGACTGTCAAACGGTAGGTAATCTTTAAATTTTGGGGCAACACCGGTTTTCCAGTTGACGATTCCGCAATCACTTTTCGGGAATGTTCGAGACAAAAGACCGAAAACGGATCGGTTGTTGATGAAGCAGCACCCAATCTTGCTGGTTGTCGGCTTGCAAGGATCAGTTTTAGGTTGGAGACCGCACGGCTGAAATAGAGTTTCTTCCCATCGATCATCCGATATTCCAGCCAGTTGTTTTTCTCCCACATGGCTTTTTCTTCCTGGGAGTACGTCCCAAACTCTTTGGTCAGGCGTGCATTTACAGTACTGTCCGGCAATCTGAAATCGGCCTGGATCCTGTCCGCCATATCTTTCATCAACAGGAGTTTGGCAGTCGTAGCCGAATCAACCTTCCCGTTGGAAATCAGCGAATCGGCCAAATGAATCGCCAATGAAAACTGTCCATCCCGAAAAACCGACTGGATTTCCTGCGGGGTATAGCTTTTATGGGCAGGTTGCTGACAACTGAATCCTGAAAACAAAATAATCGCGATGATGAAGTTCCATAGTCTTTTCATGGGATATCTTTTTTACTTTTACGATGGTTGTAAACCAAATTTAAAAGTAAACATTTTGGGTCAATTCCAATCTTTAATATTTCTGATCGATGAAAAATAGTTGCTTAAGGCAAATTCTGCTCGCATTGATAATTTCTTTGTTTTCTGTTTCCGTAAGGGCTGGTAAAGTAAAAACGGGATTGGAAGTTCTGATCAGTCAGGACTTTGCCCAATTAAAAGGCAAAAGGGTTGGATTGATCACCAATCCAACCGGTGTTGACCGCAACTTGCAATCGACGGTTGACCTGTTTTTCCATGCCAGGGAATTCAAATTAGTGGCTTTGTACGGACCTGAACATGGCGTGAGGGGCGATTTTTCGGCGGGTGCCACGGTTTCGGACTTCAAAGATCCGGGAACAGGATTGACCGTTTACAGCATTTATGGAAAAACAAGGAAACCGACACCCGAAATGTTGAAGGATATTGATGTGTTGGTTTATGATATTCAGGATATTGGCTCACGTTCTTACACTTACATCAGTTCTCTGGGATTGGCGATGGAAGCTGCTGCAGAGAACAACATCGAATTTGTTGTGTTAGACCGGCCAAATCCGTTGGGTGGCCTGAAGATGGAAGGTTGTCTGACAGAACCGGCATTTACCTCGTTCGTAAGCCAATTTCCGATTCCGTATGTTCATGGATTGACTGTTGGCGAACTTGCCACTTATCTCAATGATGAAGGTTTGCTGGCCAACAAGGTCAAATGCAAATTGACTGTAATTCCCATGAAAGGTTGGAAACGGAAGATGACCTTCGATGAAACAGGTCTTCCATGGGTCCTTTCCTCACCACATATCCCGCACAGCGATTCGCCGGTTTTCTATCCGATCTCGGGAATTTTGGGCGAGCTTTATGTTTTCAGCATTGGTGTTGGCTATACTTTGCCTTTTGAGCTTTTTGCTGCCGAATGGATCAACGCCGACTCCCTGGCACAAAACATGAACAACCTTAAACTGCCGGGATTGATTTTCAGACCAATCCATTTCACACCTTATTACAGCGTGTCGAAAGATAAGGTGGTGCATGGGGTGCAGGTTCATATCACAGATTACAAAAGGGCTGAACTGTCGCTCGTGCAATTTTGGGTGCTGCAGGAGTGCCACAAGCTTTGGCCCAACAAGAATGTCTTCGAAATGTGCGAAAAATCGAGGCTGAACATGTTCGACAAGGTGTGCGGTACCGACAAGGTGAGATTAGAGTTTACCCAGACTTTTCAGGTGGCTTCCATCCTGCCAATTTGGAACAAAGATATTGTGTCGTTCAGGGAGAAAGCTAAAAGGTATTTTTTGTACAAGTAATCCGATTGGCTTTTAGGCAATTTCGCTTAACACGATAATCCATAGTTTGTTATCTAATCTACAAAGGTTTCTTTAATAATTGACTTAACCTTTGTAATCTCACTTTCTGTAAGTTTATCAAGCAATTTTAAAACTCTTTGCCTGTCAATCGTTCTGATTTGGTCTAAAACTATCCAACCATTTTTCTGATCGTGTTTTACTTTAATTCTTGTCGGATAATTTTTCGATTGACTCGTCATTGGAGCAATAATAAGCGTTTGTAAATGCTTATTCATCTCATCGGGTGAAATGATCACACATGGTCTCGTTTTCTTAATTTCACTGCCTATTGTGGGATCAAGATTGACCAGCACAATGCTATATTGATTTAACTCCATTCCTCAAAGTTTTCGTCTTCAAAAATGTCTGTCATTAACGGCTTATCATCCTGGTTCTCATGCATTTTCATAAAAGATTTTTCCCAACCCTTTCTGGGAGTTGCTTTCGGTTTAAGAATAATGTATCCTTTTTCAAGAGTTAATTCAACAGTATCCTTGATGTTATATTTTTCAATAAGGGTTTTGCTTAGCCTAATCCCTTTAGAGTTGCCTATTTGCACAATTGAAATTTCCATAATAAATCTTTGATATGTGACTACAAAGTTATTACATTTATTACAAATCAGAAAATATTAATAACATATTTTGGCTGCCAAAAACTTTGGCCTGGCTGGCTAGAATATTTATGAATTGTGCGAAAAATCGAGGCTGAACATGTTCGACAAGGTGTGCGGTACCGACAAGGTGAGATTGGAGTTCACCCGGACTTTTCAGGTGGCTTCCATTCTGCCAATTTGGAACAAGGATATTGTGTCGTTCAGGGAGAGGGCGAAAAGGTATTTTTTGTACAGATAAAGATGAAGCTGCCCAAAAGAGTTCATTTTAACGCAAAGTTCTCAAAGGTTTCGCAAAGCTCGCAAAGTTAACTATTAGTATTTTAATTCTTTGCGATCCTTGCGATTTTACCTTTGCGAACCTTGCGGTATATTTTTCAGCTTTTTTGGACATCATCCTCAATTACCTGCTGGGTTATAATATTTAAAAGCCAATCTCCTTTGTTTTAGAATAAACTTAGCTGAGATATATGTTTCAGTTGATAATTGAAACCGGGAAGTTTGACAATGGCATCAGCCAAATGCTTTCTGTGGCACTGACAAATGTCCGCTTCAAAACAAGTTAATGCAATTCGTTTCTTTTCTTTCAATAAACGCAAAATCGTTTCCTGAAATTCTATTGTTTTGGTCAAAATATCAGAACGATAGGCAGCAAACAACTTATCGTAGTCGGCTTGGGAATTCAATTCTTGCCGTTTGTCGGAGTCGATCCCCAACTCAGGAATATGAACATATTGAATACCAACACCCTCACATGACTTTTCCAACTGTGATTTACTAAAGCCATATTTCATGCTTATTGAGTTTTTTCGTACATCGCAAAGAACTTTGATATCGTTCAAAATCAGCTTATTTAAGTACTCCTCAAGACTGATACCTTCATAACCAATTGTATATAATGTAGTTGTATCAGATTTTGGCTTTGCTTCCAATACCTTTTGGTATTCTTCACGACTTAACCGCTCCCGGGCAATCGTACTATTTACGGCATAATAGGGAAATTGGATATAAGTGTGTTTTATCAACTCATCGATATTTTTAGTACCATGCTGTAGTTTTACATATCGGATGGCTTGCCGGTCTCTTTCCCTGAGGCTTAACAGATATTTTTCAGGATCAATTTTAATCCAATGATTGCCCTCTTCTTTAACCTGATTGTATTTGGTCATTGTAAAAAGGTCTGCATTTGCCTGGAACGAAAAACACCCAAACTTGTAAGGAACAAAATGGTAATCAGGTTTTTGTTGTTGTTCAGTTACAAGCATCAATAACTTTTGCAAGCTGATTTTTTCAACTTGTTATCAAAAATCTCCAAAAGAGCCAATACGATCTTGCGTCTGTAATACATTCGGCAAAAATACGAAAATGGCTGAACCTGATCTCGTTTTTTCTTTTATTCAAACCTGGCGAAACGTTAGAGTTTTGTAAGTCAAGCGTCGAAGAAAAAAATATATTACAGACAAGGTGATGAAAATTCATCAAAACTATTCAGGTTGTTTCGATTGAAAGGGAAAAAAAAGACCGGCAGATCACCGGACTTTTATACCTTTTTGGAACGTGCTTATGCCCCCATTTAAAACTATACCATATTGTGTGCCATGCTTTTACTTAGTTCATTAATAAGCTCAACAAAACACAAATGCTTCAATATCAAATCAATATCAACTGGGGTTAAATCCTGCAGGAGTAAATCTTTATCTTTTATTCCAATCAATCTCAAAACATCCCGTGGATTAGATTTACCAAAGTCTAGCTCCAAATCCGATATTTCTCGTTTAGCCACCCTGGAAATAAGGTTTTTAGATTCGAATAACACGGTTTCTATTTCAGGTTTAAAAAGTATAAGTTTAAAATTACTAGCAGAACCAATATATTGATTGATAAAATTTGTTTTCTCTTTATATTTTATTTCATCAATAGTATCAGCGTCAAGGATCAGGAAAATCTTGGCTTTCTTGGTTTCAGATTTTTCAAGAAGTGATTTTGCTAGTGACAATGCAGAAGAATAACCGCCTGCACTAAAAAACTTTGTATTAATAATGAATTGGTTTGGGATTATTTGACTTAATAATTTTAAATCGAATTGCCCCTCTGTGATTATATAGTTTTTCATTGGTTTATCGTATTAATAATTCTGCAAGTAAGTTATAATTAGTAAGACCATTTTTAATACAATGCTCATATTTTATCTTTAATCCTTCAACGAAGAAATTTTTGTCTAAACATTGTGCAATTTCTTCCTTTTCCCACATTAAAATTGTTTGTGGGTGAAGGAACTGATTGAGGATAAGTGCAGGCGATGTGAATGATGCAGTAGTGAAAATGGCACCAATTGCAGACGAAGGTCTTCTTTGTAAACGTGATCGCAACTTTGAAAATGGTTCAAAATCGACATTTTCTTGTTGATTCTTACATTCTATTAAGCAATGGATTCCATCAACAGAAATTAAACCGTCAAGTTGTTCTGATATTTTATCATGGACTTTTACAGTAAACGGATACTCAACTTTTGCTCCTTCTAATTCAAAAGCTCTACAAATAAGATATTCAAATTCCTTACCTTTTGTTTGTGGGTCTGTTGCAGGATCAATTATTGCAATCCATCGTTTGAGAAGTTCATTTTTATCTGCACTTCGAAATTTTTCAATATTCATATGTTCGTTGTTAATTTTGCAATGTAAGATTTATGCCCTTCATATTTTCAACCGAACTTGAAATTCAAACTAAACAGATTCATTTACAAGGGTTTTTATGCTTTTCACCAAATAAATGAATAATAAGCAAAGATATATTTTTCATTGCAAAATTCCACTATAATTGCCTCAATTCCAATAATAAATCCTTTTTGTATCATTTTACAACTCCCCCTTAAACGCCCTATCCAATAAACTCGATTTCAATGCTTTAAAATAAACGAGTTTGGATTGCTGTACTGAATTTACTTTTGAAAGCTTGTTTCTTAAGTTCATGATTTTATTTGCAAACTCAATTTGCTGTGCATAAGACAAGTCGGGGATTTTACATTTAAGCAAGTCTGAGTCTGAAATAGCTGGATATTGAGCACCCCGGATAAAGGGTTTTATTTGCTCCTGAACATTATTTGATAAAAGGCATAAAAATAGAAACTCATTACTAATTTTCTTCTTTGTCCTGAGTACACAAAAGCCTGTTGATGCTACCGGATTAGAGTAGTTTTTATTGACAATCGCTATATTTTTCAGATTTGGTCGCGTGGTTGCAAACACAATATCACCAGAAACGACTAATTTTTTAGCCCTGCTTGGGGCATTTTTACCCAAAATAATTTTTGGATCTTCAATTTGATGAAGTCGATTATTTACTGAAGTAATATCAATATAAGTAAATTGAGTATCAGGTTCAACCAAGGGGTTAATATTGACGGTTTTAACAACAATTTCTGAAACAGCTATTTGTTTCGTTGATGAATGAAACACCTCTTCCAGCACACTCGCCATCAACGCCTTGGTATGTTTGATATTCTCTTCGAGCAGGGCAATGCTTTTGTCGATGCGGGCAAAAAGAGCATCCAGCTTCGCAACAATTCGGGTTTGCTCGGAAAGAGTGGGAAGAGGGATTGGGATCTTCAATAAATCTGTTTTTGTCAAACTTGGCAACGTTGTTGATTTATTATGCTTCGAAAAATCATAGCTTAAACAAAAATAATGTAGAAACTTATTATCCAGATCTTTACCTGCGCAAACCCCAAAAGCAGTATCAACATTCCAAAATTTAGATTTGACAAATATTGGATTATTTATCGATCCTTTTCTTCCAATAATTGTAGTATCCTCATTACAAATGAAATCATTTGCGTAACCCATTATTCCACCACTTCCATAGATCGGATAAATTCCATTTTTATCAATGACATTTCTTTGATTTTTCCCATTCTTGATTATCAGCACATCATTCCATTCAACATTTTTCCACCCCTTTGGCAAATTATCCATTATATACCTCCTCCAGAATTTGTTTGAGTTGCTCTTTATTGGGCAACACCGTTTGGTATTTTGCGGCAAAAATCTGATTGTTGTCAACCGGTAGGGTCATTTCGAACGACCCCAATTTCGCAGACACTGTCTGCGGAATTGAACCTGATTCCGTAACTGTCTTATTTTGTTCTTGCTTATCCATTGTACCCCTCCTCCAAAATTTGTTCCACCTCTTCCATCAACTGAGCGATCACGACATCGTTCTTCTTGATATGTGCCATGATTTCGAGGGGCGGCAAATGGTCGATGTCGTTGTTCGTATTGGGGTTTTTGGCAGAGAGGTCTGTGTCAACAATGTCGGCAATTTTTACAATCCACGAATTGGAAGATAACCCACGATTTGCAGATAATTCCACAAACTGCTGCAAATGATCGTATTGGATCGGCTTGTTCTTTGTGAGCTTTTGTTCGGGGTTACATTCGTAATACCAGATTTCGGTGGTGGCGCCTGTCCGGTCGAAAAACAGCACGTTGGTTTTTACACCGCTGTAGGGCAAAAACACCCCTGCCGGAAGGCTCAAAATCGTATGTACATTAAAATTGGACAACAGCTCCTCCTTCACATTTTTAAAAGCACTGCCCGTCTGGAACAAGACTCCTTCCGGAACAACAATGGCCGCTTTCCCACTTTTTTTCAGGCTTTTCATAAAGTGCTGCAAGAAAAGCAGTTCCGTGGCATTGCTTTGGATCGGGAAATTTTGCTGGATCTGTGGCTTCTCCTTTCCGCCAAAGGGTGGATTGGCCGCGATCAGGTCGTAACGGTCCTTCTCCTGTATGTCGCGGATATTGGCCGTGAGGGTGTTCTGCTTGTAAATGTTGGGGCTTTCGATGCCGTGCAAAATCATGTTCATCACCCCCATGATATAGGCCAACGGTGTTTTCTCGTTCCCAAAAAAGGTCTCCTCGTGAAGGAATTTCCATTGTCCGGTCGAGAGTTTGTTGCGGTGGTTGTTCTTGATGTAATCGAACCCTTCGATCAGGAACCCGCAACTGCCGGTCGCGCCGTCGTACATGGTTTGTCCGGGTTTGGGTTGCAGCACCTCCACAATGGCACGGATCACAGCCCTTGGCGTATAGAACTCGCCCGAGTTGCCACCATCGCTCCCCATTCCCTGCAACAGGTTTTCGTACACATGCGACAGCTCGAACAGCTCGTCCTTCGATTGGAAGTTCAGGCTGTCGATAATGTCGAGTACTTCGCGCAACGTGTGCCCGCTTGCGATCCGGTTGTCCATAAACTCGAAGATGTTCCCGATCTTGTATTTTACCGATTTCAGGTCGGCCAAGTCGAATTTGAACCCTTTGAGGTAGGGGAACAATTTCGTGTTCACAAACTGCGTGAGATCGCTGCCTGTTTTTGAGTTCTTTACATCGGTTTTCCCATCTTCGGTTTTGGGGCAGGCCCATTGGTTCCAGCGGAATTCATCGGTAATGATCCGGTCGTAGCGGGTATTGTTGAGCAGGGCTTCCCCCTCTTTTTCCTCCTCGAAGTCGTTGAGAAATTTGAGGAACAGGATCCAGGAGATTTGTTCAGTGTAGTGCATTGCCCCGCTGATCCCATCATCGCGGCGGAGGATATCGGTAATCCGGTCTATTTTTTGCTGAAGTTCCATTCGGAATATATGTAATTGAATATTAATGAATTATAATTTTATGGGTTAATTTGCCCATAAATGATGTTTATGGGTAAATATGCCCATATTGAGCCCACCAGAAAAGCCTTCTTTTGCCACAACTTGTCCCGACCTTCGGGAAAGACACAAAAGCACAAAGCCTTCACTTAGGCTACAAAGATGATCATAAAATCTTTGTGAAATCTTTGTGCCTTAGCGTCTTCGTGGCATTTTTTGTTTTTTCTTTTCGGAGAGAACTCACTTAATGAAGCGTAACTAATTATTAAATAGTTGTTTGCATTCCATATAAAAATGAGTTAACGAGGTAAGGTTTTCAGATTGTTTATTCTGTATAAAATGTCCTATTGCAAAATTCTCGTTAGTTTTAACTAGTTGATCCGGAATTTTACGCTTAACCTTCCTGTTTATTTTTACCTGAGATTTATTTCCGGTGCCGAAAACACGAATACCGATTGTTTTTAAGTTTTTGGCATTTTCACCTGTCGTTTTTTCAAAAATCATTTTCACCAGAGGATGTGTTGAACGTATTTGACTTGTTGCCTTGACAACGCTATCGTCAGTTTTTGCCTTTTTCAATTCCAGAATAAAGCAGATGACTTCATCGTCAATGACTTTAAATAAAATGTAATCAGCAATATCACGACAGATTTCGTCAGAGAAACATGCCCACAGGGATTCTCTTTCATCATCTTTGGGCCGTATAATTACAAGGTTTTCATTGTCCTCGTATCTTGAAAACGGGACATTCATTTCCTCATTTATTTCTGCAAGTTCTCTTTGGTGATGACTGTACCTTTGGTGAATACCTTGGTTTATTCTTGATATCAATTCAGTTGCAGACATATTCAATCCAGGTTTTCGTAAAGTTCGTACAGTTCATTGGTCCTGGAATTCAATTCGTTCAGACAGCTATCGATCGAAGCAATGTCCACTCCATCATCCCTGATTTCAAGATTCTCGATTTTAACCTGAGTTTTAACTTTTACACCGTTCAGATAGAGTGCCTGCATTTTTGCTTTGTCGAGATAATCAACTGGTTTATAACCCCATTTGGCAGTTTCTTCCTGTTTCCCCTTTCCATTCAGGACACCCACCAGGCACAGATTATTCAGTTCTGCAATGATGTAATCGCTGTGAGTGCTCATCCAGACTTTCACCCCCGCATTTGAAATCCGGGCCAAAATCCTGGCAAAGAGGATTTGAAGGTTGGGGTGGAGGTTCATTTCGGGTTCATCAATCATCACCATGTCACCTTTTGACGCAATGTGCTTTAAGAAAAAGATAATGCTTGAAATGGTTTTGATAAACGATGCGCTCAAATGAACCGGAACCCGTTTCGTATGGCCTTTGTCCGGTGCAAATTCCACTTCGCCATCGCTATTCACGAGGATCTCGCCATGAAGGATTTCTTTTTCGATTTCAACTGCCAGGTCAATGAAAACCTGATCTGCCTCTGATTTGGTCAATTGTGTCAAATCCTGGGCTTGCCTGAGGGCATCTTCAATGGCTTCCGGATAACGCCCCGCATTTTTCCGAAGGTAATTGGGCAAGTCATTTTCTTGATCATTCTCAAGAAGCAAGGATTGCATCTTGTCTATCATTTCAGATCGCTTCAACGACAGTTCTTTGCTGAAAGTATATAAAGAATTTCGTTCTACCGGGATATAAAATACTCTTTTTATATAACTGTTAACCAATATGTTCTCGCAAATATAATTGGATAAAAAAATGTTGAGCAGACCTTTAATTGAGAATTCGGTTGTAATTTTTTCATCGCTTATACTTACTTCTACAAGTGATTTATCAGCTTCTTTGTGAATTTTTAATGAATCAGTACTACGAGAACTGAAAGTTAGATCGGATTTGTTCTTCAGAAAATGATTGTATTTATCTTCAAGATTCAGAAAATCAATCGATAAATGTTTAAAAAGCGTACTTGCACTGCGCTTGTCAATTCCCATTAAAATATTGATATTTTGCCTGTAGGAATTGATTATCTCATCTATGAAAACTTTGACTTTATCCAATGTAAGATCAAATGATACTGGATTTTCTTTTGTAATTTTGATCTTTTTCAACTCTCCGAATAAAACATTATCTGAGTTTTTATTGGGGAAAGTGCTGGGGCTATTTAAACTTTTAATCAATCCGTAAACGAGATATCCCAGGTATGTTTTGCCCAAACCATTTCCTCCTGTAACAAGGGTAAAATCCTTGCTTAAATCGATCGTATAATTTTGCTTCCCTTTTACAGGACCAAAATTTGTAATTGTTAGTTTCATCTTGTTTTTATTTCACCCGTAAAAATACAAATTTTAAGTACATCAACTCGCATACAGGTTCTCCTGCAATTTGTAAAAAGCATCGATCAGGTTCTGGTAACTTCCAAATACACTTGCTGCTTCCCTGTTGGTTCCCAGGTTGTTGAGTTCGATCAACGTGGAGAGTCGGTCGCGCCGAAGTTCCCTGATGCCATCGGTTTCGTATCGGTCGAGGATAAAATGGAGAAAATCGCGGGCTTTCAGATTGGCAAAAACCTCAAAAAATGAATTGTCCCCTTTTACATGGGCAGCCCTTTGGGTACGGGTGATCAGGTTGTATTCGTACGAGATATGCATCAGGATATCAAAGACATCGCTGCGTTCCGCCTCGAAAATCTTCCTAAGGAAATCGAGCTCCTGATCGTCAATCCCGGTTTCCGACAATTTCACGAGCAGCTCTTCCCTGGTTTCGGGCTTCGACCACAAATGGCGCAACTCCTCCTCGCTGTGGTACAAATCGGGTATCGCTCCAACCAGCTTTTCAAGGAACTGCAACGTTGTGAGGGGCTTCCCGGTCTGGTAGTCGATGTACCTGATTTCGATATCCAAGATTTTTAGTTCCTTGCCATTCGAAAGTTGGATCACAATTTTGGGTGGCCGTGGCGGCCGTGGCGAAGGTGGAAGTGGTGGATCCCCACCTGGGCCGGTATTGCCACCGCCTCCGGTAGTAGTGCCACCTGTCCTGTCGCCCCCTTCCCCGGTTTCACCTTCTGGCAGGCCGTCCCAATCGGGGTCATAAAAATGGTCGGTCGCCTCTTCCGAGAAATCGATGATCGTGAAAAAGTCTTTTCCCTCAAATAACCGTGTCCCGCGCCCCACGATCTGCTTGAATTCCACCATCGAACCAACTTCACGGACCAATACAATATTCCGCACGTTCCGGGCATCGACTCCTGTGGTGAGCATTTGCGAAGAGGTAAGGATGACAGGAATGTCGAGATCGTTGTTCTGGAACTTCTCCAGCAAATCGCGGCCAGTCTTCCCTTCGTCACTTGTAATCCTGACACAGTAACTTGGGTCGGCTACTTTCTTGAATTTGTTGATGGCATCGCGCATATCCAGCGCATGTTCCTGATCGACACAAAATACGATGGTCTTGTCCATCGGATTGATGTTGTCGAGAATTCCCTGTGCGATCAGTTCAATCTGTTTGGGGATGACGATGATCTTGTTGAATTCGCGCTTGCGGTAGATGCGCCGTTCTTCTACAGCACCTTCCAAAACCTTGTCGGCATTGGTATAGATATAGGTATCGATGTTGGTGCGTACTTTCTTCACTTTATAGGGGCTTAGAAAGCCGTCGTTGATCCCTTCCTTGAGCGAATATTGGTAAACTGGTTTCTGGAAATAATCGTAGGTATCCACATTGTCGTCGCGTTTCGGTGTCGCCGTAAGTCCCAGATGGACAGCCGACCCAAAATAATCGAGGATCTCCCGCCATGAGCCATCCTCGTTTGCACTTCCGCGGTGACATTCGTCAATGACAATCAGGTCGAAGAAATTTTTTGGATATTGCTTGTAATAACCGCCAATGTTCTCTTTCTCGCTGATGGCCTGATAGATGGCAAAGAAGATAAACGCATTCGTAGGTATAATTCCATGGCGTGCTGCCACTTCAGAGCCATCAATTTTGATCAGGTCCTTTTCGTACGGGTCATTAAAAGTGTTGATGGCCTGATCCGCCAACACGTTCCGGTCGGCAAGGAAAAGTATTTTCGCTCGGCGATCTGCATGGTCCAGGTTCCACTTTACCGACAACAGCTTATGCACAATCTGAAAAGCGATGAAGGTTTTGCCCGTGCCGGTAGCCAGGGTCAGCAAGATCCGCTTTTTGTTGTCAGCAATCGCCTCAATGGCTTTGTTCACAGCGATTTCCTGATAATACCGGGGCATTTTATCACCGGTCAGGTAAAAAGGGATACCGAGCAATTGGGTCTTCAGCGAAGTCAGGTTTTCAATGGAAGCATGGAAAAGGGTTTCGGGTGTCGGAAAATTGTCGATGTAATCTCCTGTTCCCGTGCTCATGTCAAATTGGTAAATCTTTTCGCCGTTGGTGGCAAAAACAAATTTCACTTTTAGCTTTTCGGCATATTCAATCGCCTGCTGAAGCCCATCCGTAGGGTGTTTTCCCAACTTTTTGGCTTCGATAATGGCCAAATTGGTGTTTTTGTACCTGAGCAAATAATCGACAAACAGCCGTTTACCGCGTTTCCCGCCAAGGAGTTTCCTGCCATCGGTGAAATAGTATTCCCTATGAACATATTTATCCCAACCACTTTCCTTTAGTTTAGGGTCAATGTATTGGGCCCGGGTGTCCGATTCGGTAAAACACATTTCGATTGAATTATTTTTATCAAAACTAAGGTTTTATACTGGAATAACAATAAATCGGCAAATCAAAGTGCAAATGGTTTAAAAGCAGCGAATAATGGGAGATTTGAAAATTTGTCGATTTGAAAATTTGCAAATGGTTATAAAACCAATGGTCATTATTGGAGTGACTGATTGACCACTTGGGTTGAGTTTTTGTTTAATGATTCCTAGACAAACCTTATTTTCAATTTTTCGACCTTAGTAACACTGTTAAAGGCTAACAACAAACAAAACCATATTGCCTTATTATCAATGTTTTAAAGACAATTTCCATTAAATATAAATGTTCAAATCTAGTCTTAGTGTCCGGGTGACTGTTGTTGCGTTGGATAATCACCGGGACACTTCATCCTGGAGTTTGTTTATCAGTATGAATTCAATCTACAAAGGGTTTATTAAATGTTGAATCTTTTCTGAAATTTCTGATTGCGCAGCTACATATTACAAATTTTAGGCAATTCTGAATTCCCCATCTAGCAGTTCAACATTAAAATTCACTTTTGCTTTTAAAGCACCAAATACTCTCAATATCGTTTCAATAGTCACATTTTTTGCATTTCTTTCAATACGTGAAATTTGAGACTTTTGGACTCCAATCATATCTCCAAGTTCTGTTTGGGTGAGATTTCTTTCTTTTCGGGTACGTTTGATCATTTCACCTAAGAGGTCAAGTCTGAGCTCATATTCGTATTTGTCACGTTTCTCTGAACCCAATTTCCCAATGTATTTATCTTTGGCTTGATCTAACGTATATATTTTCAAGTTATTTGTGTTTTCCATATCTTCTATATTTTATTTTTATTCTTTTGTTCAAAGTAAAGTTTCATAATTGCTTTCGCTTTTTCAATCTCACTCCTTGGTGTTTTATCTGTTTTCTTGATAAATCCATTAGTAGCAACAACCAATATGTCAATTTTATCGGTTTTATCCCAAAATGCAAGAATCCGATAACAAGTCTTATTGAATAATGACCGAAATTCCCAGATTTCATCATCCATTTTTTTAAACAGTTCAGAATCTGTAATATACTTTGATTTGTCAATATTATACAATATTTTTTCCTTTGACTTTTCTCCGAGCGTATCTAAAAAATCCCAAACTTCACCAAGTAGTAAGACGTCAAACTTCTGGTTCATACATGAATTTTAAACAACGCAAAATTAACAAATTGTTCTAATATATAGCAATTTTTCTTGTAATAAACTCTGCTTTATGTTGAAAAAGGAACATCAAAGGAATATCCAACCGCTCGTTCCACGATTTTTCGGTGTGGTCTTTGCCTGGAAAATAACGGGTCATCCAGTACTTGCTGGTAAATCCTTTTGATCTCATCACCTCGTCAACCTTTTTTTGGATAGGGGGATAGAAAATGTCTACGGTTTTGTCTCCACAATCGAAATAGATTTTGTGTTTTTTGGGATTTGGAAGGTTGTTTTTCAGGTATTTGATGAAAGCTTCCTGGACCGGATTGTTCTCTGGCGAAAATGTCCCAAGCCAATGCGTTGAAATACAGGCTGCACCACCAAATATCTCTGGGTATTTGCAAATGGCATACATCGAAATCAATCCGCCCATACTGCTGCCCGCAATAAAAGTATGTTTCCGGTCAGTGTAAACAGCATATTTTTTGTCAATCAATGGTTTGAGTTCCGTAACAATAAATTTCAAATAGTTGTCGGAGTTGGGCTGAAAGTTTTCGGTTGACCTCCCCGATTTTTGAAGCTGTTTCACAACAGTGTCTTTTTCTGTTTTTGTAAGGTCCTCAAAAGGTTGCTGAGGAAAGTAATTGGCATGGCGCTTTTCTCCGATGCTGTAAATACCGACAACAATAAAATTTCGTATCTTCTTATCATTCATTAATTTAGATGCGACATCATCTACATTCCATGATTGATGGTTCCATGTTGTTGTCGAGTCAAACAACATTTGACCGTCGTGCATGTAAAGCACCTCGAATTTCTTTTTGCCATCGTAACCAACTGGCAACCAAATATCAACACTTCTCGTTTCCACCAATTTGGATGGGAAGTTTTCGATGTGGTCAATTTTCCCTGAAATGACTTTCTGAATATTTTGGGCTTTAGCAAAGCTGACAACTAAAAGTAGGGAAATGATTAAGAGTGGTTTCATGTTATGTAATGTAAGGTGTGAAGGCAAAATTTGCCGCCAATGACATTGAAAATAAACTGAAATTAGCGGCAAATTATTACAATTATTCCTGTTCCGGGGAGATGTATTTATAAACGATTCCGGCTAAAATTGCGCCAACGATGGGTGCTACCCAAAATAGCCACAATTGGCCCAATGCCCAATCTCCTGCAAAGAGTGCCTGACTTGTGCTACGGGCTGGATTGACTGACGTATTGGTAACGGGAATGCTGATTAAATGAATCAATGTCAGGCCTAGTCCGATTGCCAATCCCGCAAAACCTTTCGGAGCTTTTGAATGGGTCGAACCTAAAATGATGACCAAAAACAAAAAGGTCATCACAATTTCAGTAATTAATGCTGCAAGCATACTGTATCCCCCTGGGGAATGTTCGCCATATCCATTTGCAGCAAACCCGCCAATTTCAAATCCCGGTTTTCCACTTGCAATGAGGTACAAAATGCCGGCACCTGCAATACCGCCCAATACTTGCGAAGCAATGTAAGGTAACAGATCCTTTCTTTCGAAGCGGCCTCCGACCCAAAGCCCAATCGATACGGCAGGGTTCAAATGGCAACCCGAGATGTGCCCGATAGCATAAGCCATCGTGACAACGGTCAGACCGAATGCAATGGCCACCCCAACAAATCCGATTCCCAACTGAGGGTACGCCGCTGCTAAAACAGCGCTTCCACAACCGCCCAAAACCAACCAAAAAGTCCCGATAAATTCTGCAATTAGTTTCTTCATAATGAACATTTTTAAATGATTATTGAGGAAAAACATTTAACTTCAGGAAAGGTTTAACTACTACAAAAATTGTCGATGAAACCACAAACCTTCATACTTTCCCTGTCCCAATGAAAGATATTTTTACAAGCAAGTGTAAGAGGGTGGTGAGGTGATTAAGGATTCAATGATTCTGAAAGATTTTTAGCAATCTCTTCATTTTCAAGTCCGTTTATTAAGGCTATTCCATTTTTGATCTCTCCATTCACAAGGGGTATAGAATAAATCTGGTTCTCGATGATAAATGCAACGCTGTTTCCAATGTTTTTTCTGGTCAGTTCTGCCCATTTATCGGCACCTTTTGAATTGAAATAGATTTCTACCTTATTGCCGTTGCACTTCGTCCTTTTAATGTCGGAATTGTCGATACCCGGAATGGATTTCAAAGCAACTATACCATAGTATTTTTGTTCATTATCAACGGTATAAAAGGTTTTCGCCAATTTGAAGTTTTCTTTTGACAGATCAATTTGATAAACCATTGAATCGGCCTTGGGGGTGTAGCCGATTGTTGACTGTTGCTGATCCTTCTCAATCACGATGTGCCGATTCCGGAGGGTATCCATTATCGCGTTTGGGATTTCAGTGATTTTGACGGTTTCATAGATTCCGAAGGAGACCCTATTGGGTTTTGTTTTTACACTGGATTGGCATGAGCAAAAAATCACGAGCAATATCGCCGCATTAAAAAGGAATGTTTTCATAATTTCTGATTTTTATTGTTTTTAAATTCTTTAAAATATTCTTCAATGGAGTTGACGTAGCTTTCATAGGCATCGATCCCTTTTTCCGTGATTTCACAGGTTGTCAGGGGATAGTTTCCTTTAAACGATTTCTGGATGTCAATGTATTCAGCTTCCTTCAGCTTCGTCAGCTGGAAACTTAAGTTTCCTTTGGTTGTGCCTGTATTTTCAAGAAGGAAACCAAACTCGGCAGATTTGACACTGATCAACAGCGACATAATGGCAAGTCTCACCTGAGAATGAAGTATGGGGTCTAAATCCTTTAGCATACCTTTAGCTATTTCGTTTATAGAACAGGATATGTCCTGGCACAATAAAAGCAATCAGCCAGGCGGCAGCTTCAAGAAGCAGCTGTTCCTCAAGTTTAAACCACGAACTTGCAAATGCCAGCAATGCAAAGGCAATTCCACCAAAAATCACAGGCTTGTAACGGATAATGCCTCCTGTAACCACCACTGCAAAGGCAATAAACATCATAAAGATGGGATGTTGAAGTTCCAGATTGGCCACATGGATGACATTGTGGATGATCATACTGGTGATTGAAAGACAGCAAATCAATGAGAACCAAATATATCGGAGCGAAATTCCGATATAGGTCTGCACTTTTCTCCTTTCCTTCAGGATATAATAAATGGTGAAGACGATTGCCAGTAACCCGATCACATTTCCGATATATCCAAATATTTTCTGAACCTGAAAGGTTGTAACCGTTTTTTTGAACACATAGCTGGAAATGTAGCTGTAAAACATCACCCATCCCCAAAGAATAAATAAAATTCCATCATTTTTCAGTTTTTTTTGCGAAACCTGAATCATTTCCCTGATCACCTGAAGCGATTGGCGTTCATCGAATGGATCTGAATTTGGCTGATTTGTTTCCATGACATTTTAAGTTAATAAATAAAACTGGTTTGCGATACAAACTTAATATAGTTTGTATCGCAAACCAAATATTTTAGCAATTATTTTGAAGAAAAAATGTTGTCAGGATACGTTGTAAATACTTTGGTGGAATTTTCCCGAGAATCGGGACAAGTTGTGTTTTAGTGGCATAAATTGGAATTCAAAAACCTTGAGTCCACTCCGAAAAGCCTTCTTCTGCCACGAAGACACAAAGGCTCAAAGGTTTCACTAAGGATATAGTGCTGGTATTTAAATCTTTGTGAAAACTTGGTGTCTTAGAGTCTTTGTGGCATTTATTGTTTTTTATCTTTTCGGAATGGATTCAACCTTAAGTATATCAAATTGGAATTCAATATTTAAATGTTTAATTAATAAGACGATTACCAAACGAATGGAATAATTTTATATCTGGTTTCCCTGGAATACTCAGGGTATCCTTCCAATTCTTCATTTAAAGTCCTATCCTCAAGTGAGGTCCTGATGATAAAGAGGATAATCGACCCACTTACCGGTATGATACTCCATAACGAGCCAAACAACAATGGAAATCCCACTGCCTGAACGATTGAACCCAGATAGGCGGGATGCCTGACGAACTTGTATAATCCTGTCTTGCAAACAGTATGGTTCCTGTCTGTCTGAATCCTGACCGTACTTGAAAAAAACTTGTTCTGTTTCTGGGCAACCAGAAATAACAATTGCCCGGAAACAGTCAGGATCATCCCCAACAGCGTTAAACTCATGTGAAATTCAGGTGACCAATAGTAACGACCGGAATCTAGTCCTGCAACGATATACATCGCAATTGTAACAAGGAGCGACAATCCCAAAATGGCTTTGTCCCATTGTTTGGTATTTTCTCCCGGCTTAGAGCGTTCTTTCAACAATTCTGGATCGATCCGAAGGACAGTATAGCTTAACAGGCCCATTACAAAACCGATCGACACATAGACCCATCCCTGCCAATATCCGATCCGACCTGCACTAATAAACAAGATTGAAAAGAAAAGGCTTGTGCCGATAACCTGTTTGATCCAATAAGGTGTTTTCATGTCCACAAATCTTTAAACAAATATAAAGATTTCCAAAGTAAATGAGTCTTTTTTTTGTTTTGACTGCCACTTTTGCCGGAATTTTTAGGAAAGGCATCCCAAAATATAGATATGCAGACTAAATTATTGATTTATTGGAGCTTAGTATTTTAGGACAACTTTCAAAATCTCGTTTTTCTCACGATTGGGCCGGGCGATTTCCAATCGCTCATTTACCGCGATTGGAAATCGCAGGACCCGATCTGGAAAGGAATTAACGGTCTGCGAGCAAAACTTCATAAAGATCCAAACTCCATCGGACAGGGAGACCATAAGTTTAAAGTTGGTGACAAAATATGCCTATATTTTAATGTATTAACATTCAACAAATTACTAAAAACAAAATTATATGAAGATTGCTTCAAATAATGAGTTGTTTTCAAAACCAAATTATCGTTATAAACGACAAACCATTAACCCCTCGTTGCAAACGAGGGGGATCGCTGGGGATTTTCAATTTTTTCTTAATTCGTCAATGTATTTTTCCAGTTTGTCCAATTTATCAATATATCTCCAAAATTGCCAACCATTTGTTGAAATATTTTCATGTGCTCCTAATTCAATTTTTGCAATTGAACCAGCTGCTGAAGGCGATTCGTAAATTTTTCCATTGAACAAAACAAAGCCATTTTTCGGATTAAATTTTGCTGTTATTTCACTTCCAAGGTATGTCGCAAATATTTCAATCATATTTTGTTGGTCAATAGCATTATCAATCGCTAATGTTTGATTGCTTTTTTGTCTGTTACAAAATCGATGAGTTATTTGGGCATTTTCCAAACTTGTTTTTCCACCTTCTGAATACGGTAAAATATGGTCAATTTCTGCGTCATCAAATTCTAATATTTGCTGGCTACAAATTTTACATGTTCTATCAAGTAAAAACAATTGTTTCTTTAAATTGTAGGGGAATATTCTTGGTTCAATTGAATTTGTTCCAACTATTTTTTCAAGATTATCTAACCAAATTTTAAATCTTGTTTGTAGTGCATTTCTATCACTCGTACTTATTTCAATGCTTTCAATAAACTTGTCATCATAACTCATTAATTTTATTAAGCTTTCTCTTATTTCATCTGCTTTTGGCATTATCTGATGCTTTTCGTAATTTACAAAACCGCACATTTGAATATCATATAATGACATATTGATATTTTTATTCCATTTTCCAAAAACACTTTCTTTATTACCAAATACAAAGCGTCTAAATGCATATTCGCCAAAAACTGAATAAACTAATTCCAAACTTTTTTTAAAGCGTACTTTGTATTCTTTTTGTTTATCAAATGAAATATGGCGATTATCTCTTAATTCTTTGTTGCAAAATTGCTTTATACTTGGCTTGTAATTTAAATATGATTTTTCTGAAATTGCAAAAAAACGCAAAATCATACCCCGATAGATCATACGTTTCTTATAGTTGTCATTTAAAACCAATTTATGAAATAATTCATCATTTTCAAGTTCTGCCAGAAGTTTAATATATTCTCCACGGTAAATAACATTTCTAATTTCATCTTCATTTAAACGAACAGATCCAGTATTTAATCGTTCAAATATATCAAATTTAATATCGTCTTGCGATTCTTTTTTTATTATTGTGCATGGAAGTTTTGTAGTAAATATTTTTTGTTGTAAACTTCTATCTAAATCTGTGAATTTCTTTTTATTAAGTTCGGTTAAAATTTTCAGACTTGAAAGAGTAAAATCGCGATTATCAGGATATTTGCCTTTTATAAAGGAAATAAATGACGTTAATCTTTGTTGACCGTCAATAACACTAAATGTATTATCTTTTTCTTCGGCAAGATAAATCACTGGAATGGGAACGTCCATTAAAATTGATTCAATCAAGCGGCTGCTAAGCTTATTATCCATTACAAATTTGCGTTGATATTCCGGTCGAACAATCAAAGAACCTTCTTCTTCCATTAAACGAAGTTCCCTAATTGAAAAATGAATTATCTCTGAAAATATTTTCCTATTAATATTTTCAGGCAATACAAGTGCTGTATCATCGTTTACTTCATTATTCTCATACAATTCAAATTCTTCTTCCATTTTATTATATATCAATGTTTTATATTTATTTTACTATTTCTGCTATTTACTGTTTAACCACTACTTATGTACATATTTCAGGTTTAGTTTAAAATCGCCACATATGTAATCTATTAAATTTTAATTAATTAGAAATTCTTAAACAATTTGGTTCATTTTAATATTCCGTCTCCTTACCTTTCTGTATCCAAAATGATTGAAAACGCATCCGTAAAAGTAACCATTTTCCAACACTAAAATATCCCAACAATATTTTTATCCAGATTAGTGATAGTCTCACTCCAAGTGAGGCTATCACTTTTCACTCATTAACCCTTTCCTGCATTTATCGTATTTCTGCAATAAATTGACTGAATTGTCCAAAGACGAAAAATTAAATTAGCTACATTAGGGAATTGGAAAAGGGAAACAAAATGGAAATTAATAGAAATATATTGTAATGTATATCAATTAGTTATGAATGTAATTAAAAAACAACTTTTGCTTGCATTGTTTGGGTTGTGCTGCGGTTTGGCGGCGAATGGTCAAACGGTGTATGTGGCAACAACAGGGAACGACAAAAACATCGGGACAAAGGAAAAACCGGTTGCCACGTTCGGGAAAGCGCAGGCACTGGTCAGGAAACTGTCGGGAGAAAAACCTGTCGATGTGGTATTTGCCAATGGGACTTACTACCTTCCCCAAACGGTAAAGTTTACTGCCGAAGACAGCAAGAGCGCTTTGGTTACATATTGTGCTGCCGAAGAAGGGAAAGCCATCCTGAGCGGTGGAAGTTTGCTAAATCTAAAATGGAAACCTTATAAAGATAGGATTTTTGTGGCAGAAATCAACGGAAATCCTATCATCGATCAATTGTACATCAACGGTGAACGACAGCGGATGGCTAGGTTTCCGAATGCGGTCGCCGGTAAAAACGTGTTCGATACCTGGGAACTCAACCACAGCGCCAAAGCCGATCCGGCCAATTATCCGCTCACTCCTGAACGGATTGCGCGTTGGAAAAATCCCGAAGGTGGCTATATCCACGCCATGCACTCGGCCTTGTGGGGCGATATGCACTGGATCATCAAAGGGAAAAATCCCGATGGCACCCTAAATTATGAAGGTGGATGGCAGAACAACCGTCCCTCGGCCATGCACCCCGTTTACAGGATGGTTGAAAATATCTTTGAGGAGCTGGATGCACCGGGAGAATGGTTTTACAACGCCAAAGAGCATAAACTCTATTACCTACCGGAAACTGATACCGACCTGAAAACTGCCAAAGTAGAAATTGTAAGGTTGAGCCATCTGATCGAATTCAACGGTTCCAAAGCACAGCCTGTAAAGAACATCCAATTGAAAGGGTTTGTCTTTCGTCATGCGGCCCGGACTTTTATGGAGAATAAGGAGCCGTTGTTGCGTTCCGACTGGACTGTTTATCGTGGCGGGGCAGTTGTTTACAATGGTGCAGAAGATTGTGGCATCACCGATTGCGAGTTCGACCAGGTGGGTGGTAATACTATTTTTGTAAACAATTATAACAGAAGGATTACCATTCGTGGTTGCTATATCCACCACAGCGGCGCAAACGGCATTGCATTTGTGGGCGATCCGGCAATGGTCCGAAGTCCGATGTTCAGGTATGGCAAACAGGATTTTGCAAACATCGACCGCACCCCCGGTTTCAAAGGGGACAATTTCCCGGAAGATTGCCTTGTCGAAGATTGCCTGATCACGATGACTGGCCGCGATGAGAAGCAGACAGCACCCATCCATATCTCCATGTCTCACAAAATCAGGATCAACCATTGTTCCATTTATGACGTGCCACGCGCCGGGATCAACATCAACGAAGGGACGTTTGGCGAACATACCATTGAGAATTGCGATATCTTCAATACGGTCCTCGAAACCGGTGATCATGGAAGCTTTAATTCCTGGGGGCGCGACCGCTACTGGACTCCAGATATCAAGGAAACGATTCCAGAAGTGACCAAAGAACCAAATATGCCATTATGGGATATGGTTGGTCCGAACATTATCCGCAACAACCGTTGGCGGTGCGACCATGGCTGGGACATCGACCTTGATGATGGCTCGTCGCAATACCGGATTTACAACAACCTGCTGCTTAACGGCGGATTAAAAATGCGTGAAGGTTATGACAGGATTGCTACTAATAACATCATCATTAACAACAGTCTGCATCCGCATGTTTGGTACACCAATAGTCGGGATGTATTTAAAAATAACATTGTTTTTACTGCATACCGTCCGGCAGTGATGGAAAGGGCAATTGCTGCTGATGGAAAATGGGGCAAAGAGTTGGATTATAACCTGTTTGTTTCGGATAAGCAAAATAAGGACCGTTTTGCTGCACATGGGTGTGACGTTCATTCTGTAACAGGAGACCCAATGTTTCAAGACGTTGCAAAAGGGGATTTTCGTGTAAGACCAGGTTCACCTGCATTGGCACTTGGTTTTGCGAATTTCCCGATGGACCAGTTTGGAGTGACGAAACCATCGCTCAAAGCCATTGCCAAAACACCTGAAATTCCTGTTGTGATCATTAAGATTGAAAGCGAAATTACTTCTGCGAAATCAACTTTTTCATGGATGGGTGCTGTACTTAAGGAACCTGCCGGGGATGAATTGTCTGCTTTTGGTGTCAGTTTTGAATCGGGTGGCGTGGCATTGACCACAATTCCAGATAATTCTATTGCCCTAAAACTTGGTTTTAAGAGTGGCGACCTGATTCAGGAGATCAATGGTTTTAAAATCAGGAATATTCAAAATCTCAAAGCTTATATTGGCACATCCTCAGCGGCGAACAAACCGCATATCTTTCAAATTATCCGGAATCAGGGAAAGACGGAGATAAGTGTGAGACAGGTTTTGCCGGAGGTGGTGGAAATGGGCAAGTAGTATATTTCGCGCAAAGCCCGCTGAGAACGCAAAGAAATTAGTAAAAAAGCCTCTGCATAACTTTGCGAACTCTGCGAGACAATAAAACGCAAAAATTTCGCGCAAAGCCCGCCGAGAACGCAAAGGATTTAATAAACAGGACTTTGCGTAACTTTGCGAACTCTGCGAGACAATAAAACGCAAAAATTTCGCGCAAAGCCCGCCGAGAACGCAAAGAAAAAAACAAGAAAACCTTTGCGTGACTTTGCGAACTCTGCGAGACAATAAAACGCAAAATTCTCGCAAAGCCCGCTGAGAACGCAAAGAAAAAAATAAAAAAACTTTGCGTGACTTTGCGAACTCTGCGAGACGATAAAACGCAAAATTTCTCGCAAAGTACGCCAAGAACGCAAAGATAAAATACTAACTAATTATTAATAAAATGAATAACAAGAGATTAACTTTATTTGTCGGACTATTGTTATCAACGGTTTTATCAGGTCCGGTATTTGCCCAAACATCGCCTTTAAGCCAATACAATGTCGTATGGGAGACCCAAAGTAAGAATGTGTCGGAATCGATGCCAGTTGGCGGATACGATATTGGCTGCAATGTATGGGTCGAGAATGGATCGATCTATTTCCTTTTTGGCCGAAGTGGAAGTTTCGATGAAAACAATGCCCTCCTAAAATCAGGGAGGATCAAACTCGATTTTACCCCAAATCCTTTTGTGAACATCCGGCAGGAGCTAAAATTGGAGAAAGGATATGTTGAAATCAAAGGTGCGAGTTTAGGTTTAAACGCAACCGCCAAAATCTGGGTGGAAGTCGAAAAACCGAATATCCATTTTGAATTGTATTCCAATCAAAAGCTTTCAGCGAAAGCGGAATACCAGTATTGGCGGTTTGAAAAGAAACCGATCAAAAGCACTTGGGTCGTGCCAAGTTACATCGATTATCCAGGAAAGGACATTTTCTGGTATCCCGATACGGTGAAGTCAGACCAAAACCGTGTGATGTTCTACCACCAGAACAACAACAAAGATCTGGTCATCGACAAAGAGATCATTCAACAGGATCTGGTCGGCATCAAGAATAAATTATGGAACCCGATTAAAGATTTCATATTCGGGGGCGTATTACAAGGCGAAAATCTGGAGGTAAGCGGTAAGAGTTCAGGAACTTACCTGGGAACCGATTACAAAAGCATTTGCCTGAACAGCAAAGAACCGTCCCAGAATTTCAGGATAGATTTATTTCTCCATTCAGGTTATTACAATACCAACAAAGCTTTTGAGGCAGACCTAAAGCCGGTTGTGCCTGCTGTCAATGTCAAGTTCACAGAGCAGTTCAAAGCCCATCAGAAATGGTGGGGCGATTTCTGGAAACGCAGCTATATCTCTATCAATGAGGGCTCTGCAAATCCAAAGGATTCTGTATGGCAGGTTGGCAAAAACTATAATCTTTTCAGGTACCAGTTGGGTTGCAATGCAAAAGGGGAGTACCCTACCAAATTTAACGGTGGTCTTTTTACTTTCGATCCGGTAATGATCGACAAACAATTTGCACCCGAGAATCCCGATTTCAGGGCATGGGGCGGTGGTGTGATGACTGCCCAAAACCAGCGGTTGCTTTATTGGCCGATGTTGAAATCGGGCGACTGGGACCTAATGCCTCAGCAATTCGATTTCTACAGGCGGGCTTTGAAAAATTCGGAACTGAGGGTCAAAGAATACTGGAATCTTGGAGGTTGTTGTTTTACCGACCAGATGAACCAGGCTGGGATCGTTTGTGGCAGGGAATATGGATGGAACCGTGCCAAAGAGGTGGAACGTGGGATCCAGAATTCACCTTATCACGAATTTTATTTCACTTCACAGTTGGAATTTTCATTTATGATCCTCGAGTATTATCGTTTTGGAAAACAGGATATTGGACTTTACATGCCTTTCGTTAAATCATCCATTCAATTTTTTGATGAGCAATACCGTATGAGGGCAAAACAAAACTTTGGAAAAGAGTTTACAGATGATGGGAAGTATATTTTTTATCCTTGCATGGCTTTGGAAACCTATTCCAGTCATGTAAAAAACCCTTCAGATGTAATTGCAGCATTGACAGTATTGACGCGTGAACTTCAGCAATTGCCAGAAAAATATATCTCCAAAGCAGAAAAGCTGAAATACAAGGAAATGGCCAGCCGGCTTCCTCAAATGCCACACCGGACCATCAAAGGGCACGAAACGATCGCCCCTGCCGAAAAGTGGGACAAGATCATCAATGTGGAGATACCCCAACTCTATCCCGTTTTTCCATGGGGTTTGTATAGCGTGGGAAGTCCTGATCTGCAATTGGTTATCGACACCTGGAATTTTGGGGTGGACAATGCCAATCAGAAAAGTTACATCAGCTGGCACCAGGACGCGATTTTTTGCGCCAGAATGGGACTAACTTCGGAAGCCGCCGCCATCACGATCAAGAAATTAAGGGATTCACAACGCCGTTATCCGACTTTCTGGGGTCCTGGTCATGACTGGGTTCCTGACCACAATTGGGGAGGAAGCGGTATGGTTGGTTTACAGGAGATGCTGATGCAAACAACCGGCAAAAAAATCTACCTCTTCCCATCGTGGCCAAAAAATTGGGACGTGAATTTCAAACTCTACGCTCCATTTAATACGACTGTTGAGGGAGTCCTGAAAAATGGAAAGTTGGAACAGTTAAAAGTTACACCGGTCGCGAGAAAAGCAGATGTACAGGTTATGCTGAATTAAGAAAAAATTTAAAAATTCTCCGTAGGAGATATATATCAATAGAAAATGCACATCATGAAAACCCATTTCCCGTAGGGAATTAACTGGTTTGTTATTAATGTCCTAACGGACAATAGGTTAATTTATTAATATTTTCTATGGTTATGGATGCCCTACGGGCAAAATCACTAATTTTATATTTATGTTATCATTAATCAAAGGTTCACTTATTCTCCTGGTAGCTATTATGCTATCAATTTCGGGTTATGCACAAACGGTCAATGCTTACACTGCCGAAAATGGCGCAATCGTTGGACGGAATACTGGCCGATACAATAACCGGCCACTTTACATCAACAATACCAATGCTTTTGTTTTGACTGGAGATCAGCCCATTGCACGGTTGGCAAAAGATCAGTACCTGTTTGGAACGTTTATGCTTGCTTTTGAACGGAAAGGAAAAGCCAAATGGTTACAGCAATGCGAAAAGATTACTTCTATCTATACAGCCGGGAAGATGACATGGGAAGTCACTGACAAGGATTTCCCAGGTCTGAAAATTAAACTTGAAGTCGTACCGATGGTTTCAACTACCGGTATGGCGATCCGTGCAAGTGCAGAGGGATGGCAATCCGGTGATCAATTGATCTGGACTTTTGGAGGGACCCAATGGCGGAAGGGGCAAAATCTTTCATGGAAACTCGATGTGATGGGCCAGCCTGAATTGCTTGCCTGGGGATTTGAACCCATTGAATGTAAGAACAATTCAATTGAGATTTCCGGACAGGTTGCATCTGTAAGTTTGTTGGATTCAGCCAAGACAAAAAAACTGTTTACAGTTTCAGGAAACTGTGGTTCAAAATCTATTCCAAATATTGGGGACGCTTCAGCATGGTTGAATATTGAAACCTTTAAAAAGTCAAAATCAGAACAGTTACCAATCCTTAATGGAATTGTACCACTCGAAAAGGATAAACCGGTTTATTGGGTTTTCGAAGCAACTAACAAGGAAGTCGCCCCGGATTTGTCAAAGATTAATTCTCCTGAGAAAGCTTTTGCCGAAGGTTTGAAACGTACTCAGGCATTTCAGGATCGGTTGAAAATCAATACACCAGATCCTTACCTCAATGCAATTGCTTCTGCTTCCGTAGCGGCTGTTGACGGAACCTGGTATCCTCCGGTATTTGTTCACGGTGCCTTGCAATGGAACAACCGGTTTCCCGGATGGCGCACGATCTTTGGTGGAACGATGTATGGCTGGCACGACAGGGTGAGGGACGAGGCCAGATTTTATACCAATTCTCAGGTTAAAACATCCGATAAAAAAGAAGCGAAAGCCGATCCGGCAACCTTGCTGACAGAACAACACGCCGACTCACGGTTTTATGGCGTGGGACATATTACCAAAGACCAAAACTTCTACGATATGCAGACCCAGTTCTTCGATCAGATTGTAGAAGAATACCGGTGGACCGCCGATCCCGAACTTCAGAAATTCTTTCGCGAAGCCTTGGAGTTGCACCTGATCTGGATCCGCGACTGCTTCGATCCGGACAGCGATGGTACTTACGAAAGTTACATCAATGTCTGGCCCACAGATTCACAATGGTACAATGGTGGCGGATCGGCAGAAGAAACTTCCTATGCTTATCGTGGACATCTGGCAGCCAAGGACATGGCGCACAATGTCGGAGATGTTGAGTCTGAAAGTTACCACAATCAGATGCTTGACAAAATCAAAAAAGGTTTCTTCGATCAACTTTGGATCAAAAGCAAAGGACATTCGGGTTCTTACCGGGAGCAGGGTGGCCATGAACGGTTGCATGAAGATCCATGGCTTTACAGCATCTTCCTGCCTGTCGATGCCGGTTTGACTTCACCTCTACAGTCCGTTGAATCGGTTTACTATTCTGAATGGGCTTTGCAAAACGACAAAGTGCCTGGAGGGGGACGGCAGGTGTGGACTTCCAACTGGGTCCCTGCGATCTGGTCGGTCCGCGAATTGTGGCCGGGCGATAACTACCATTTGGCATTGAGCTATTTCCAGTCGGGATTGCCCAACGATGGTTATGATATTTTGCGGGGTACTTTTATGCGGACAGCTTATAACCATATCTCTCCCGGAAATTTTGGGGGCATACAGGGTGGTGTCGATTTTGGCGATTGTGTCCATACTTTTTCCAGGGCATTGGTTTCCGGTTTGTTTGGATACCGCCCCGATTATCCCAATAATCAAGTAATTCTTTCACCCCAATTCCCAACCGATTGGAACAAAGCATCCATCGAATTACCGGACGTGAAAATTGCTTTCAACCGAAAGGGGAATATAATCAGCTACAATTTTGAATTGGCCCGTATGGCTAATCTTGAAATGCTTTTGCCGGTACAGTGCGAAGGAATTAAGCAGGTTACCGTTAACGGGAAGCCTGTAAAATGGGAATTGCTCCCCGGCGTTGGTTGCAGCACCCTGAATATTAAACAGTCAGAGTTGGCAAAAGCTGATGTGATAATCGAAACCATTCAATCCTTGCCTTATTTTCAGCCTGAGACAGTTGAAGGAATCATTGGTACACCGATTCAGCTCAAAGTTAAAGGTGCAAAAATCACCGAAGTTGATGATCCGCAACAAATTATTGAAAATGAAAAAATTGCAGATGGAGTCTTGACAGCAAACCTCATTGGAACCAAAGGTTACCATACCGTTGTATTAAAGGCAGTTGCAGGCAATGCGCCACAATGGCGGGTTTTCCGTATTAAAATTACTGATCCAAAGGGGGATGCCAAAAATGAAGCCCGTTTTGTTGCGGAAATCCCGGCAAATGCAGTTTGGGAAAACGTTGATATTGCTTCAAAACTGAATGCCGATATCCGGACCATTTATCAGCAGAAATACCTTACTCCACGCCCCAATACCGTTTCTGTGCGTCTCGGTACCGATGGTTATTCGCCATGGACTTTTCCACACTGGAAAAGTTTGCCACCAGAGATTAAATTGAATCAGGTAAGTGGCTTGCTCAATGGTCAAAATAAATTGGTCACCCCGCAGAAAGTTCCTTTCAATTGGAACGGGAATGAGAAAAACATTTCATTTACCTCAATGTGGGACAATTACCCGAAGAAGATAGAATTTCCGGTCAACAAGAGCGGTGATGCCATCTATTTCCTGGTTTCGGGTTCCACCAATGTGATGCAGTGCCAGATTGCCAATGCAGTTATCCGGCTCAACTATGCCGATGGACAGAAAGATTCCCTCGAACTGGTTCCTCCTGTCAATTACTGGAATGTAAGTACGATCGATTCCCATGCTACAGCTCCGGGTCAAGGTAGCAGGATAGATTATACTTCCGAGATTGACAGGTTTTGTATGCCTGCCAAATTTCCCGAAACAGTTCAACTGGGGGAAAACTGCCGGGCGATGTTGTTGAACCTGAAAATGCGCAAAGGTGTGCAATTGAAAAGTATCACCCTTGAAACTCTTTCGCAGGAAGTCGTAGTTGGATTGATGGGGATTTCGGTGATGAATGGGAAATAGGGAATGAAGGAATGAAAAATTAAAGAATGAAAAATTAAAGAATGAAACAATTAATAATATTATTCCTGATCATTTTTCCTGGCCTGACCTTGGTTGCACAAAAGGGTTATGATCTTTCAAAGTACAATGTGGTCTGGAACACGCCTAGTGAGGATTCCTTTGGTTCGATGCCATTGGGAAATGGCGACATTGGCCTGAATGTCTGGGTGGAGAAAAATGGCGACTTGTTATTCTACATCAGCAAGGTGGACGCTTTTGATGCTGGTCACCTTCTTCCCAAATTGGGGCGGATCAGGATAAAAACAGAACCGGCACTAAAGTTGGAAAAGTTCAGGCAAACACTCAACCTGATGGATGCCTCGATTCTCATTGAAGCAGGAGACCTGAAATTCAAAGTTTGGGTCGATGCCAACCAACCTGTAATCAGGGTAGAAGGAAGCAGCTTAACCCCACGGACAGCAACGATTTCAATGGAATCACTCCGTCCGTTAATCAATGTGAATGAGCCACTTCCACAAACAGGAACTGTGGGTGTTCTTTTCAACAATAATGAGAACCAACTGGCATGGTGCTACAGGAACCTATCCTCTAAATGGGCTGAAAACTTCAAAAGTCAGAATACACCTGAAATGGTTGCCAAAACAAAAGATCCGATCCTGAACCGTACATCGGGTTGTTTGTTGCAGGCCTCCGGTTTTACACTAAAAAGCAGCACGGCCCTAAGTTTGCAAAAAGCATGTATACAGTTTGATTGTTCCATCAAAGTCATTTCGATACAACCGGAATCGTTAAAGGATTGGTTGTCTGAAATTTCAAAGCCAGCGAAATCGGATTGGATTGCCCATTGTGCCTACTGGAAATCGTTCTGGGACAGGAGCTACATCAATGTCACCTCAGGAGGATCAGGAAAATTCAACCTCGATCAGTGTCGTTTTACCCAGTTCGCTCAGGGCTCAAAAGCTTATGAAGGGCATAAGGAGATTGATGCTGCACAAAATGTTTTTCAGATCAGTCAGCGGTATGCTTTGGAGCGGTTTTGCGAAGCTGCTGCCGGAAGGGGCATCGTTCCACCTCCTTACAATGGGTCGATTTTCACAATGGATATGCCTGCCGGGGTAATGGGTTTCAATAAGACCAAGGATAAACCGGTTTCTCCCGATGGCCGCGACTGGGCAGTCCTTTCGTTTATGTGGCAGAATACGCGCCATCCCTATTGGTCGATGGCCACACGCGGTGATTATGACCAGATCAAACCAGGGATGCAGTTTGTTCGCGATGGCCTCGACATTTGCCGTGACCATTGCCAGAAGATTTTCGGACATGAAGGGGCATTTATTATGGAGGCAAGCTGGTGGCACAATGTAGGGGTTTTCAACTGGGCAGGAGTTCCGGCCCATCTTCGGTATCACCAATTGGCTACTGTGGAATTGCCCGCAATCATGTGTGAATATTACGAACATACAAAAGATCGTAAGTTCTTAAATGATATATTGTTACCGTGTGCCGATGAATTCCTGAAATTTTATGAGTTCCAATTCCCCAAACGTAATGCAAACGGGATCATGCAAATGGAAGGGGTTGGCTGTGCCGAAACCTATCAGGGAGTCACCAATCCCTGTACTGAAATAGGATGCATGAAATACCTGCTGACTAAACTGCTTTCCTTCGAAATTGACGAATCCCGCAAGAAACATTGGGGTGATCTGCTGAAAGCAATGCCCGGGGTTCCTTTGCGACGGATCTATGGTCTCGACCTCCTGGCAGTTGGTGACAAATACGATCCAGGGCGGGTCAATTGCGAAAGTCCTGAATTGTACTCAGTCTATCCTTTCCGGCAGGTTTGGCTGGGTCAACATGAACTGTTGTCAAATGCCCGTCAGTCGTTCCATCTGAGAACGACAAGCCTTGATGGTACGGACGATAATCAGTCAACTGAAACAGGTGGCTGGCAATCGTCACCGGTCCAGGCAGCTTACCTTGGTTTACCACGAGAAGCTGCGCGACTGGCAAGTATCAATTTCAACGATCAGTTTATCCATTGGAACGACAATATCGATCCGTTGGCTCCTTACCCAAACCGGCCAAGGGCAAGGTTTCCAGCTTTCTGGGAGTGCAAGATGGATGGGACACCCGATAACGATCATGGCGCAAATTCTGTGAATACACTGCAAAGCATGTTGTTGCAAAGCGATGGGAAGAAAATTTTCCTTCTTCCTGCCTGGCCTGAGGATTGGGATGTTTCATTTAAACTTTGTGCAGCAGACAATACAACTGTAGAATGTGATTACAGGGATGGCAAAGTTCAGTCGCTCAAAGTTACTCCCGAATCCCGGAAAGCAGATATTATCGATAAAAGTACGCCCGAACAGCGCATCAGGACACTGGTAGAGGTGGCGTTGTCCGATCACAATTACCTTTTCCGATTGCAACCTATGCTCGATGCACAACCTATTGCTGGGAAATCAACAGCCTCATGGATCAGTAAATATGGACAGACAATCGAAGGGTTTAAGGCAGGACCCTGGACACAAGCTCTTTTCAAAGACAAAGTTGTATTTGTCCATATTTTAGATTGGCCCAAGGAAGGTCTCCGACTGTCGGCAATTCAACGTAAATTGATCTCAGCCAAATCGATCACAGGAAATATCCAGATAAAGCAGGATGATAAAGGATATCAGCTGACCGGGACTCCAGACCCTTTAAACACTATAGTCCGTCTCGAATTTGATTCTTCGGTTGAGCCAATTGCCATGGCACTACCTTCTGTTGGTTCTTTAACTTCAGGACGTACTCCAACAATCACAACCGATGCAGAAGGTCGCATGATTGCAGAGGTAAATTTTGAGAAAGAGCAAACCATCCATAGATTCGAAGTGACGATTGACAATCCTGGCTACCTCCGTGGAGCTGGAAAACCCTTTGATTTACAGGTAAAACTGAGTGATGGTTCGTGGAAAACAGTCTATAAGGGAAAAGTTTATGGAACCATCTGCGGAAAGGAAATCGATCCGGTTACTACAAAATCTGTCAGGCTGGTTGTTCAGGCTAAAGTGATTAAACAGTTGGATCTCTTCCAATGAACGGATATTTTTAGGAACTTTCCGAAAATTGTTTCAACTCTTTTATGTGATGATTCAAAGATCAAAACTGTCGATTCAACAACTTATTTCGGTTGAGCCCCTTCAATCGAATTAGTTTTGAACCATGTTTAATTTTAGAATCGAAAATACAATGAAAATGATCACATTAAATTTATTAATTGCTGTCACACTTTTAACAAATGCGTGCAACAAAGACGAAGTGGCAGATGCTACAACAACAACGACCGGTACCACCACAACCAATGGTACAGGAACGACCTACACCAATGTAGCCTATGCCACCACTTCATCGGCGGAGATGATGGACATCTATTTACCTTCTGGCTCAGGACCTTTTCCTGTGGTTGTGATAATTCATGGCGGAGCTTTCCTGATGGGAAGTAAAAGTGACGAAGTGTCTAATTGTGCTGCACTCACTGCCGCCGGGTATGCAGCTGTCAGCATTAACTACCGTTTGACCGGCGAAGCCAGGTTCCCTGCACAAATTCAGGATTGCAAGGCAGCAGTTAGGTTTCTTAAGGCTAATGCGACCAAATACAAACTGAATCCGGATAAATTTGGTTCATGGGGTGGTTCTGCTGGTGGCAATCTTGCATCCATGCTCGGAACTTCAAGTGGAGTAACTGAACTTGAAGGTGCCTCTCTTGGTAATTCCTCCTTTTCTTCAAAGGTGATTGCTAGTGTTGACTGGTTCGGTCCGATTAATTTCCTTACCATGGATGCGGAAGCTGCAGCTTTGGGTTTTACCATCTCAACCAACAGTGCCAACTCTCCTGAATCTACCCTCATGGGTGCAGCGGTGCAAACCATCCCCGATCAGGTGGCCAAAGCCAATCCAACGACTTATATTACCGCCGATGATGCTGCCTTCTTTATTCAGGTGGGAAGTCTGGACAGGAACATTCCATACACCCAAAGCCAGAATTTCTACAATGCTTTGAAAACAACGCTTGGCGCAGACAAAGTTTCGTTTGAATTGATAGATGGCGCAGGTCATGGTGGCGCACAATTTACGACAACAGCCAATTTGGCGAAGGTGATCGCCTTTTTCGACAAATACCTTAAATAAACGGAAATGTTAAAAGCCAATAAAGCAATAGATCCCAGATACATCCTGGCAATTTCCCTCACAGGAGGCTTGTTGTTGTCTCTTGTTCCGATCCTGTTTGCTTTGGATGAATTCAGGTCCCCTGGTTTTTACCTTCGATTATTGGATGTCGCGTTATTGTACGCGCTTGTTGCCGGCATGTTCTATGCCGGCATCTTGTTTAATCTCAAATGGCATAAATTGTCGGGATTGAGAAAATGGTCATTCAATATTGTCTTTTTAATGCTTTTCACTTGTTTGTGCATAGCCATACATTTGCCAATCTGGAAGGCAACAGCCCATGTTCCGATTCCTTTTTATTTCAAGGATGAAATAGTCCGGAATACAATCATCGTACTTGTTAGCTTTTTTGCGGTCCGCTTATTTGTAAAGAACACAGAAAATCAATATCTTAAAGATATTAATGCTGATTTGCAGACCCAGCATCTAAACAATCAGCTGACTGTCCTGATGAATCAGATCAACCCACATTTTTTCTTCAATACATTGAATACCCTAAGCGGTCTGATCCAGGAAAATCCTGAAAAAAGTGAAATATTCATAGATAAACTATCTCATGTGTTCAGGTACATCCTGAACATGCAGGAAAAAAGCAAAGTCAGTCTGGCTGAAGAGATCAGGTTCGCACGTGATTATGCATTTTTGTTACAGGTGAGATTTGAAGATAAACTGGAGATCATCTTTATGGTAAATGATCAAAACAGTTTCATGGTTCCGTCGTTGTGTACCCAGTTACTGATCGAAAATGTGATCAAACACAACCGTATGAACCATCAGTTCCCGGTGACTGTCAATATCAAAACGGAGGACGGGTATCTGAAAATAAGCAACAATCTCCTTCCACAAAAAAGTGAAAATTCTACCGGGCTTGGACTGAAGAACCTGAACAGAAGAAGTGAAATATTATCAGGAAAACCCATAAAGATCGACCAATCAGATGGTTTTTTTTGTGTAAGTGTTCCATTAATCATGTCATAGGATGAAGATAGTCCTGATAGAAGATGAAGGCGTTGCCCTCAGGAAACTCAAAAAGGTCATTACGGAAATTGATCATGAAATTGTGATCATTGCTGAACTGGAATCGGTTTATGATGCAATTAACTGGTTCAGGCAGCACAACAGTTCAGACATTGACTTGATCTTTTCAGATATTCAGCTCTCAGACGGACTCTCTTTCGAGATTTTCGAAACGCTGAATGTGCACTTGCCGATCATCTTCACAACGGCTTACGATGAGTTTGCCCTAAGGGCCTTTAAGCTCAATGGGGTGGACTATCTATTGAAACCCATTCAGAAAGAAGAGGTTCAAAAGGCACTTGACAAGTTCGTGAGGACCAAATGCGGCTATTCTGGGGATCAGCTATTGCATTTGAGTCAAATAATCAAACAGTTAAAACAACCCATTAAGGTTTCTCCTGTTTTTATTTCATACAACAAAGACCAGATGATTCCAGTCAATGCAGATTCTGTAGTCTGTTTTTATACCAGCAATCAGGTTGTCTTTGCAATGACGGAAAACAGGGAATATGTGATGAATGAAACCCTTGAAGAGATCGAAAATCGATTGCCCGGGGATATCTTTTTCCGGGCTAACCGACAGTTTATTATCCAAAAGAGATATGTGGTCAATGCAGAAATATTTTTCAACAACAGGCTTGTAGTTCATCTTCAGTTGAAGACATCAGAAAAAATCATCATCAGCCGCGATAAGTCTGCCTTATTCAAGGATTGGCTAATTGGTAAATAGACCGATTTCCTGTTGGCGTTTTCAATCCTTTTCAGGTATTATCATTTTTATCGGAAACGTTTCCGAAAATAAAAACGTTTTCGGAAACGTTTCCGATGAAAATCGCAAAAGCCAACATCTATTATGAATCAAGATCATTTATCTTTACCCATGATTTAGAATCCGGATTAAACCAATTGACAGATGCACCGAACTATCGCTTTCAGCTTAATGTTTATACTCTATTGCCATCTGCTTATCGCACAGATAGATAATGGAAAGTTTCCTTTGGTTTTCCCTTTTGAAAATCAGGAAGTTACCTTAACCAATTCATGGATCAAAGAACATGAGAGCTTGAATACCAAATACTTGCTTTCATTGGATCCCGAAAGGTTATTACACAACTTCAGGTTAAATGCCGTCATTCAATCGGATGCCAAACCTCTGGAAGGCTGGGAAAGTCCCAATTGCGGATTGAGGGGGCATTTTGTAGGGCATTACCTTTCGGCATGTGCAGTTCTAATCCAAAGGGAAGGTGATACCTTGCTCAAAAAGCGGATCAATTACATGGTTGAGGAATTGGAAAAATGCCAGCAGCAGCTTGGGGGCAAATACCTGAGTGCCTTTCCCGAAAGCGATTTTACCGTTTTGGAAACCAAATTTGGTGGTGTTTGGGCACCTTATTACACCTTACACAAGATCATGCAGGGATTGCTCGATGTTTACACCCTTACCGGGAATAAAAAAGCCTATCGGTTGGTTGTGAACATGGCAGATTACGTAAAATGGAGGATGGCAAAACTATCGGATGAAACCATTGAAAAGGTGCTTTACACCACTGCTGCCAATCCGACCAATGAAGCCGGTGGCATGAACGAGGTGTTGCACAACCTTTATGCTGTTTCAAAGGATCCGGCCCATTTGAAATTGGCAAACTTATTCGACCGTAAATGGTTCAGTCAACCGCTCACAGAAGGGAAAGACATCTTGTCGGGATTACATTCGAATACCCATATCGTCTTGGTGAACGGGTATGCCAGACGATTTGAAAACACCGGTGAGCATGCCTATTATGATGCAGCAGTTCATTTTTGGGATATGCTGGTCAACCACCACTGTTATGGAAATGGGACAAGTAGTGGACCGCGTCCCATCTCCACAACGCCGACTTCGCGGATTGCTGAACATTGGGGTGTGCCAGACCACTTAAGTGCTACTTTAACGGGCGAAATAGCCGAATCGTGCGTGACCCACAACACCCAAAAACTGACAGCCAACCTCTTCAAATGGAGTGGCGAACCGCAATATGCTGATAATTATATGAATACATTTTACAATGCCGTGATGGCAACACACAATTGTGAGAACGGCACAACTGTTTATCACCTACCCCTAGGTTCCCCACGGAAAAAGAACTTCCTCAAAGAGAATGATTTTAAATGTTGCAATGGAACGGCCATTGAAGCTTTTGCGAAGTTGAATGCCAATATTTATTTCCATGACAATGAAAATCTTTGGGTGAACCTCTTTATTCCTTCAAAGTTAAATTGGAAAGAGAAAAATCTGATTTTCAATCAGACAGGCAATTTCCCTGAAGATCCCAAAGTTCAGTTTGTCATTTCAACTCAGCATCCGGCAAAATTCAAGTTGAATTTACTGATCCCTTCCTGGGCAAATGAACAAACAAAAATCCTGATCAACGGAGTGGCTGCCAGTGTAAAACCTATTGCGAACACTTTTTCCAGCCTCGACCGGACCTGGAAGAATGGCGACCGGATTGAGTTACTGTTCAGCTATGATTTTCACCTAAAAACGATGCCCGACGATAAAAATGTGCTTGCCCTTTTCTACGGACCTGTATTGCTCGCCTTCGAAACAGACAAGGAACTGATCCTTAAAGGAAGTCACGAAAGTATTCTGAAATCTTTGGTTAAAGAGAAAGAGAATTTTTCTTTTAAACTGAATAACAATGGGATAGCTTACAACCTCACCCCATTTTATAAAATAACAGGAGAATCTTATGGCGTATATGCCACCATCAGAAATGAATATTAAAAGGAAAATGAAATGAGAATACTTTTTCTGGTTATTGCCAGCCTTCTTTTATCGCTTTTTGGTTTTGCCCAGAATGGAAAAACACTTTTGTTTAAGGATGGTGACCGCGTTTGCTTTGTCGGTAACAGCATTACCCATGGTGGCGAATTTCATTCCGATATCTTTTTGTACTACGCCACCCGGTTTCCAAAGGAAAAAATTTCGTTTTTCAATTGCGGCATTTCGGGCGATGTGGCAGGTGGCATTCTAAGCCGGATGGATTCTGATATACTGGTTCACAACCCCACAGTGGCCGCAGTAATGATCGGGATGAACGATGTCAACCGGAATCTGTACACCAAAGCCAATGAAGGAAACACAGATGCCGATCAGAAGAAAGCCTCTGCCATTGAAGGTTACAAAAAAAATACGACCAAGATCGCAGACATCTTTAAGAATTATGGGTCAAGGTTGATCCTTCAGTTACCGACAATTTACGATCAGACGGCCAAAATCGCAACGGAGAACCTGTTTGGGGTCAATGATGCTTTGGGGAAATGTGCTGAACACCTGAAAAGAGTAGCTCCTGATTATCAGGCTACTGTGATTGATTACTATACCTTGTTGAAAAACATCAACGAAGAAGGTCAAAAGAAAGATTCGACTTATACGATTATCGGTGCCGACAGGGTCCATCCGCAATCACCCGGTCATCTGATCATGGCTTACCAGTTTCTGAAAACCACCGATGCGCCAAAGTACGTTTCCAAAATTGTGATTGATGCCGGTCACCAAGAAATTACAGAAACCAACAATTGTCAGGTGGAGATCAAATCTTCAAAAAAGAACAGACTACAATTTAATTGTACGGAAAATTCACTTCCTTTTCCCGTAAAGAAGGAGGCCCTTCCCGCATTAAGTTTGGTTCCCTTTACAGAAGAGTTGAATCAGGAAATTCTGCAAGTCAATAATCTGGAATCGGGGAAATATCATCTATTCATTGACGATATTTTAATAAATACCTATGATTCAAACAGTTTGCAAAAAGGGATCAATCTTGCCAACGACACAATTACCCCACAGTATCGGCAGGCATTGCAGGTGAGGGAATTGTGTGATGAATATCGTGCAATTGGCGGGAAATTAAGGAACATCGCCTATATCGAATACAAAAACCTTGACGATTTTAAAGGAAACGTGAACGATTTCGAAGCTGTTAAAGCATTTCTTGATCAGAAAATTCCTCAGACAACCCATCCATACATCAAATCAAACCTCGAACAATACCTGATTAACAAGCCTAATCAAGAATTATATAAGGCCCAGTTGGCAGAGATCAGGAACCGGATTTATCAGGTCAATATTCCGGTAAGTCATTCCTACTCCATTGTAAAAAGCAATCAATCAACGATTTCAAAAAATGGGTTGCTTTTTCTTTTAGCGGGTCAAAGCAATGGGGTAGGACAGGGAGATTCCACCAAAAGTCCAAAATGCATCCCTGGTACTGCCTTTGAATTTGACGCCACTGCAAACGATTTTATCCCATTGAAAGATCCGGCAGGAAAGGCATGGAAACTCTTTAATAAAGCAGGGACAGGAAGTGTTGCACCATCCTTTGCCAAACGGATAAATGAGTTGACAAGCAAAACGGTGTATATGGTTACAGCCGCCAGAGGTGGTGCTTCCTGCAACCGGAAAGCCGAAATGAGCAATTATGATACATGGGATACTTCAGGGAAATTGTTTGATCAGTCGGTCGAAAAAACAAAAATGGCGGAAGCAAAATCCGGACAGGCTCTTTCCGGAATACTCTGGATGCAAGGCGAACGTGATGCCAATGCGATCCTTGCCGGACAGTTGACCACTGCTGAATATCAGGCTTCGCTGGAAGGATTGATTCAACGTTTCAGGGCACAATTTGGCAAAAAACTACCATTTTACATCGTTCAGATTGCTTTTCAACAGGACAAAGCACCTGAGGGTTGTCAGGCTGTCAGGGATGTGCAGGAAGCAGTGGCCAAAAAGATGAAGAGGGTTTACATCGCTTATGGCGAAACAGGAGAGTTTGCCAAACGCAAATGGTTCAAGGACATTGTCCATTACAATCAGGAGGCGCTGAATGATATTGGAACCAAAGTTGCCGAATTCATTAATACTTTGTGAATCTTAGAGCCTTGGTGACTTTGTGGCAAAAAAGGATTTTACATAGAGGCACAATTTTCTAAAACAACTCTCATATTTAATTTTATAGCTTTAATACAATGATTAAAATGCTACAAAAAACGCTGGTACTGATATTTATCCTGGCACTTTTTAAACCTTATGATGCTGTTTCACAAAACAATGAATCGTCCCCCGATCTGAACATCGGTGCGATGGTTCAGCCGGTTCCATTGGCCAATAAATTCATCGAACCAGGATATTATGTCTGGTGTGGCTCTGTCACAAAGGGAAAAGACGGGAAATTTTATATGCTCTATTCGCGTTGGCCTTTAAAAGATGGGTTCTACTCCTGGCCGGTCACTTCCGAAATTGCCGTTGCAGTAGCAGATCATCCTGCCGGACCATTCAAATACCTGAAAGTGGCCTTGCCTGCCCGCGGCACTCAATTTTGGGATGGTTCTGCCACCCATAATCCGGCGGTGGTGAGCTATAAAGGGAAATATTACCTTTATTACATGGGGACGAGTTCCAATGCAGTCATTACGCAACCTGTTCCGGCGAGTGGAAACTGGTGGCATTACCGCAACAGTCAGCGGATCGGTGTGGCAGTTGCCGATAATCCCGATGGCGACTGGAAGAGGATTGACAAACCTGTTTTAAGTGTCAGTCCAGATTCTACTTCATACGATGCGCTGATGGTTTCCAATCCTGCCGCAACCTTCGATGACAAAGGGAGGGTCATCCTTTTATACAAAATGGTTTGCAAAAATGGCAAGATCAACGGAGGACAGGTGCATTTCGGGGTCGCATTTGCAGATTCCCCTTTTGGACCATTTGTCAAGCACAACAAGACCATCTTTGAGGCTACTGATGGTGCAAAAGAGTGGATGGTGGCAGAAGATCCGTTTGTGTGGTTTCACAACGGGAGCTACTTTGCGATTGTTCGCGATGTAGTCGGAAAATTTACCGGCGACAGTGGGGCATTTGCCCTGATGATTTCCAAAAACGGAACAGACTGGCAACCTGCAAAATACCCAAAAGTGGTTGGCAGCACCTTTCTTTGGGAAAATGGTGAAAAAAGCGTTTCAAAACTGGAACGCCCATGTCTTTACCTTGAAAACGGGGTGCCTAAATATTTATACGGAGCAACACGGGCGAATATAGAACAGACCATGTCGTATAATGTGGCGGTGCCGCTTCAAAATCTGAAAAACGTTCTTAACAAATAAGAAATTTGTAAATTTCCGATATTCTGTAGTTAAGACCATTTTAACCTGGAATATTAAAGTATAGATTTTAGCTGTTATTTGCTGTCTAATTCAATGAGTTAATGAATAAATTTTGCAACATATTATTAATATTTATATTTTCTGTTTTTTCTTGCAATAGTGGTTTACAGAAAAATGAAATGGACACATTAGTTGACTGTAGTGGAAAAACCCATCTCAAGTTTATTGTAAATAATTGCAAAGACACAACCGTTTTTCATATTCAATCACGCACAGTCATCCCTTGGAAGTTAGAAAATAAGCAAATTGTAATACCCAAAGATGGAATTTACAACCTGACTATTAACTCAACCCATCCAATGTTAGACCTGTTTTTCTGTCAAAACAAAAGATACCCATTGTTTACGATTCCACATGACACATTGAATGTCTACGTTGACCTGGATTTAAGCGGGAATCGTCAAAATTCAATTCATTACGCGGGTAAAACAGAACATATTAACATCTATTATCATGAAAAGTTTGAGCGTTTCAATTATCCTGACATAGCTGTACCAGCAACAAATTATACTTCACCATCTTATTCTATCTATGAAGGAGCTGTAAAGATTGATTCATTGTTCAATGAGGAGAAAAAATTCTTATTGAATTATGAAAACGCAGCTGATTTACCGAATTGGTTTATTGAATTGGAAAAACTGAATTTGTATTATCACAGTGCAGAATTTAAATTAGGAGCTATCTCTTCCAGAAATCAACTTAATGGGGAAAATACAAAGGCAAATGACCCCTATTTTAATTTTCTGGATTCAGTTCCTATTCATAATCCCAAAGCATATTTATCCTCTCGCTATTTTGAATTCTTAAGAGCATATTATTACAATACAAATATGGACAAATATGAAGCTAATACAACTGGATTTGAAAGAGCATTTGCCATATTAAAAATAAATCTTCCAGATATTTTAAATGGGTTATCGGGAGAAACCAGAAAGCAGTTTATAGCATATCATTTTTCATGGTATTATTTTATGACTAAAAATACCAGTGAGGTTTTGAAATTAGATTCCCTGTTTGGGACAATTTCCAACTATGTCAATGATAGTAAATTGGTTGATGTTGTGAAAACCAATCGAAATTCTCAAAATGAAGATGTGAAAAAAGTTTCCTATTTAAACAAAGGTGAAAAGGCTCCAGATTTCTATCTAAGGATGTGATATGAAATAATGTGTACATTTGTGCAAAATTCAATGTATGCAAGACGATAAACGTTTGGAAGAAAAATTCACTTTGTTGCTTCCTCATTTAGATGAAAGAGGTAAGCGGTTGTATTTGGCATCTGAATCAA
>Ga0209083_1000749_pt1 | contig 43695 bp, 25 predicted proteins | sample AM7aDNAmetaG_FD_184132 | JGI IMG/M metagenome (GOLD analysis project Ga0209083, IMG submission 184132) | Freshwater microbial communities from Finland to study Microbial Dark Matter (Phase II) - AM7a DNA metaG (SPAdes) (version 3) | ecosystem: Environmental > Aquatic > Freshwater > Lake ... | reverse complement strand
GGGGGGGGGGGGGGGGGGTTCTGTTCGAGCGGCTTACGGCGACCGGCCTTTTTATGAGTGGGTGTTCTCGCACAAACGGGGCTCCCCTGCGACAGGTGGAGATGGCGGAATTGATGATGGCGGCCAACAACTTCTCGCGCAGCTATGCCCGGTGCCTGTGCGCGGCGACCCCCGACGAGCAGCGGGTGAAGCCGCTGGGTACGGAACGGGACCTGGGGGTACCCGTCATCTGATTCGATGCCCGCCATCTTCCGCTCACTGCCAAGCACCGACTCCTGGTGGTCCTGACGTGCCCGAACTGCCTGGAATCCAACCTATTTCCAGATTATGGATTGAGCACTTCGGCAATAGATGTAGACTAAGCGAGCTCAGGCACTTGAAGCTTACGGAAAGGGTTGGGCATGGCTCAGGTCATCGAGGCGTGTATTGCGTCTGTTTGCGACGGCGAATCGCTTCGTCGTCTGCTTGAGCAGTTGGGGTATGACGTCAGCAAGCCTTTGCAGTTGGATGCGGCGGGGTTGGGGGTGGCGGGCCCTGCGCAGCATCTGGTGAAGGATGTTCGGCGGGTGGCGGTGTTTGTCGATGCGCCGGGCCGGCTGCCCGTTGAGGTCTACTACTGCCAGATTGCCAGTCATACGGTGCTGGTACGCAAGGCGCTGACGGCGGCGTTCAAAGAGAAGCCGGCGGCCGGGCAATTGCTGATCCTGACTACGTCCAGGTTTGATCAACTTGATTTCGTTCAGGTGATGAAGTCGGTTGTGGGCGCAGGAGGGGGAGGGGGCGGCACGGTTGCGGTGGACTACAAGTGGTTTGCGGTGGACCGGCGGCGGCCGACGCGGGTGCAGATGCGGGCGGTGAATCGGCTGGCGGTGGTGGGTCAGAGCACGTTTGGACAGTGGATGCGGATTGGGGATGCGTTCCATCTGGCGCAATGGGCGAAGGAGGGATTTAACAACCGGAACCTGTTCAGCGATTACTTCCTTGAGCATCGATTGCGTGCGGATGCTTCGGTGTGGAAAGAGCATCAGGAGGCGTACCGGCTGATCCGGCAGACGCTGGCAAACGCGAAGCCGGTGTTCGAGCTGCCGCCGGAGGAACAGATCCAGCACTATGTCCTGGATGTGCTGCACGCGATGGGGCTCGGGTCGTCGGCACAGCCGGGGAAGCCGACGGCGGCGGATCACCTGCTCTATGGAGCGGGTGCTGCGCCGGATGCACGGCCGGCGGTGGCGCTGCTGGCGTATCGGTGGGGGCGACCGCTGGATCGGAAGGATGATGATGCGAAGGCGGATGGGGCGGAGGATGTGCCGGGGATTCGGGTAGTGAAGGTGCTGGAAGAGGAGAAGGTGCCCTGGGCGATTGTGACGAATGGGCGGGATTGGCGTTTGTACTCGGCCGAGGCACATTCGCGGGCGACGAACTACTACGAGATTGATTTGCCGGAGGCGATGGAGCAGGAGAACAACGAGGCGTTCAACTACTTCTATCTTTTCTTCCGGGCGGGTGCATTTGCTGCGCGGCCGGGCGAGATGTGCTTTCTCGACAGGGTGCGCAAGGGGTCGGAGCAGTTTGCGAAGGAGTTGGGGGACAAGCTGCGCGGGCGGGTATTCAAGGAAGTGTTCCCGTACCTGTCGCAGGGGTTTGTTGACCATCGCAAGCAGGAACTGGGGGAGAGTACGAAGGCGGGAGAAGCGTTCCTGCAGGAGACGTACGACGCCACGCTGACGCTGCTGTATCGCTTGCTGTTCCTGCTGTATGCGGAAAGTCTGGATCTGCTGCCGGTAAATGAGCCCGCGTATGCGAAGATCAGCTTGGGGCAGATGAAGCAGGAGGTGGCGGAGGCGGCGGGCAAGCTGGAGGATGGTACCGCCGACAAGCTCAAGAAGCGGTATGGCCGGTCAGAGACGGGGTTGTACGACCGGCTGGCGAAGCTCTTCGCGGTGATCGCCGACGGAAGTACCGACCACAATGTGCCGGTCTATAACGGCGGTCTGTTCAATGGCAGGCCGGATAAGGATGACACCAGCCGGGAAGCGGCGGCCAGCCGGTTCCTGACGAAGTACAAGGTGCCGGATTTTTGTCTGGCGCGAGCGCTGGATCTCCTGGCTCGGGGCGAGGACTCCAAGACACATGAGCTGGTGTTCGTGGACTACAAGTCGCTGGGGGTGCGGCAGTTGGGCTCGATCTATGAAGGGCTATTGATGTATCACGTGGTGGTACCGAAGGAGGACTGGGAGAAGGGGTACCAGCTTGAGTCTCTGCGTGTTGCGCTGGTGCCGAGCAACAAGGAGCGGAAGAAGAGCGGCTCGTATTTCACGCCGCAGCACATTGTGAAGTACATCGTAGCGAAAACGGTGGGGCCGCTGTTGGATGAGAAGTTCGCCAAGCTGGCACCGGAGCTGCGGAAGGCGCAGCGGTTCTATCAGGACCAGAAGAAGTACGAAGAGCAGATGAACCTCGCGCCGGCAATGCGCACGGCCGAGGAGAATGCGTACGACGGGTATAAGGACGTCGTGCATGAACTATTGGATTTGAAGGTGCTCGATCTGGCGATGGGGTCGGGGCACTTTCTGGTGGAAACAGTGGATTACATCACGGATCGCGTGCTGGAGTTCCTGGCCGGGTTTCCGTGGAACCCGGTGCAGTCCTACGTGGACAAGCGGGTCCGCGGGCCGATTCTCGATTCGATGGAGTCTCAGGGCATCAAGGTTGACGAGGGTCGGCTGACGGATGTGAATCTGATCAAACGGCTGGTGATGAAGCGGTGCGTGTATGGCGTGGATCTGAACCCGATGGCGGTGGAGCTGGCGAAGGTCTCGGTCTGGCTCGACAGTTTTACCATCGGCGCACCGCTGTCGTTCATGGATCACCACTTCCGGTGCGGCAATTCGCTGATCGGATCGAGCATCGCGGAACTGGAGAAGCTGGTTCGCGATGAGGGACTATTGTGGGCGGTACCGATGGAGCCGCTGCAGCGGGCGACGAAGAACATGGAGACGATCGCCGACCTGTGTGATGTGACGCTGACGGAAGTACATAAGTCGGCCGACACATATCATCAGGTGCTGGCGGGGGTAGAGGGGTACAGGGTGCTGCTCGACTGCATCACGGCCGAGCATTTTGGTGTGGAGGGCGCTGCATCATTGGCGCTGCAGGGCGGCGATCTGGATCTGGAGAAATGGCAGGCGACGGCGAAGAAGCTGAAGGGAAAAGACCGCGAGTGGGTTGCCGAGGCCATGCGCGTTAGCGCCGAACGGCGGTTCTTTCATTGGGATATTGACTTCCCAGACGTGTTCTTTACGACACGAAGGGCAGCCGCGGATCGGAAGTTCGACGCTGTACTCGGGAACCCACCGTATGACGAGTTGTCGGAGGACGAAGTGGGCGAAGAACTGCCGGAGAAGCCGTATCTCAACTCGGCGGCGATATACGAGCCAGCCCAGGGTGGCCGCCAGAATCTATTCCGCTACTTCATTCTGCGTTCAATACATGCCCTCAAACCCAGCGGCCGGCATGGATTCATCGTTCCACTGGCGCTGATAGCTGACCAGTTTTCAAGGAGCCTGCGCGTGTGGATGTTCAGACATACCTCATTCACATGCGTAGAGGCATTCCCGCAGAAAGACGATCCTTCCCGCCGTGTATTCGAGGAGGCCAAGCTTCCAACGGTATTGTACGTGTTACGTAAGGATGCCAATCGATGCGCGTTTCGTGTTCGGACTAACCCGGCGCAATACGTTGATCCGAAAGCGAAAGCCTTTTTCTGCGAACCTTCGCAACTTGAGGCTCTCGACGCAGAGCAGATGGCCATTCCCCAACTTGCGGACGACGAATGGACGCTCCTACAGAAGTTGATGTTGCCGGAAGCAGCGATTCGGCTTCGTGAGATAGCCAAGCCAGCATCTGGCGAGATTGTGTTCAATGAGCAGTTTCGTCGATACCTGACATCGGAGCAGACGGAGTCGATCGTACTGCGTGGAGGTAACGTCCAACGGTACGCCATCATTGCAGAGCCGAAGCAGGGCGAACCCGTGTACCTGAAGGCAGGGGAATTCCTTGAGGGTCGTCGCGAGGGGTCGTCTGCGTTCGATCATTTGACTGGCCGGGTGGTGTATCAGGAATGTGCCGCAATCGACAATTACCGCCGGATCATCCCCTCATATCTACCGAGCGGCAACTTCTGTGGCCACAAGATATGCTACTTCAAAGGCGTACAGATTGATTCGATGGCACTGCTTGCCGTTTTCGGCGGCGCGGTCCATGAGTGGCTCATCAACGCCGTAAGTGTTACCAACAGCCTATCTGCGTACCAAGTGGGAGCGATGCCGTTTCCGAAGGCCAACGCCGAGGAGTTGAAGGAACTGGCAAAGTTGGCAGCGCAAGTGAAACGGCATACCGAGGCTGCGATGTCGGAGATGGGTCTCAGAGAGGGAGCCGAACGTCTGCTAGAGAGCAAGGACATGGCTGAGTGGACTTCGGTCGGCTGCCTGGACAGCCTCGACTACCTCGGCTGGGACGCCCGCTATCCGCAGCACACACCGGACGAGGTGACAGTGGACGATGGCCGGCACTTCGCCAATGGCGTCGCACCGCACATCGGCGGCGAGCACGGGGAATCACAGATCCCATGGGACCTGATCGCGCGGGTGTATCCCTCCTATCCGCTGCCGGCGATTTATGTAGAAACCTGGGAGAAGGCGGCGTGGCTGGAGTTCTGTGATTTTCTGAGGAAGAACAAGACGAAGATCGGGAACAACAAGATCCGGGCGGATTTGACGGGGACGGCGGCGGTGGAGCATCCAACCGGGCCGCTACGGAAGCTGCAGGAGATTTTCCTGAAGTACCACAAGGAGATCCGGGAGAACCGGGCGAAGGCGGCGGAGCTGGATTTCCTGATTGATCGGATCGTCTTTAGACTGTTTAGTCTGACACTGGAGGAGCAGAAACTGATTCTGTCGCGGGTGGGGCCGGGACGGCCGCTGCCAACGCGGAAGCGGCGGGCCAAGAAGGCGAAGGAAGAGAGGCCGGGGTTGTTTGCATAGGAACGGAGACTCATCCACGGATTGGCACAGATATGGGATGCAGGCATGTATCAGATGTTTATCAGCAGTGTGCAGAAGGAACTGGCCGCGGAGCGGCGGGCGCTGAAGGCGTTTATCGGCGGTGATGCGCTGCTGGGGCAGTATTTCCGGACATTCCTGTTTGAGGATCTGCCGGCCGGGGATCAGCGGCCGGAACAGCAGTATATCGGCGAGGTGGACCGGTGCGCGGTGTACCTGGGGATATTTGGGAATGAGTACGGGTGGGAGGATGCGGCGGGAGTATCGCCGACAGAGAGGGAGTTTGACCGGGCGACGGAGAAGGCGAAGACGCGGCTGGTATTTGTGAAGGGGCAGGATGACAAGGCACGGCAGCCCAAGATGCTGGCGCTGATTCGGAAGGCGGAGAAGCAACTGACGCGGCGGCGGTTTGAAGGCATCACGGACCTGAATGCGAAGGTATATGCAAGCCTGGTGCAGTTCCTGCAGGACAACGGGGATCTACGCAGTAAGCCGCTCGATGCCTTAGCGTGCGATGATGCAACGTTGCAGGATGTATCGCCGGAGAAGATCCGTTGGTTCCTGGAGCGGGCGAAGGCGGAGCGCGGGTATGCGGTGTCGCCGAGTGCGAATCCGAAGGCGGCGTTGGCACATTTGAACCTGCTGGATGGGGAGCAGCCGACGTACGGCGGGATTTTGCTGTTCGGGCGTTTGCCGCAGAAATACCTGCCGACCTCAGAGATTAAATGCATGCACTTCCATGCTACGGAGGTGGCCAAGCCAATCCCGTCGTATCAGGTATATAAGGGAACGGCGTTTGACCTGGTGGATCAGGCGTTGGACTTTGTGCTGGCGAAGTTGGCGCGACAGGTTTCGGTGCGTGCGGGGCTGGCCGAGGCCCAGCGCAGCTATGAGGTCCCGGATTCGGTGATCAGGGAGGCCATAGTCAATGCGGTAGCGCATCGCGATTACACGTCGAAGGCAAGCGTGCAGGTGATGGTCTTTGCAGACCGAGTGGAGGTGTGGAATCCCGGGCGGCTGCCGGAAGAGCTGACGCTGGAGCAACTGCGGGTGGAACACCCGTCAATTCCCGCTAACCCGCTGATGTGCGATCCGCTCTTTTTGGCGCATTACGTGGAAAAGGCGGGGACGGGGACGCTGGACATGATCCGGCAGTGCGTGGCGGCGGGGCTGCCGGAGCCGGAGTTTGAGCAGCGCGGCGGAGAGTTCGTGGTGACGGTGTGGCGGGACTGGCTGACGGATGAGATCCTCGCGCAGCTTGATCTGAGCCCGCGACAGAGCACCGCAGTCAACGCTATGCGGCGGCAGCGGCGCATCACATCGGGGGAGTATCAACGTCTGACCGGCGCCAGCCGCGCCACGGCGAAGCGTGATCTGGAGGAACTGGTTCGTGCGGGATTGCTGATGCGTGCGGGGGCTGGTCGTGGAGCGTTCTATGAACTGGCTCGCAAACGGCTCGCAAACGGCTCAAACGGCTCAAATGGCTCAGGTGGGATGGCTGGCGGAAATGGCTCACAATCGGCTCAAATGGCTCATGTCGTGCCTTCACTGAAGCGGGCCAGAGGGGGCACGAAGAGGATGAAGGGGACATCGCGTGCGAAACGCACCGGAAATACGCCAATTGCGCCATCGAGACAAAACCGTAAACCGAAGAAGAAAGGCAGGAGATAGTGCTCCGGCGAATCCCCTACGTCATCGATAACGACCAGCACAAGCTGGGTGCGGTGCTGAATCAGGTGCTGGAGGATCATCGAGACCTGGCGCTGGATATTGCCTCGGCGTACTTCAATATCCGCGGGTACGGTGTGCTGCGGGAGCAACTCAAGGGCGTGGGGAGCTTCCGGCTGTTGCTGGGGGCAGATCCGCAGACGGCGGCACAGGTCGGGATTTTACCCAGTAAGCAGGCACTGCAGGCGGCGCTGCGAGGGGATCTGTCGAAGGAACCGTTTGATGAGGCAACGCTGGAGCTGGTGGAGGACCTGATCCGTTTGTGCGGGAGAATCGGGTGCAGGTGCGGCTGTTTGATGAGCGGTTCTTGCATGCCAAGTGCTATCTGTTCTATGGTGACCCGAAGGGCGGGCCACTGTTTGACCGGTTCCGGCCGGTACTGGGGGTGGTGGGGTCGAGCAACTTCACCGGGCCGGGGCTGATGCACAACCGGGAGCTGAACCTGGTGCATAAGGGGATCATTCCGGAAGACGAGGTGGTGGATGAGAAGGCGCGGGCGGCAGCGCTTTCGCACTATACGAAGGAGCGTTCAGACAGCATAGCGGAAGAACTGGACCCGTATGACGGCGGGGCTGTGCCACGGGTGAGCCGGCGGATTTCGTTTGATTCGAGGCGGGTGATCAAGGGCGAGGTGGGTGCATCCGCGCTGTGGGAACTGGCGGATTGGTTTGAGCGGCAGTGGAAGAGTGCTCAGGACTTCAAGCAGGACTTTCTGTCGCTGTTGGATACCAGCAAGTTCGGGGCGGTGGAGTACACACCGTATCAGGTGTATCTCAAGGCGCTGTATGAGTACTACAAGGGGGAATTGCAGCCGGATGGGTCGGCCAATGCGAATCTGTATCAGCTCAATCTGGCGGAGTTCCAGGCGGATGCGGTGGCGCGGGCAAAGCGAATCCTGCAGCAGTATGACGGGGTGATGGTCTGCGACTCAACCGGGCTGGGGAAGACGTGGATCGGGCTGCAGATGCTGCTGGAGTATGCCTATCACAAGCGGTGGGATGCGGTGGTGGTCTGCCCGGCGTCGCTGCGGTCGATGTGGGAGTACCGGCTGCACCAGACGAAGATCCAGGCGAAGGTGATTACGCAGGAATCGCTGGGGCGGGAGGATTACGATGTTGAGCAATACGGGCGCTATGACCTGGTGATGGTGGATGAGTGCCACAATTTCCGCAGTCGGGACTCGATCCGCTATGAGAACCTGACGCGGTGCCTGGCGATCAATGGCGGGCTGGGTGGGCATGGGCAGCGGAAGAAGGTGGTGCTGCTGACGGCGACGCCGATCAACAACAGTGTGATGGACCTCTATCAGCAGTTGCAGCTTATCACGATGGGGGATAGTGCGTATTTCTCCAGATCGGGGATTGGGCGGCTGGACCGATACTTCTATGAGGCCCGGCGCGAGCTGCTGGGAGGGGCGACATCGGCGAGCCGGGTGATCTCGAATCTGCTGGATCAGATCATGATCCGGCGAACGCGCCAGTTCATTAAGCAGACGTATCCGGAGGCGACCATTGACGGCAGGAAAGTCCACTTTCCAGATCGCAAGCTGGTCACGGTGCGCTACAACCTGGAGGGGACATACGCCGGTATCTACAAGAAACTGGTGCGCGGGATTGAAGAGCTGGAACTGGCTCCGTATGACCTGGAAACATACAAGGCGGGCGCGAAAGACCAGATGCAGGTTGGGCGTGGCCAGGCGTTGGTGGGGATATTCAAGAGCCGGTATCTCAAACGTCTGGAGAGCAGCGTTGCCGCGTTCAGGATCTCGATCTTCCGGCTGATGGAGTACCTGCTGACGTTCCGGCACTACATCCAGGGGCATGTGCTGCTGGAGCCGATGGACTTCTGGCGCCTGCTGGCGACGGTGGAGAGTGATATCGAAGATGATGCCCAGGAGCAGGAGCGGATGAGTGAGGGGGAGGATGGGGAGGAGGCGGAGGAGAAGCGGCCGCAGTCGCGGCATAAGCAGATCGAGGCAAATCGGCGGGCGCGGGTGATTCTCAGTGGCGCTGCCAAGTTGACTCCCGGCACGTACGACCTGCAGCGGCTGAACGATGTGTTGGATCGCGACATGCAGACGCTCGATGATCTGTATGATTTGGTGAAGCCGATCAAGCCAGAGAAGGACTTGAAGCTGCAGGTGCTCAAGAAACTGTTGGGGGGCGAACTCAAGGGCCGCAAGGTTCTCGTCTTCTCGAGCTATAAGGATACGGCCTACTACATCCACAAGCAGGTGATCGAGGATAAGGCGCTGGTTGGGGCGCTCGGCGGCCCGCATATCAGGATCATCCATGGTGGTACGGATGCAGAAACGCGGAAAAACATCGTGCAGGGCTTTGCACCCGTGAGTAACGACAAGCCGGAACTGAAGGGCACGGAGCGAGAGATTGATCTGCTGTTCAGTACAGATGTGCTGAGCGAGGGGCAGAATCTGCAGGATTGCGCGTATCTGGTGAACTATGATCTCCACTGGAACCCAACGCGGATGATCCAACGGGCCGGGCGCATTGACCGGATCGGAACAGACTTCGATACGCTGTATATCAGGAACTTCTTTCCAGATCAGGGGCTGGATGATCTGCTCAAGCTGGTGACGTCGCTGCAGTCGAAGCTGAGACAGATCGATACGACCATTGGGCTGGATGCCAGTGTGCTGGGAGAGGCGATCAACCCCAAGACGTTTAACACGATCCGCGATATCGAACAGGAGAAGGATGAAGCTCTGGAGCAGGTGGAGGCCGAAGCGGAACTGGCATCTGATGAGGCGCTGGTCCGGCATCTGATGGAGTACATGAAGTCGCAGGGCGGGCAGGCGATGCAGGAGGTGCCGGATGGCATTCACAGCGGACTGCACAAGGGGAGTGCGAAAGGCGTCTTCGCGTACTACCAGCATCGGGACGGCAAGGGTCAGGTGCTTGCTCATTACTGGTGTTACTATGACTCGGCGACCGGCGAGATCAGGACGAATCGTCTGGAATCGGCTGAATTGATCCGCTGCCAGCCGGAGACACCCCGCGTGGTTGACCCAGCACTGAAGGACCGCATCCACACGATTCTCCATGAGGTGCGGGAGCATATCGTGAGATCGACAAAGAGAAGCGCAACGGTGCAGGCGGCGCCCAGAGGTGTGGCAAAAGAGCAAAACGTGGTGTTGGTGACGATCCAGCAGCTTGCAAACGAGGGCAAGATCGACGGCGGGCGAGCGGCAGAGCTCATGGGAGCACTAGGGCGGCCGCTGCCCAGAGGGCCGGCGCGCGATCTGAAGAAGGCGCATACGGCCTACGTGAAGACGGACGACGTTGCCGCGTTCGTTAGCGACATTGCCTCGATTGCTGCGAAGTATGGACCCGCGATGGATGCCGGGGGCGCCGAGCCGGAAGCGCCTACGGCCCTCTACGCTGACGATCTGCATCTGGTGTGCTTCGACTTCTTGTCGTAGAAGCTCTATCGCGGATCACCCACCGCACAGCGGTGACCACCCAATCAGGCTCAGATGGCTGTCTACAACAGTCTCCAAAACCGCGTCAGGTTGCCGTCGCTGTTCGTGCCTTTGGCCAAGTCGCGCGCTCCTCTGGTCCTGGTAATCATTCCGGCTCCGCATCCGCAGACGCCTCACCCAGCTCGATCAGGTCGTAGGTTGATTTGCGGACTCCGATGTTGTTCTCGATGAGCAGAGTCACAAGCTGATCGCCGTCCATCAAACCTACAGGGACGGCGTCAGGCCGGGCTGCCTCATCACGGGCACCTGAGCTGAAATCGCTGGTCGTGATAATCAGCCCATGTTCATGAGTACCGAGGCTTCCGCGCACCTGCTGGACGACGGGTGCTTGGACGTTGGGCTTCCATCGCTTTACCTGCACGGCCATACGTGTGCGGATAACATCGCCAACGACAAGTGTGCCGCGTACATCGATCCCGCCGTCACCACTCCGGACGGTCACCGTGACCTCATCAAACCCGAGTTCTGCCAACAGTCGGCCGATTAGATCCTCGAAATCGCCGGGGTCCATGCTGCGGATTTGCTCGTGCAGCTTCTTCCTGACCACCTTGTTGTGCTGCTCGATCTGTGATGGGATGCCCGTAGGCATCCACTTCGCAAGCCCAATCATGCCTTTGCCGTGCATGTGGAAGCGAGGCTGCTCTCCTCGCTTCTGGTACCGTTGGATTTCCTGAAGGACCGAAGCGTATAGCGTTGATTCGGGCGTGCGGCCGGTTGTGGCCACCAAGCCCAGTTCAAGCGCCTTCGCCGCGAGGTCGCGATAGTACATCGGCCTCCGGTTGGCCAGGCGCGTGAGCACCTCCTCAGCCGCATCGGTGAACGAGATGGTTGGTCGGGTGGGCTTCGGCGCGTCAGCTTTCTTCGGCAATAGAACGGGTGGTAAGCCGCCAGGGGCATGCGAGCCTGCGGATGTGGTCAGGCCGTACATTCCCGGTGCCGTTCTACAAAAGCGCGCCTTGGGGCCGTATTTCTTGATGTGGATTGCGAGCTGCGCGTTGACGGTGGCCTCCGGTGTCTTGCCATCGGTTTTCCAGTAGCCTTTCTCGATGCCGCGCTTGGCTATCTCGCGGTAGTGCAAGGGCTCACCGGCTTGCGTCAAAACGCGCTGAGCTGCATCAAGAGCGCTGCTCATGTCTTTGCCTCGACAAGTGCCATGGGGCCCATTCCCTGTTTACCAATCCATGACAAGCATAACCCTGCGGATTATGATCCGCTAGTGTCGCGTGACCGCTGCCTGTCGGCGCCAACGGCGCGCACGCAACACCGCCGACGGCATGTTCCACGCGAAGCGTCGAGTAGCTCGAGAGGACGATGATCGATGCCCACGCTCTTCTGGAACGCTGGTGAAAAAGAGGTCATCCGGGGCCTCGACATCCTCGGCTTCCGCAAGATCGATCAGGACCTGGAAAAAGCGTGGGTCTCTGGCATCACAACAATCTCGCAGCGAGCACGCTATCTTTCGTTCTTGCCTTGGCTGCTTGTGGAGTACTACAAGTTATGCGGCCTCGAATCGGGCAAGGCGCACGCTCCCGACTGGGACGAATTCCATGACATCGAGCGTCGTCTGGAACTCGTGGTCATCGCGGCGACTCAGATGACGGACCTGCAACTGGGCCGCAGAACCGGTGGGTTGCTGGGGAGCGACCTGTTCGCGGCGGAGATGAGCACACTGGACGAGGGCGGTGCGGTTCAATTGAGCCTCGAACGCGGTGGTGCAACCTTCGGAACTTATGTCGTTCCATGCCAAACCATCGGTCTGATCGCGTACGAATCCATCGAGGGGACATGGGAAGCTCCGAGAATCACGCCGCGGGGACGCCGGATGCACGCGCTGCGATGGCATGCTCTTGGCGGCAGCCCGGTCGTCCAGCGGATACTCCAGGGCGGCTCAATTGACGCCACGGCCATTGCGGCGGAGGCTGCGCAGTTCTCTGCCGGCGCTCTCGATCAGCTCGAATCAGAGGAGGAACGCGGTCTCCTAGAATCAGCGCTTCTCACGTCGGAGGAGGGCCAGGACGCCGAGATATACAGCCGCTTCCTTACCACCGTTCGTTTCGCTCTGACGTCAATCAACGCCGGGCGCGGGGCGTCACCCGCCGCTCTTGCGGCGCGCTATACCGAGGTGACACAACTAGGCGTACAGCCAACCGATCCCGCTTTGGCATGGGCTGCCTACGAGATGCATCGGCGAGTGCATTTTTCGCTTGAACTGCTACTGGGGGCGCTTACATCAGCCATTGGAGAGGTGGATGGCGCGGCGGTTAACGATGTCGTTACCGTCTGGACGGAAGACGATAGCCTTTCGCCGGCAATCGCTGACCGCTTTGTCCCCGGTTTCCAGATGGACTGGGCGGTTTCCTTCTCATCTTTCCACGGGGCACTTCGGGATGATGCTTTCCTGGACGGTCCGATTGAGCGGGCGAATGCGAACCGGCTCGCAGCTCGCGACCGGGCGCTGTATGGGCTGACGCTCCTGGCTGCAACGTGGAAACGTGCGAAATCGCTGTATGCCCTCGAGCGGTTCCCGCGTGCAGGCTCAGGAGCCGAGCGGGTATTTCCCATCCTGAGCAATGCGTCAGACCAGACTGTGCGGAACCTGCTGGTTGCGATCATTGATCGCGGCGTGGTGGAATCGCACCTCAACACGACCTTGCGCAAGATGGGGAACGGCCTGAAATGCTCCCTGCGTTTCTTCCCCGATGGGCGCATCTTACGACCAACGGGTATGCATGTCGCGGCTGGTTTCAGCGGTGATCGACTCAGCAATGTCATCGGCATTCTTGCTGATCTTGGGATGATCGATTACGGATCGGATACGCTCTCGGCGCGTGGTCGCCAGTTGCTCGACAAACTCGGGGGGCCGGACCATGCGTGACGACATCATCAACCTGTTGGCTGGCCGAAAGAATCTCACCCATGTCTTCATCACCACGTTCAACATCGACTTTATCTTCATCGAGAGTGTGTTGTTGCGCGAGCTGCGGAAGTGCGGACACCCTTCACTGACTGTGTTGGCGGACGCCGACGAGATAGCCGCCACCTTCGCCTCGCAGGGGCGATGGATCAGCCGGATTGGGCGGCGCTACCGTGTCGTTCCAATCAGGATGGAACCGGGGTTCCGGTTTCATCCCAAGGTCGTCATGCTCGCCGGACCTGAACACGCGGACCTGTTCATCGGGAGCGGTAATCTGACGTTTGGCGGCATGCGCCAGAATGATGAACTGTGGCTTCGGTTCCAGAGCGATCAGGACGGGAATGGTCCCCTCGCGTCTTTCAGGGACTTCGCCGAGGCCTGTTTGGCGCGAACGCCCCACCCCGCACCGGTCCGCATGGAGCTACGTGAAGCATTTGATCCCGACCAGCACGCGTGGGCGCGGTCACTTGGATCGCCGTCCGGGGTGCTTGCCAAGGTCGGCAGCGGCCCGGCGCTGCTCCGGCAGATGGTGGATGCGGTGGGAGATTTGGCTGTGCAGCGAATTGTGGTGGGTTCCCCGTATTTCGACGAAACAGGCGAAGCGCTCGCCGCGATCGCTGCGCAGTGGTCCGGGGTACCGATAGAGGTGATCGTCCAGCCTGGACAGTCGCAGTTGCTGGCCGCCGCATGGGCACGGATCAGAGAGCCCAAGTCGCTGGTAACCGTAGCGACCTCGCGGGGTGAAGATGCTCAGGCCTTCATTCACGCCAAGTTCTACGCCTTTATCGGCGCGTCGGAAGCGGTGCTGTGTGTCGGGAGCGCGAACTGTTCGCGCGCTGCGCTGACGCTGCCGGGATCGGCAGGCAACGCTGAAGCCATAGCCACTATGATGCTTAAGACAGTCGACGTTGATGCGATCCTGAATTCTGGGCTTCGGGTTATTGGGGCACCAGCCAAACTGCGGACAGAACTGCCGCCCGCGCCTGCGCCGGAACCGGCGCCGACCGTCCGCATTCTGGCGGCCCATCACGAACACGGGGAGCTTCTCGTGAGATATGCCGCGCCGGAAGCAGCACAAACCCTGGAACTGCTTATAGACGGCCGCCTTCTTAAGGGTCATGACGTCCAGGTGAGCGACGGTGTCGTCAAGGTACGCAGCGCCGGTATCGTCAACCGTGTTCAGCTTGTCGCGGCAATCGACGGGGAACGCCACGTGTCTGCTGAGCACTGGGTCGATCATGAGTACTTCTTGAGTGCGACCAGTCGACAACGGCAGATAGCTCAAGCTATTGGTGACCACGTTGCGCCTGGCCAATGGAGTTTTCAGGGCTGGACCGAGGTGTTGCGCCTCTTAGGGGACCACCTCACATACACGCCGGCGGGTTCTGCGGCTCACGAGCAGAAGCAACAAGAGGGCAAGGAACGGCCGACTTCTGTGGCGGCACCCGAATTCTTCACTCAGGATTACCGCCTACCTGGACATCCGCACGAGGCAAATCGTCTGAATGAAGCAACTCGCGTTCTCGGGCTGCGTGGGCTGCTCTTGGACTACTTCGGCGTCTTAAATGACGAACATACGGAGCAGGCAGTTGGTGAAGACGATGGCGACGACGACACCGTCGACAAACCACAACCAGCAGAGGCGAAACAACACGCCAAACCTTCGGTGAAGGCCATTTGCGACCTCACGGACGCGGAACGACGTCGCGGACACCGTATTGCCAAGCAGATCGTCGATATATGCACATCGAAGAAGTTTGCCGAGAATCGCCCTGCCACGATGATGGCGTCCGATCTCGCTATCGTCGCGGTGCTGCTTGTATCCGGGCATGCAGAGCGATGGCTTGCTGACGCGGATTTCTTGGATCTGACGTACCGCGTGTGGTCGTTCCTCTTTTTCGATGACGGTACTGACGAGAACGGGCACCATCCCAGCGCGGGAGCGCTTGCTCGTCGTCACGACGCGTCCCCGGATCCGCACCAGTTCGAGGAATCAATCCGGTCGTTCAGACTTGCTGCGGCCTTGGCCACGTGGTGTTTCTGCTGTCCCCAGGGCATCGCACATGCTGAGGCAACGAGATTCGAAGTGGCTACACGGCTCGCCGTCGCCCGACTTCCGTGGCTGTGGTACTTAGATGGGCGAGACCGGGTCGAGCAGGAGTTGTTTGCGATCGCGCGGCGAACAGGGTGGCTTGGGCCAGACGTTGCCGGAGTTTGGGGCCAGGTGGTCTTGCGCTGGGACAACCTGTTCGCAGAAGGCCGAGCTATTGCGCTGCTTGAGGCCTCGCTTCTGCAGATGGAACTGTCCGATCTCAAGAATCGCATCACGGACGATGAGGTGCCGGCGGGCGCGCTTCTCTGGCAGGGGCCGAAACTCGGATTCTGCGCGCTAGTTCAGGCCGCGAGGCGTCGGTCGCAGCCGGGCCAGTCCGTGGCGGTGCTGACTCTGCGGTCACAAAAGCGAGACACCAGACTATCGCCTCTGTACCTGCTGCCATTCCGCAGCCTGCTGCAGCTGGCGGCGGACGCTGCCCCAAAGCGATTCACGCAAGCCCACCTTGAAGCGCTGGAGGCCTTTGCGACCAGGATTGAGTTGATGTGGGCGTCAACGCCGTGACTGTCATAATGGGCGGCATGGATATCCGTTCTTGGACAGCTATGCCCTGGATCTTCTGGATCAGCCGGTGGATCGTCGCAGGCGTCGCAGACGCCCGAGGGGCAGGTCATCCGCAGCATCTTGGATCGAGTGGCGGATGGGCAGTGGGAATCGTTCAAGTCACCTGGCGAGGGAGCGGATTGGCGGCTGCAGGATGAGCGGTATGCGGCATCCTCGTTGGTCTGGAACGACGAGACGGTTCTGCATCTGCAGGTGTTTCCGAAGCGATCGGCCGCCGCGGATGGGTCAAGTGGTCAGTATCGACCCAAGATCCGCCGTCACTAGCCGCGCGGCCGCGGCGGAAGCAACCGAATATCCGGGCTCGTGCCCGGGCCACTGACCTCTACCACGCAGGGCAGGCGAGCCGTTGGATCTCTGTTGGCGTATATTGCCTCGATGGACTTAGGCCTTCTGCAGGAGGTTCAGACACATGCGTAAAGATTCAGGCCGAATGATCTATTCGCCGAGCGACCTGGTCTCCTATCTGCAGTCGCCCTTTGCCTCATGGATGGACCGCTGCCATCTGGAGTGCCCTGGCCGTGTGGCGCCAGACGAGAAGACCGAGGAACAGCAGCTCATCGCGGACGCCGGCAACCTGCACGAACATACCATCCTGAGCCAGTTCGAGGCGGACAAGCCGGGCCTGGTGAAGGTCTTAACCCGTGATTGGGTGACTGCATTGCGGGAGACACGCTCGGCAATCCAGGGCAGCGCTCCTGTCATCTACCAGGCGGCACTGACCATGGGATCGTTCGCCGGTTACGCCGACTTCCTCATCCTCAGCGGTGACGGGTGCTATCAGGTGTGGGATACGAAGCTGGCCCGCTCACCCAAGCCGTACTACGCGATTCAGTTGTGTTGCTACACCGAGATGCTCGCGGCGACCACGGGAGGGACACTGCCCCAACGGTTTGGGGTCATTCTGGGCACCCAGGAGCGGGTTGAGTTTCGCGTTGAGGACTTGATCCACTACTACCGCCGCGTGAAGCAGAGCTTCCTTGCGCTGCAGGAGGGGTTTACCGCGAACATTGACGATCGCCCCGAACCGCTTCCCCATGCCGAGCATGGCCGCTGGGCTTCGCACGCGGAGCAGTTCTTTGCCGAAACCGATCACCTCGTCCAGGTCGCCGGGATCAGCGTCGGGCAGATCAAGAAACTCCGGAAGGCCGGTATCGGCACGGTGGCCGACCTGGCCGCGGCCCGTGGGAAGCCAGTCCCCAAGATGGCTCAGGATACCTTGGAGAAGCTGATCGCGCAGGCGAATCTCCAGCATCAGACCCGCGGCGACCGGGCGGCAGATCCCGATGCGCCGGCCCGCTATGAGATTCTTCCCCATGCCGGGCCGAACGGTGAACCCGTTGGCCTGGGGGCACTTCCGCCCGATGATCCTGCTGATGTGTTCTTCGACATGGAAGGATACCCATTGGCCCCCGGGGGGCTGGAGTACCTGTTTGGCGCCTGCACGCGGAACGCCCCGGCGGGCGACTCCGGGTTCAGAGATTGGTGGGGACACGACCGCGATGGGGAACGGCGCGCGTTTGAAGGGTTCATCGATTGGGTCTTCGACCGCTGGAAGAAGAACCCGGGCATGCACATCTACCACTACGCGGCCTACGAGGTCAGCGCGGCCCGGCGGCTGAGCACTCGGCACGATACCCGCCAGGACGAGGTCGATGAGCTTCTGCGTCACGGTGTGTTCGTAGATCTGTACCAGGTCGTGCGTCAGGGTCTTCGCATCGGTGAGGATAGCTATTCCATCAAGAAGGTAGAGCGTCTCTACCGCCCGAAGCGTGCCACCGACGTAGCGACCGCCGCTGAATCCATCGTCCAGTACGCCCGCTGGATCGAAAGCGGCCAGTCGCGTGACTGGAGAACCAGCCCGATTCTCAAGGGCATCCGCGACTATAACCAGGATGACTGCATATCCACGAAACAGCTATCGGAGTGGCTGCGGAGGGTCGCCGGGAAGCAGGGGATCGTTGCCGCGCGGGTGGTTGCTATGGCGGGTGAGACGGAGCCGGCGGCTGTCCCAGCGGAGGCGGTCACGCCGCTCGATACCGCAGCGAAGCTCCGAGAGAAGGGCGACCCGGTCGCCGTGGTTCTGGCGGACCTGATCGACTTCCACCGCCGGGAAGCAAAGCCCATATGGTGGCGCATGTTCGACCGCGCCGCAGCGACCCCCGAGGAATTGCGAGATGACCCCGGATGCATCGAGGGCGTCCGGGCCGCTGGCGATCCCACGGTTGAGAAACTGTCGCTGGTGCAGGAGTACCGCTTCGATCCTGCGCAAGAGTGCAAGTTGGCAGGTGACGGCGAGACCCGTGTGATGTTTGCACATGATCTGGGGGCAAAGCTCACACTCTTGGAACTCGACACGGACGCCGGCATCTTGAAGCTAAAGATTGGCAGCAGAGGCCTGCAGAGCAGGTTTGCAGGTCGGTTCCCGGAGCAGGGCTCGCTGCTGCCCGATGAGTATGTGTCGCCCAAGCCAATCCCGGCCGCCCTGGCAAGCGTTGCCGCCTGCCATCTGTCCGGGCGCCTGACCGCCCCGGCGGCCGCGTTACTGACGCGGGCCCCGCCCGCAGCGCCGCTGCAACGGGCTGGCGAGTCGGCGATCGATGCCGCCATCCGCGTGGCGGGCGCCATGTCCGGTGGGTGTCTCGTCATCCAGGGGCCGCCCGGCAGCGGGAAGACCTATTCTGCTGCACGGGTCATCAACGCGCTGGTCCGTGTGGGTAAGAAGGTCGGCGTAGCCTCCAACAGCCACAAGGCGGTGGTAAACCTGCTTCTTGCCTGTGTCGAGGCGGCCGGCGAAAGCGGCCTGCACGTCCACGGGATCAAGGTCGGCGGCGACCCCGGTGGGCCACTGTGCGCTGCCGGCGGGAGCTTCAAGCATATCCAGAACACCAGTGACGCATTTGCCGCCTACAAGGGTGGCGTCGTGGGTGGAACGGCCTGGCTCTTTGCCCGGCCCGAGTGGGTGGGGGCGCTCGACTTCCTGATCATCGATGAAGCAGGGCAGGTCTCACTGGCCAACGCCGTGGCCATCTCGCGAGCTGCAAGGAACCTGATGCTGCTGGGGGACCAGATGCAGCTTGAACAGCCCGTGCAGGGCTCTCATCCCGGCGATGCAGGACTCTCTGCCCTGCAATACGCCCTGAAGGACACCGCCGCCAGCCGGCCGGATGCCCCGGTTCTACATGCCGTGGTTCCCGCCGATTATGGGCTCTTCCTCAGTGAGTCCCGGCGCATGCATTCCTCCGTCTGCCGTTTCGTTTCCGAGAGCATCTACGAGGGGCGACTCGGTTCGCACCCAGACTGCGATCGGCAGCGGATTGCCCTCCGACCGGGCGGGAATGGCCTTTTCACCACTGAAAGCGGGATCGTCTTCAGCGGCGTTGAGCACGACGGCAACGTTCAGCAGAGCGACGAGGAGGTCGATCGGGTAAAGGCGCTATACGAAGAGTTGGCTGGCCGTCTCTACACCGACAAGGCCGGCAGGACCAGGCCGCTTGCGCTGCAGGACTTCCTGTTCATCGCCCCGTACAACGCCCAGGTGCGTGCGCTCCAGGCCGTGTTCCCCGCGGGCGCCCGCGTCGGGAGCGTCGACAAGTTCCAGGGCCAGGAAGCGCCAGTCTGCATCCTGTCGCTGTGCTCCAGCTATGGCGAGTACGGTTCGCGTGGGCTGGGTTTCATCCTCAATCGCAACCGCATCAACGTTGCCATCTCCAGGGCCCAGTGTCTGGCAGTGGTCGTTGGCGACCGTCGAATCGCTCAGTCGGCGCCCGGTTCCCTTGATGAAATGCAGCTGCTCAACCTGTTCTGCAAGATCGCCGGGCATGCGGCAGGAACGTGAGCCTCGGCGTGCGATGGCTCGCTCCTCCGAAGCATCGCTGGGGCAGGACAAGGTTATCGCGACAGGCACCCCTTACCTGTCTTCTGCTTCCTTGGCGGCAAGGACGTCCCTGATAGCTCCTGAAAAGGCCCGCGCGAGCTGGGACTTACTTCCCGAGTGTGCGCTAAGCCCCATCTGAATCATAAGCCCAGTTACGCTAAGATTACGTAATTTTCGTTCGCCAGCGTCTGTGTCAATGTACTGGTGCACCCCCAGCGCAACTCCCTCCACTACATTTTTTAGCAATCCCCCTACACTTACCGAACCCCGTTTCAGGCCCTCAAGCGGTGGGATCCCCGCGAGAAGAAGATCAAGTGTCCGCGCCGCAATAGCGTCGCGAACGTCCGCGGGAGCACTTACCTCATTGGCACAATGTATCGCCTTGGGATCATGACCGCTATCGAAGGTGATCTGCGACGCCTGTATCAGGCCTCCGTTGTGGGTGCTCGAAGCTAAGGCCCGGCTGATCACCGCTTGCAGTTCCCGAACATTGCCTGGCCATCGGTGAGCGAGCAGCTTCGTCCTCGCGCTGTCGTCCAATCTAGCAGTAAGGCCTTCCGTCTCGCACGCCTTTCCCAGAATGTGGTCCGCAAGAAGCAAGACATCCCGTTCTCGATCCCGCAGAGGTGGAACTGAGATCAGAAGATAGGAAAGTCGCCCATACAGATCTCGGCGAAAGCGGTTCTGGTCCATTGCCCGGAATAGCGGCTCATTCGTTGCCGCAATTACCCTAACGTCCACCTTTATTGTGTCGTTTCCCCCGACCCGCTCTATAGTACCCTCCTGCAGCACACGCAGCAGTCGCACCTGGGTTGACAAAGGAAGCGTCCCAATCTCATCGAGAAAGATCGTGCCACCAGTTGTTGCCTCGAATCTTCCAATCCGCAGCTTGTTTGCGCCAGTGAAAGATCCGGCCTCATGTCCAAACAACTCCGATTCGAGCAGCGATTCGGATAACGCGGAGCAGTTCAGCGGATTGAATACAGTCCCGCCTCTCTTGGACAGGACATGACAGGCTTTGGCTACCTGCTCCTTTCCTGCGCCTGGCTCGCCTGTGATAAGGATTGGTACAGACATCGCTGCATACGTACAAATGTCTTTGTGCAGCGATTGCATCGCTGCCGAATCGCCCAGCAGGTTCAGTACCTCCCACTGCTGGAGCGGAACGGGACTGGCCGTCGCCATAGGGGCTCACCTCGATTCGGGTTCCGCGTATGGACCGGCTGGGTTCAGCGCAATGTTGGCGGTGGTGACAGCTCCCACTGTGTGCGCTTTGGCACGACTCCTGAAACTGCGAACCGAAAAAGGAATCGGGTCCTTTATCCGTAACGGGGGCTCGACCCTACACCACCCTTTACCCTCGCCGTCGTCGCCAGACACGACTCGAATGGAGACGATGCGGGCCGTCTTGGTTTCTGGGCTCTCCGACAGGAAGCAGCTTCTCTCTCTCGGTACCTCGAAAAACCTTTTGCCCCTTCGTAGTCGTGCAAATGCTTCCACGCCCTGGTCGAATTTCGCTACTTGAAACGAGAGCATGGCAAAATCGTACAGCCAAACAGGTTGCTCCAGATACAACGTGTCTCTTAGCGTCTCGATGCGTGCATAGCGCTCGGCATACCTAGGTGATGCCACACGATCTGGGTCTGACGTGAACACGGCGTAGCGGAGGAGATTACCCAAAGGTTCTGGTCGGACGCCGGCTTGTTCAGCAGCCTGAAGAACCGCTGCCGCGTTTCTGATCCGCGTGACATCCGCGGGATTCTGCGTGGGTTCGCCAGGAATTGCACCCTGTAGGATTTGCAGGGCTTCGAGGGAATAACCCAGATCCCGCTTCAGCCTCTGTAGCTCGCAAATCACCTTCTTTACTTCCGGGCCCGAAAGTAGGCCTACGGCTTGGCCATGGAGTTCATGCCATTCGTCTTCGAACTGCGGCTCTGGTTCCCCCGACAGCAGTTCAATGGCTTCGGAGAGATCCTCAGCAATTCGCGGAGGTGCTTGCGTCGAGTCTCCCTCGGGTGATGTGGGCGCCAGTGATCTCCTTACTCGATCAACCAAGTACTTGGCTAACCCGAAGGCGGCAAATGGATTGTCGGCTCTTTCGCGTTTAGCACTGCGCAGCGTTTCTTCGACGCGTGTATCAAGTTCAGCCCACTCCTGAAGACAGCCGGCCGATCGCTCATGGACAGCCCATCCAAGGTAGAGCAGGCCCAATGATGTGATTATGTTGCCCGGGTGTTCGCCACCATCGTCTCGCGAAAGCTCCAATGCAGCCTTGAGATCAACGACGGCACGTTGGTACCTCAATCGCTGCTCGGCAATCGGTAAGCTCTCCTTGCATGACTTGTACACGGTGATGGCTCGACTATGGAGAAGTGACGCGCTCTGATGTACCACCTGGCTATCTAGCCATCCAAAAGCCTCGACCAGCTCATCAAGGTGCGACTGCTGCCAGTATGCGAGCCCAGGACACCCCGGCCTGTCCTTGGTCTTCTGAAACCGCAGATAGGACGAGCAGAATTCCTCCGCAAATCTCACGTGATGAGGGAGGGGTCGCAGAGCCCGCAGCACAGGTTTGAAAAGCTGTATTGGATACTCAGGCAACCGAACGTCGCCTTTGGATTGGTAACTCTGGGCACCCAACAAAATCCGGCCGCATAGTGAATCAGCCACAATGCCCAGTTGCTGGCAGTGTGGTTGTCCGGGCTTCGTAGCAAGCCACTCGATCACCAGCCGCCCATAGCTAGAATGGCGCAACGCGACGCCTCCATCGTCAACATAGAATGCGGACGGCGCCAACCTCAGTTCCTCACCTCCGGCACCAGCCGTCATCTCGGCAAGGTCCTCCCTAACAAGCACTGTGATCACATCGAGCGTACGCCTCGCTGGGATACCGCAGAGATCGGCCAGTACGTCTCGGGGCATCGTGGCACTCAGGGTGCCTGCCGCGGAGAGAACAAGCAACGCTTGAGCCAGCTCACTCTTGGTAGGCTGCCCGGTCGCGGGTTTGTGTGTTGCTAGACGAGCGACCGCGTTGCGGATCTCGGCTGCCGTCAACTTCCGGTCGGGATCGGGCAGGCTAACCGGAGCCTCTTGCTGATCCACTGCTTGTACTGCCCGCCGTACGAGTACCATGCCAAGATGACGAGCCTCTGCGAACTCGTCTCTGAGAATGAAGTAAAGGCAGATAAGAAGCGGAACTTGTGACACCTGAGTCCAACGGTGAATCAGCGAGGAAGTCGCTGGTCGCAACTGCTCACCCGTGAGCTTCGGTGTGCCATTCACCCAGTGCACGAGATCGTCTTGCTCCGTTGTGCTTAGCTCTGCGGCAAGTCTTGGCATCTGTACATGGTGAGTGCGCCGCATTTTGCGGTCCCTAGACCCGAACGCACCAGATTGTCGGTCTGCGTGTCGAACACGCACTCCCCGCACGACAATTGCACGTCGGCCATCTCGAGCAAGTCGGGCGGGCAGATCGTACAGTAGACTCATGGAGTCCATAGCCACGGCCGACGCATCGAACAATACGACCGAAATAATTCGTTGACCGGCAAACCCCGTGTCGCCCTGGGCCAGATCCGTCAGGAATGAGCGCAGTCGGTCATAGTTGAGCGGACCGCTGCCCCTGTAGATCAGCGCTGGACAACCCTCCAAGCCAGCGCGAAATGCAAAATGCTGCAGGAGAGTGGACAGGCCCGAACCCGCCTCTGCCGGCAAGTCCACCTCTATTACATCATGTTCGCCCCTCTTGGCGGAAGCAAGAAGCTCATCAAACTGGGATAGGTGCGCACGAGATCTGGTCCAAGCAAGATGGCCTGAAAAGGCTCTCCACGGGATTCTTCGTCCGCTGATTAGGTCCGACAAAGCCTCGGTCGCTTCCGCCGGCTCGGGAGCGCGCAGATCCGCTTCGGTGACAATCGCGAAATCACTGTCAATCGGCGGCTCGCGGCGCAGCAACGGTGCGAGCGGAACAGATGCTTTCCCGACGCGGATCGATGGGGCGGCTTCCACTGGCCGGCGACGCGCCGCGCATTCGCGAATCACGGTGTGCACATCGAGAGCCGTGAATCTTATAGCCGCCGCAAACTCGGTTGGCCGACCTGAGATAAGCTGGCTCGGGTCATTTCCAGTGGTGTCAGGCCAACCAGTTACCACGATCAATCGAAGCGCCGTATTACATGCTTCGATGTCGTCAAGGATCTGTCTCAGCGCCAACGAGTCCGTGTAGCCTGCGATGAGCAAGGCTGCGTCCCGCAGTTTTCCAAGCTCTGCAATCTTGGCATCACGCGACATCCGCCTTGCCGCCGGCTTCACAGCCTCGCCTGTTTCGATGCCATTTAGATAGAAGTACGGACATACCTCCGCCACCGAATACCTGGTGCCAAGGGCGTCCCTCACACGGTCAGGAACCTCGATGAGCATTCGAGGCTTGAGCGTCTCAGACGCGGAAATCGCACGAGCGAATGACCTGTCAGTTGATTCAGACCATACTCCCAACCACGGCTGTTTCGCGATTGCGTCAGAATCCTGAGCTGCAACTGGCGTAGCCCAGGCGGGGCCAAGCCAGATGGCAGAGTTCATGGTCACCAGAAATCGGCCAAGTTCATGAAACAGTAGCTCGTCCATAGCTGCCTCTCACGCAGACGGCGTGCCATCAAGTCTCGGCACAGAATCACCCGATTATCCCAGATGCTTGGTTATCCTCAAGGCGCTACATGGCGAATTGGAGCTTTTTGTGCGCGCCATATAGCGCGCAAGGTCCCACAAAGTCTCCGGTTGCGATATTGGCATGCCATTCTCTCTTGCGGCTCTTCATGAGAAAACCACAGTGTGCCGCTCGCCGTAAGACGTTTTGTGAGATCGTTGAAGGTTGCCGACTCGATTGCGCCAGCAGTGTGTGGGATCGAGCAGTGCTCGCTGCGCAAGTGCGTCGAGCTACGACAACTGCGGCGTCCCGCGCCTTGGCAAACGAGGTCAAAGCGAAGGCGTTGCATCGCGTGATCGAATTAGCGCCGGAACTGGTCACGATCGGCCTCGACTCCGACTTGCACGTCGGCCTGCCGACGATCCGAGTTGCGACTGTGAAGTCGAAGAGGCTGCATTTGCCCTGGTCGCTGCTGATCGAACCATGCAGGCCGACGCCAAGGGCAGCGTAGCGCTCTGCTAGACCAGGTCTACTATCGCTGCGCGGACGTCTATCCAGAGACGAACCATCCAGTCGTCCGGTGGGTGAAGGCCAGTTTGAACAGGCCATTATCGAGGACCTCTGGCGTTGCGGATTGAGGGTGCCAAGGAGGGGCGGTTTGTGCGGGATCGGTTCCCAAGTGCCCCAGCTATGGATCCGGTAGCGCTACGACCTGAATCCATGCTGCTGCCGGTGTGCCTGACAAACTCCAAGGCGGGGCGGACCTTTGATGCCAGGTTGGCCGAACGGCACCCCAAGTCATTCCCCGCCGCCCCCGGATGCCAACTCGTCCTGCTGGGGCTGGCGTGCCTCTTGGGGGCAAATGCTCCCTCAACCCTGGTCCTGCGCCTGGGCCTGAGCGCCGACCTTGTTCTGGCCATATCCGGGGCAAAGATGGCTTTCCTCGCCCTGTATGTCGGCGTGGTCTACATCTACTTTCGCCGTCATGCCCGATGGTTCCTGGCGGCCGCGGCGGGAGCGGCAGGCCTGGCACTCTTCGGCCCGAGCCTGCAGCAGACCATGCACGCCCTCGCGGCCGCCGCCCGCTGGATCGTCCGTGTCATCGCCTGCGTGATTCCCTCCACCCGAACCGGCTGGGGCATCCTCGGGATCGTCGCCTCCTTCCTGCTGTTGGGAGTGGGCCTGGTCATCAGCCTCCGCCGGCCGCCTGAAAACGGCGACCACCACGCGCCCGTGCCAGAGCCCGATCCGCAATCCGAACATTCAGCAGCTCCGCAGGCCGACGCGATGCCGCCGATTCTGTGCTGATGAAGCACGGCCCTGTTGAGGCGCGGCGAGCAGGAACAGGGGTATCCAAAGACCCCGGGGGCGTGGAACGTAAAGGTGCGAGATTCTGCGACTCGGTCGGGAAAGTGGCATTTCTGGAGCCCTATACGGGACGATCTGGTCGCATCCCGTCATTGCCTTGAGACGGTCGCCCCTGAGGTTCACTCGCGTCGGACACGGCCGATGGATCTTTCTTCCGCAGTTGGGCGTGGTATTCGTCGGGGTCGAGCCCTGCCTCGTGCAAAGCATTACACCACGTCTTCAAATGGCGGCGGGCCGCCCCGTACAGGCCGCTATCCTCGCGCGCCAGCGCTCGGGGCCGCATGGACTGGCCGCTGCGCAGGCGTGCCTGGATGGCGGCGATGACCATCTCCTTCGTCCAGAGCTGGCGTGGTTTGTGCGGCAATGGGATGCTCGGTGCCGCCGATCTGGCAGGCCGGGACCGCCTGTTCGGCCTCGGCGGAAGCACGGTCACCTTCGGGTCCAGGCCCGCTGCCGTAACGGCCGCCGCCCAACTGCCATACAAACGCTGGGCCGCCTCCACCAGGGACCGGGGCTCCACGAACCGCGACACCAGGGACTCATTACGCAGGGCGCGAATCAAAATGCTCTCGATCACCCGCTCTTGGTTCCACGGAACCACCCGCCGCAGTCGCGTCGGATCGACGCCAGCCGCCATTACCGCCTTGCTCCAGGAGCCAAAGTGTCGGCGAGCTGCCGACACCACGTTGCGGTAGCGCCGATCCTTTTGAGCCAAGGTTATGGGCGGCTCCCGCTGGGCCAGATGACGGATGATCGTGAGTATCCTGGCCGGCGTCCATCGCTCCCAGGGGAGCACACGCTCCGGCGCGATGCCAGCGGCTTTTACCGCGTTGCGCCACGAGCCGAAGATGCGCCGGGCTGCGTTATATAGGCGCAAGTCGACGCCCTCGCCGCCAACGGTCAATCGTTTCCCCTCAGCCTCGCGATCCAGGAGATGACGGATGATCCGCTCTCGCGTCCATTGGTTACCCATGGTTATCCTCGTGCATCCGTGATGATGACGTCAAACCGCGCCACGATCTCCGGATGCCGTTTGTCCAGGTACTCCCGAAGCCGCGCGTTGGTCAGCAGCGACCGTGCGTAGATCGCCAGGCGTAGCAGGTCAACGGTGTATTGCTTGTAGAGCTGGGAGTAGAAATCGTGCTTCTGCTCGGCATCGGCCAGCTTCTTGAGCAGATCGTTCTTCCGCTGGGTGGTTTTGTCCCAGGGATTGTGCTTGCGGCCGCGGCTCTCGCGCTGCTGGGGCGGGGTCTTGACCAGCAGTGGTCGAGCCAAAGTGATGGTGAAGTCTTCGTAGCTCTCCATCGCCCGGAGAATCTCTTTCTGGCGTTGCGGTATGACGTACGTCAACTCGCGGGCGCAGGCACGGCTGATCTTGCCCGCGTCGAAGGCCGCCACCACGTCTGGGTGGAGTTGCTTGAGGAGCGTCTTCTTGAGGCGGTGACCAAGGCCGGAGATTCCCAGGGCAGCGGCGATGGCGGCCTCATCTACCTCCCCCAGGGACTTCTCGATCATCCGATGCTCCTGCACCGGCGAGACCCGGTTGACCATGCGGTTGGGGGTGAAGGCCTCGCGCTGCTTACCCAGGATGCACGGGACCACCTTCACCCCCAGCTCCACCAGCGCACGGTAGCACTGAGCACCGTCGAGGATGATATAGTCTTCGCCTTCAGGAAACACCACGAGCGGCTCGATGAGCCCCACGGCCTTGATGCTGGCGATGATGCGGTCGAATTCGCGCTTGGTGATCTTCCGGTCGCGCAACGGCCGTAGCCGAGTCACGGGGAGGTCCAGTCCCACAGAGAGATCATGGGGGGCTTGGGCGTCGTTCATGGGTTGAGCCTTTCCTGCCCTTGTGCACGGGCGGCGATGTTGTATTTACCGGTTAGTTCGGGGCGCTTATGGAGGTTCTCGGTCTGCAGCAGCAGCACGAAGTCCTGGTCATCCCACAATGCCGCCAGCCCATCCAAAAGCGTGTAGAGGCGGCTTTCCTTGCCCTGAGCCTCGCGAGCAAAGGAATCTTTGGCCTGCGTGGCCGTGGCGATATCCTCGGTGAGCGCCGCAACCGTGTATTGCTCGGGACCCGAGCCTTTGCGTTTGCGGCGGTCCATTCGCCCATTGATGATGGCACGCGCTTTGGCGAAGTTGCCGCTGTTGACGATCCCCTGGTCGAACGCGTCCATGAGGACGTTCTGGATCGTGGCGTCGTCGGCCTGGGCGACCAGCACCGCAAACGAGATGGGAAAGATCTCCTGTTCCACGCCTTGGATCAGGCGGTCCTCGCCGTTTTCCACCAGGCGAATGTACTGGCGGATGTACTCCACGCTCCGGCAGGCGATCTTGGCGATCCCCTCATAGTTCCACCCTTCGTCGTGCAGGGCCTTGAGTTCCCTCGCGAAATACATGGTGTTGGGGCGGGTACGGGCGAGATTCTCCACCAGCGACTCCAGGTACGCCTGCTTGCGACTGCACGTGACCACCTCGGCACAAATGTGGGTCTTGCCCAGACGTTGATGGGCAATCAGACGCCCCTCGCCGCAAATCAGCTCATAGAAGCCGTCCTTGGCCAGGAACTTGTCGTTGACGCGGATGTCTTTGATCTGCCCGATGGCGTCGATGCTCTGGACATTCAGCGCGAACTGAGCCTCGTCGCGATCGCGAGGGTTGGGGATCCGGATCTTGTCGACGGGGATCATCTCCCGTCGCCGGTCCTTCATCAGCCTGATGGGTGCGTATTCCATTCATGACCTCGCCAGTTGAAAGATGAACTCCAGCCCGGTGTGCCCATACATGTCCAGCCGCGTCTCGGAGGTGCCAAACACACGAATACCGTGGTCGCGCACCAGCAGGCGCGGCAGAGCGACATAGCCCAGAATCTGCGGTCCTTCGCTGGCGGAGACCGGCACCCCGAGCGTGATGTCCACCACGCCCCGCAGGTCCGGCCGGAAATACCAGTACTGGCTGTAGCCGTAGGGCACGGGAACCGAGGGCTGGATCAGCACGGTGAACTTGCCATTGACCACCAGGAAGTCGTCGTAACTGTCGACTTGCTCAACCACCTGACGCAGCAGGGCCTCGACCTGGGCTCGGACCTCCCCGGCCGCCGTGCGGAAGAGCTGCTGGTAGGCGGCGTCCAGAGATCGGAAATGAGTGCTATAGGTGGAGGCCGAAGGGGCCAGTTCATCGGCATTCAGGAGCGCCGGGCGCACAAACCCATGCTCGCGGTGCAGCCTCTCCAGGTGCTGGAGCATGATCTCCGGGGAGTAACGCAATGCGGCCTGCGCCAGGATGGCTTGGGCGCGGTCGAATATGGCTTGGTCCACCAAGGGGTCAATTGCGCCCGCCGTCCTGATCCACTGGTCTAGCGGGTTCCGGCGCGTGGGCGTCTTGAGCTTGCTGGTGGTCTTGTTGTACACCAGAGTGCCGGCATACATGATGTTGGTGAGGATGCGCCGCACCTTGCCGACGTTCCACAACCCGCCCATCGCTGAGCGTGAGCCTTCGCCGTTGAGTCGTTCGGCAATCTTCTCCATCGAGCAGTGATGTTCGATGAACTCATCGAAGATGCGGCGGACGGTTGCGACTTGGTCCTCCGGTCCCAACGCCAGTGTGACGCGCTGGTTCGAGATGCTCTTCTTCTGGCCGGGCACCAGGACATGCAGGCGATTGCGAGTCTCGTCCAGCAAGAGCCGGTCGAAACCATACGGTGGCTTGCCGCCAGGCCAATAGCCTTGCTGGGCGACCCGAATACACCCATGGAAAACCTTGACGCTCAGTTCTTTGACCTGCTGGGCGGCGCGAAAGCGCTCGAACTGGATGTAGACCGGATATAGCGGATCATCGGGACGCGGCATGCCCAGCGTGGTGTAGACGACCTGCTTGCCGTTTTTCTTGACTTCGGCGCTGTAGGTGGCGGAGAGGTCGATGTCCTGAAATCGCCCCCAGCGGCTCACGTCCAGGCAGAGCACCAGGTCGAAGTCCTTCCTCTTCTTAACCCAGTTGTCCAGCATGTCATTGAAGCCGTCCCGCCCTTCGGCGGTCAGGCCAGATTTGCCGCGATCGGCGAACTCTTGGATGATCTCGACGCCATTCTCTTTGGCCCATTTCTGGACCAGTTCCTGCTGGATGGCGACGGAGTTCTCCTGTCGGTCCTTCGCCGAATGCCGGTAGTAGGCCACACCACGGAATCGCGGCATCGTCGGCGCCGTGATCGGTTGCTCCTTGATCCACCAGGGACGTTGATTGCTGTTACTCATAGCGATGTCGCCGACCTCTGCGTTGCCGGATCCGACGTCTGCCAGCACGTAGCTGGTTAGCGTGGGTCCAGGACGATTGCGGGGATTCTGCGCGATGCCTGTGCCATTCGGTGAGGCATTGCTGTGCCGTTTGCGTGCCAGGGGCCCAGGGTGAGCTACAGGTCCAGGATGTAGCGCTCATTGTGGCCGCGAACCGCAGCTGCGAGATCGCTCATGCCTCCTTCCTTGAGCTTCAGGCGGAGGCGCCGAACCGCACTGCGAATCGAGGCCGTGGCCGTCTTGAGTTCAGCGTCATCCCAGACATCCGTAACCAGGTCGAGATAAGTGACATACTGGTTCGGGTGGCGGGCCAGACGTGCCAACAGCCAGAATCCGCGTGTGTCGCCCAGATGCAGGACGTTGCCCTTCCACATCACCGAGAGCCTGGACTCATCAAGCAGCGGCCGCTGCTTCTCGCGCGGCATGGCCGACGCTGACATGGCGTCACGCCGGCCGGGGCCTGAGGGAACATCGTCATCAAGCTGGGCGCGCACGGTGGCGTGGATTTCCTGATGACAAATGGCGGCGGTCATGAGGGCCGCGGCAGCCTGGTTGGCCAGCATGGCGAGTCTGCGAACCGTATCGGGGGTCATTGCGATCTCCATCTATCGGCCGCAGATGACATGACCTCCATGCCTGAACCGGTCCGCGATGCTCAGGTGCAACACGGTGTGCGGGGAAAGATCTGCTGGGCCGGCATGCGCGGACCATCATGGTCTTCAGCAGATAGGATCGGTTCGGCGCGCTGAGTTTGCACGGTCGCGAGGGCGTTGGCGATAGTGAATGCTCTACCATGCCAACACCGCTCAGGCCGAATTGAGATAACCGATCACTACTGTCCGGTTAAGGAACTGCCTGACATCGCTTATAGCTCGGTAATTACCGTCTATTATGCACATTTGGAGATGTAGTCGATTTGAGGGCGGCAAGCCGATTTGTCCGCTTCGGCCGGCAGAGGCGCCTTGCCGTCATGAACAGCGGCTGCACTACCTTCTCGCAACTGACCGACTTCCTGCCCTTGCCCCAGTTAGGTCGCTCTGTGTGTCTACTTGCTGGCGGCCATCGCACGCAAGGAGCTGCGCGCCCAGCGCTCCATGGGCGATCTACTGCAAATTCTGAGTTTGTCGCTCTTCGAAAAGCAGCCGCTTTCTCCGGCATTTTTCGACAAGAGAGGTATCCTGCCAATCGTCGAAAATCCTAACCAATTGTCATTGTTTGAGTTATAACCGGACAGTAATGATTCTCCATTGCAAGGCAGTCCTTGTATAGTGTTACGCGGAAAGAAGCTATCTGCATCTCTTTCCGAAACGATGACAGACCTGTGGGATCAGTAAGGATTCATTGACATGGCTGACCACCTATACGACCGAATTAACGACTTTGGTTCGGTGACGATTCAGCTTGCCAGCCCCAACGACATTCGCTCCTGGAGTTTCGGCGAGGTGACGAAGCCCGAGACCATCAACTATCGCACCTACTGTGCCGAGAAGGATGGCCTGTTCTGCGAGCGCATCTTTGGCCCCGAGAGGGACTGGGAATGCTCCTGCGGCAAGTACGAGGGCACCAAGTACAGTGGCATCATCTGCGACCGCTGCGGCGTCGAGGTCACCCACAGCCGCGTCCGCCGCAAGCGCATGGGCCATATCAAGCTGGCCGCCCCCATCGTCCACATCTGGTTCTTCAAGGCCCTCCCCAGCCGCCTCGGCGCGCTGCTGGACATGAAAACCAGCGACCTCAAGAACGTGATCTACTTCCAGGACTACGTCGTCATCGAGCCCGGCGATACCAAACTGAAGCGACGGCAAATTCTCACCGAGGAGGAATACCGCGAAGCACGCGAAAAGCATGGCGATCGCTTCGTCGCCGAGATAGGCGCTGAAGCTGTTAAGAAGCTTCTCGGCCAGATCGATCTGCCTTCCGAATCCGTCAGGCTCCGGCAGGACATCGAAAGGACCAATTCGAAGCAGAAGATCAAGAACCTCACCAAACGCCTCAAGTTGATCGAGGCCGTCCGCAATTCCGGGAACCATACCGAGTGGATGGTTATGGACGTCATCCCCGTCATCCCGCCCGATCTGCGTCCACTGGTCCTGCTGGAATCGGGAAACTTTGCCAACAGCGATCTGAACGATCTCTACCGTCGAATCATCAAGCGCAATAACCACCTGCGCGAGCTGCTTGACCTCAACGCCCCCGAGGTCAGCATCCGCAACGAGAAGTGCAAGCTGCAAGAGACGGTGGATGCGCTGTTTGACAACGGCCGCTGCCGCCGCCCCGTGCTTAAATCATCCAACCGTCCCCTCAAGTCATTGACCGACATGATCAAGGGCAAGCAGGGCCGTTTCCGCGGGAACCTGCTGGGCAAGCGCGTGGACTATTCCGCCCGCTCGGTCAACCGCGTCATTGCCGACTGCTATGCGATGCTCGGCCGGCCGGCGACCATCAAACTGCTGGACGATCTGAAGACGCTTGGATTCAAGCGTTCGACGCTGTCGGGCATGAGCTTCGGCATCACCGATATCCGCTCGCCGGATTCACGCCAGACGATCCTGGATGATGGCCAGAAGAAGGCTGATAAGATCGAGAAGAACTACCGTATTGACAATATTACAGACCAGGAGCGTAAGGCTCAGTTGATCGACCTGTGGGGCCACGCCCGCAAGCAGGTGACGGACGACCTGATGGCCGGCCTGCAGGCCGACTATCGCGACGAGAGCGGCCGGCCGATGCACAAGGAAGACGCCAAGTCCAAGGGCGTCCTGCGCTATCTGAACCCGATCGCCATGATGGCGGTGTCCGGTGCCCGTGGTAACGTGGACCAGATCCGCCAGCTTGGCGGCATGCGTGGTCTGATGGCCAAGCCTTCGGGCGAAATCATTGAGACGCCGATCAAGTCAAACTTCCGCGAAGGTCTGTCGGTGCTGGAGTATTTCAGCTCGACCCATGGCGCGCGCAAGGGCTTGGCCGATACGGCTCTGAAGACTGCCAACTCCGGCTACCTCACCCGCAAGCTGGCCGATGTGGCCCAGAACGTGATCGTGTCGCTGCGCGATTGCGGCACGCTCAATGGCATCAGCAAGAGCACTATCTACAAGGGTGAGACGGTTGAAGTTGAGCTCAAAGAACTGGTCGTTGGCCGCACAGCCCGCGATACCATCCGTAATCCGATCACCGACGAAACGATCGCCGCCGAGAATCAGTCGATCACCCCTGAGATTGCTGACAAGCTCAAGGAGCTGAAGATTGAGACCGTCCGCGTCCGGTCGCCGCTGACCTGCGAGAGCCCGCGCGGCATTTGTGCCCGCTGCTACGGTGTTGACATGAGCACCAACCAGCTCGTCGAAGAAGGTTTGGCGGTGGGCATCATCGCGGCCCAGTCGATCGGCGAGCCCGGTACCCAGCTCACCATGCGTACGTTCCATACAGGTGGTGTCGCCACCGGATCGCTGGTTGAGAGCGACATCAAGGCCGTGACGGCCGGAACAGTCGAGCACCGCGATGTCAGTGCCGTGACCATCAAGGACGTCGATGGCACCGTCCGTACTGTCGCCTTGAAGCGCAACGGCGAAGTCGCGATTGTCGATGCCAAGGGTCGCGAACTGGAGAAGTACAAGGTTCCCTACGGCGCCACCGTGATGGTTGCCAATGGCGAGAAGGTGAAGGCCAAGCAGCAGCTTGTGGTCTGGGATCCGCACATCTCGCCCATCCTGGCGGAGAAGTCGGGTGCAGTGAAGTACGAGGATATCGAGTCGGGCGAAACCGTCCGGCGTGAGGAAGAGAAGAAGGGCTCCGGCGAGGCCAAGCTGGTCGTCATCGAGCACAAGGGCGAACGTCATCCGCGTCTGACCATCGTCGGCACGGACGGCAAGATCCTCGACTTCCGCTATCTGCCCGCCAAGGCACGTATCGAGATCAAGGATGGCGATCAGGTGGTCGCCGGTCAGCTCATCGCTCGTTTGCCCAAGGAGGCAGGCGGCACGATGGACATCACCGGCGGTCTGCCTCGCGTCACCGAAATCTTTGAGGCTCGCAAGCCCAAGGACCCGGCCACCCTGGCCGAGATCTCCGGCACCGTCGAGATTCGCTCGGAGAAGCGCCGGGGCAAGATGACCATCATGATCAAGAACGAGACGGGCATGGAGCGCGAGCACCATGTGCCGCAGGACAAGGAACTGCAGGTTCACGCCGGCGACTATGTCGAGGCCGGTGAGCCGCTGGTGCGCGGACCGATTATCCCGCATGACATCCTTCGCATTAACGGCGAAGAAGCCCTGCATACCTACCTGCTGAAGGAAGTGCAGAACGTGTACCGGTCTCAGGGTGTGAAGATCAATGACAAGCACATTGAGACCATCCTGAACCAGATGCTTCGCAAGGTGAAGGTGGATGACCCGGGTGACACGAAGTTCCTGCCCGGCGAAGTGGTGGACCGTTCCCGCTTCCGTGCCGGCAACGACCTTGTCGCCGACAGCGTGCGCATCGTGGATCCGGGCGGCACAACCTTCAAGGAAGGCGACGTGGTGCTCCGATCGCAGGTGCGCGAAGCCAACGAGCTTGCCCAGTCTACCGCGGGTGAGCCCGCCAAGACCAAGAAGTGCCGGCCCGCTCGCGGCAAGACGCTGCTGCTTGGCATTACCAAGGCATCGCTGCAATCAGAGTCGTTCATCTCGGCCGCCAGCTTCCAGGAGACCACCAAGGTTCTCACCGAAGCCGCCCTGGCCGGTGATACCGACACGCTGCAGGGCCTGAAGGAAAACGTGATCCTGGGTCACCTGATCCCGGCCGGCACGGCCTTCGGGACCTACAACAGCCTGAAGATCAAGCACCTCGCCGAGCCGCCGGCACTGCCTGGCGACGAGGTCGAGGCGGAGATCTCCAGCGCCCGTGCCGAGGAAGAGGCCAAGCTCCGTGCAGCTCGTGCTGCCTCGCCTCGGTAGCGCATTGTTTGATTCCGGCAGCGACGTTCCAGATAATCTGGCCATGCCTGCAGGAAGGGATCGCGTCAGACGAACACGAGCGAGATCGACGGGAGCGTCGATCAAACATCTCAAGTTCGCCACAACGGCCACGGATTCCGTTCTCGCAATCAAGACGGCATGGAGATATCTCGATGCTTATGGCCGGTTTGTTTGCGTAAACCGTTGCATCGGGTGTTCGCTCGAACCAAATGGAGATGATGACGGCTATCGGGAGTTTTTGGACAGCATGCGAACATGGGAAACGTGCCAGAAGGGCCTGCATCGTATCTTCGCCAAAATCCCCTCACTTCATAGTGACGAGACGGGATGCCCCGCGTGTGCGATTGCCCAAGCGTTCCAGCAGTTTCCCGTGATTGCCAAGTTATCGCCGGTACCCCCTCCACAAATCATACGATACACGGAGGATAGTCCAGCCGCGCACCACTTTGGTTTGACGGATTGGTCATATCCGTGCCACGTTGTTGTCGATGAAGTCGACGGAGAGGTGCGACCATGCGTTGGGCTGGCTGCCATGCGGTCACTGAATGTCGGAAAGATTCCTGGCTTACCACGTGGTAAGAAACAAATGATCCTGAAGAGATTCCTGCCAGGGCAGCGAGTCGTGCGTCAGCTTTACGAACTGCACGAGACCGCGGTGACCACCGAGATTGAAAAGGCAATGGAGGACTTCAACCACATCGCTCAAGCGCAACTCTCACCGGTGTCCACCGTCGCCGTGAATCCAGGACCGACCGGACCTTCAGCAGACTCGGTTTTCAAGCCGATCCCGGAGCCGCCAGCAAAAGGCGACGGAGAGGTGAAGCCGCAGACCCATATTCCGACTGCCTCCCGCGGCAAGGCTGGATCTGCTGGGGCGGCGGGGACGGCCGGGATAGGTAGCGGGAACGGTGACGACGAACAGGCAGAACAACCGGACGCAGATACCGGCTTGTCGCCGTCGCGGCGCAAAGCCTACGCGGCTTACGATTGGGCGATGAAGGAGATTCCTGGCGCAGAAAACATGACCTACCAAGAACTACATGCAGCCATCATGAACCACCCCAAGGAGCTGACCAATTTGATCCCCCACAAGCACGAAACCTTCGCCAGGTATGTGCGGGACGCTGGCGCGAAGCGAAATCACACAACAGGCGGGCGGCGATTGAGCCGTAGCGTCTGCCGCCAAGACGAAATCTGACCTCCTATATAGCGGTCCGGTTGTCTAAACCGGACAGAAACGGACAGCGCGGATTTTCAAAAACCGCGTTGGCGCTACCGCTGCGCCTGTCCGGTCTGCTCCATAGCCAGTCCGGTTCGTGGTCTGTGGATAGCAACGGCAGTCGGTCGCACCGTGCGACTGACACGGAGCTTGAGCATTTACGAGGGAGCGGGCATGACCCGAACCTTGATTAACGCCACCGGCGGCGCTACTGCCGGACGGGACGAGCGCACCCGCGGAATTGCGCTCTTGGATGTGGGGGTTGTGGCAGCCCTGCTGGATTGCTTGAGGCGCCACGTATATCGGCTCAGCGATGCCGGCCGGATGCCTCGCCCGCTGAAGATTGGGGCGACGGTGCGTTGGAACCGTGCCGCCTTGCTGGATTGGATCAACGCCGGAAGCCCGGAAATGCGGAGGGTTGGACGATGACCGGGAAACCATACCAATCGGCCGTCGTCGATGACGCGACCGTGAGGCGGTGGGGTGTGGGTGACATCACCGCCCTTGCTGTTGCTGGTGGTGCGGTATTTGATGGGCTGGTTACGCCGACGCGGGACAACAGCCGGCCGAAGCGAGGAAGGAGGCGCAGGTCGAGCGAAGATCTAAAGCGAGAGATCGCGTACCACGAAGCGGGCCACGCCGTCGCCGCATGGCTCTTCGGCCTGACCATAAACCACGTGACAATCATCCGCGATGGCGATGACTTAGGTTCATGCTGGACATATGACCCAGCATATCGCGATGCCGTGATGAGCGGGATGGGAACACCAGCGCAGGTCATCGCGGTTTGCGTGAGACGGCTGGCGGGGCACTACGCCGACTACAGATTGTTCCGCAACCACCGACAATGGTTAGATTCGAATTTTGCCGTGTTTTACGGCGACACGGATTGGTCAGAGGTCCATGAGATAACAGGGCTTTACCCACGCAGCGACGACTACTGGGGAAACTCTATTGATTGGACGGAAAAGACCCTGTCGCGGGTACGGCCGCTAGTGGAGCAGGTGGCTGAGAGCCTGCTGCAACGCGGAAAGATGTGGGGAAACGAGGTAAGCGACATGCTGCATCTGGTATGGCCGGTTACCCCGTTTACGAAGGAGGTTCATTCCGCATGGAACGATGGGAGCAATTCCTGACCGAGCAGGGCATTCCCTGGCCCAGGCAAGAGAGCAGCAATCGCCTGGACCTCACCGATGACACGTTCAGGGAGATGGCGCAACTATATCCGTGTGTACAGCCATTCCGTGAAGTCCGCCACGCCCTGTCCCAGCTACGGCTCAGCGACCTGGCGGTTGGGAGAGATGGCCGCAACCGCTGTCTCCTTTCCGCCTTCGCCTCCCGGACCGGCCGCAACCAGCCGAGCAACGCGAAGTTCATCTTCGGCCCGGCCGTGTGGCTGAGGGGCCTGATCAAACCCGAGCTCGGCAGGGCCCTCGCCTATATTGACTACGAACAGCAGGAGTTTGGGATCGCCGCGGCCCTCGCCGGCGACCGGGCGATGATGGAGGCCTACCGCAGCGGGGATCCGTACCTGGCTTTTGCCAAGCAGGCCAAGGCCGTGCCCCAGGATGCCACTAAGGTCAGTCATGGGACGGAGCGGGACAGGTTCAAGATCTGTTCCTTGGCCGTCCAGTATGGCATGGGGGAGGTCGGCTTGGCCCAAAAGCTGGGCGATCCAACCGCCCGTGCGCGAGAACTGCTTCGCCTTCACCGAGAGACGTATAGCCGGTACTGGGAATGGAGTGAATCCGTCCTGGACCACGCCCTCCTCTGCGGACGGTTACAGTCAACGTTCGGATGGCAGGTCCATGTGGCGGGCGGCAACGTCAACCCCCGAAGCCTGAGAAACTTCCCGCTGCAGGCAAACGGTGCCGAGATGCTGCGAATCGCCTGCATATTGGCAACGGAATCGGGAATATCAGTGTGCGCCCCGGTCCACGATGCCCTGCTGATAGAGGACGGCATCCCCGAGATCGAGGAGACGGTGGCCCGCACGCAGGCCGCCATGCACAGGGCCGCCGAGTTCGTTCTCGACGGGTTTCCCCTCCGCACCGAGGCCAACATCATCCGCTACCCGGATCGATACGCGGACAAGCGGGGTGCGTGGATGTGGAATCAGGTCATGCAACTGCCGGGGGTATCACCGGTGAGAGGGGTGGGGTGCCATGGGTGATACCCCCGTCCAATCTAATATAAGATCTATTGATATAGGAGATCCCTCCTTTGATCTCAATCGGCTAAGGCTGCCGGTGGGTAGCGTACCACAGCACACTGAGGCCCCTGTCAGGAAGCGCTCCGGCAAATTCATCAGGGGGCCGATAGACTGGGAGTGGATTACCCGGGCGGCAAGGCTACCCGGAAAAGCCTTGGGTATGGGTCTGATCCTTTGGCAGAAAGCGGGTTACACGCCAGGCAAGTATGAGGTGAAGGTCACCCTACAGCGTGGGGAGGAACTTGGAATCCGCGAGGGTGCTGCCCGTCGGGCAATCCGATCACTGGCGACTGCGGGGCTCATCCGCCGATCCCAGAGAAACGGACAGGCCAGCGACATCACGATCGTAACGCCGTTGGACCGCCCGCAGACGCAGATGCCGCCCGCAGTGAGTAGCGAGACTAAATCAGCAGAAGGAAAGGACTTGACGGCGGTGGGTGCATGATAGATACTAATCTAGTAATGGATAAGGCGGAGACGATAACCGAAGCGTTGCGACAGGCAGTGAAAGATAGCGGGTTGTCCCAGTATGCGATCTGCAAGGCGACCGGGATGGAGCCCTGTTCATTGATGCGGTTCGCGGATGGCCGGACATCGCTTCGGCTGGATAAGGCGGACGCCCTGGCGGAGTTCCTGGGGCTGGTACTGGTCAAGAAAGGCAAGTGATATGGCAACGATTGTGACGTATGACGGTGGTCTGCGGCGGCTGGAGTTTTCGCTTGTCCCCAATGGGCCGCGGAAGACACTGCGGCTGGGCAAGGTGAACATGGCCACGGCCAGAACGTGGAAGGCGCGGGTTGAGGCGATCATCGGCGACAGGCTGGCGGATCGGTCGCACGATGCTGAGTTGTCCGAATGGCTGGCCAGTCGCGATGAAGCCATTCTCGCCCGGATGCACGCATGCGGGTTGGCCGATGGGGTCGGGCTGGCAACGGTGACGCTGGGCGAGTTCATGAAACGGTTCTTCGCTGCAATGCCGGGCAAAGAATCAACGCGGGTGATGTACGGCCATACTCGGCGGAACCTTGAGCAGTATTTCACGGTTGGTCGGATGATGCGGAATATCACGGCGGCCGATGCAGATCGCTGGCGGGCATGGCTGGTCAACGATCAGAAGCTTTCTGTGCCGACGATCAGCCGCCGGGTGATTGTAGCGAGGACGATGTGGCGGAAGGCGATCCGCTGGAAGTTGGTGGCCGAGAACGTCTTTCAGGGTGTTAAGGCCGGGCAGCAAACCAACGAGTCCCGCAAGCACTTTGTGGATCGTGACGTGGCCGAAGCGGTGATGAACGCCTGCCCCGATAGCCAATGGCGTCTGATCTTCGCCCTGAGCCGCTACGGTGGCCTGCGCTGCCCGAGTGAGCATCTGGCACTGCAATGGCAGGATGTGGATTTTGAGAAGCGGCGGATAACGGTGCGATCGTGTAAAACGGAGCACCACAGCGGCGGAGGGGTGCGGACCATGCCTTTGTTCACAGAGCTTGAGAAACCCCTGCTGGATGCCTTTGCCGAGGCCCCAGAGGGCAGCGAGTATGTGATCCTGTGCCGCACCCCCGGTGTAAACTGGAGGACACAACTGCAACGGATCATCCGCAAGGCCAAAGAGGCCGAGTGGCCCAAGCTCTTCCACAACCTGCGGGCGAGCCGGGAAAGTGAACTGATGCAGGAATATGGTCTGGCCACGGTCTGCAAGTGGATCGGCAACTCGCCGGCGGTGGCCGCGAAGCACTATGCGGTGTCAGTGGACTTGGACGGGGATTTCCGCCGGGCGTCTGCAGTGGATGAATCCGGCGCAGTGAAAAGCGCAGCAGTCAACCACGGTGAGGGTGTGCGAGCGATTGTCAGCGGGGAGACCAAAAACGCAGAGACCCCGGTAAAACGGGGCTCCGGCGAACTTTGCCATGCCGGTGCCGATGCTGACAATACCGATCAGTGGGCGATACAGGACTTGAACCTGTGACCTCACGGGTGTGATCCGTGCGTTCTAGCCAACTGAACTAATCGCCCTTGTGAACTTTTAGGTAATCTACGGCGGCTTGGCGAGGAAATCAACCGCGTATCGGTAGCGGCAGCGAGGGGGGCGGTGCGATTGTGGATAAGTAGCAGGTGCGCAGGTTCTCGATGGGGGGAGGCCCTATATGCCAAGTGCTTATATGGCATGGAGTTAGGAGAGATCCGCCGGCGCAGGTGCGCAGGTTCGAGGTGATTGTGGATAAGTCCTGCTGGAATGACCAATGACCAGATCCCAATGACCAATGAATGACCAAACCTCAATGACCAAGGTGCGCGCTTCGTCCGAGCTCAGCGTCGAGGACAGGTTCGCGCGCGCATCTGCGGGCGTTGTGTGAGCCAAATTACCGATACGGCAAAGGTGCTCGTCAGAAAAGCGGATTGCGAAAAGCGGAAAGCGGAAACGAAAGGAAGATGCTCAGGTTCGTGTGTGCGCACTCTCTGGCGATCTGTGATCCACATGACCGTTCTGGCAAAGGTGCGCAAGATCGATGCGCATCTTGGGAAGCAACTCCTACTTGTCTGGTCGGAGTTATGGGTATTGGGTTTTCAAAGAGCGGCCGCCGGAATGCAAAATGACAAATGGACTTCGACGAGCTCTCTTCGAGCCTGAGCCTCAGAGCCGAAGGCAGTCGAGTCGCAAATGCAAAATGGCGGAGGAGGACCAGGCGAAAGCGCGGTCTCTCTATATATAAGGGGTGATTTGGAGGCTGCCAAAAATGGAAGTTGAGGAAAGACAAGGGGTTAACGGAAGCCAAAAATCTTTTGAGATTGTTTGGCCCCCGAACCCCCCAAACCCCGCCGCCGAAGGCGGCCGAGACCTCCGCCGCCGAACGTCGGCCCCAAAGTGTCGCCAGGGGAGAGCGGATTGCGGATACAAGAGCAGAGACGCGGGGACGCGGACTTCGGCGAGCTCTCTTCGAGCCTGTCTTCGACCCTGAGGCTCAGACCCGAAGGGAGCCTCAGAGCCGAAGGCAGTCGAGCCGAGACACGGGGACGCGGAGAGCGGAAAATGAAAATCCGGTAAGATTTTTTGTTCGGTTTTGGGTTGAGCGGGCAGTTACATATAGGATGGCCGATGCTATGGATGAACGTGAACTGCTCAAGAGCTATGTGGAGACGGGCAACCAGGAGGCGTTTGCCGAGGTGGTCAATAACCACGGGTCGTGGCTGGTTTCGGCCGCCCGAAGGCAGTTGGGGGATGAGCATCTGGCGGAGGATGTGACGCAGGCGGTGTTTGTGCTGCTGCTGAAGCGGGCCGGACGGCTAAGGCGGTACAACTATGTCGGCGGCTGGCTATTCCTTGCATTGAGTTACTGTGTGAAACGAGCAAAGCGGGAGCGGGCGAGGCTGGCGAGGCGGGAGAAAGAGGCGGCGAGTATGCGGAAAGAGGCGATGGAGGAGGCGAAGTGGGAAGACGTAGCACCGGAGTTGGATGCGGCGGTTGGAAAACTGGGGAAGGTGGATCGGGATGCGATCCTGTTGCGGTTCTATGAGCGGCGGCCATTGGCGGAGGTGGGGAAGGCATTGGGAATCAGCGAAGAGGCGGCCAGGATGCGCGTGCAGCGGGCGGTGGGGAGTTTGAGGGAGAAGCTGGGGAAGAAGGGGATAACCGGGACAACGGCCGGACTGTCGGCGGTTTTGGTGGGGAATGTGGTGGGGCAGATGCCGGAGGGGCTTGCAGAGAAGATTGTATCGGCAGTGGGAAGTGGCGGCGGGAATACAGTGGCAGCAGCAATAGCGAAAGGAGCGGAGAAGATGATGGTGTGGGCGAAGGTGAAAGTGGTGGCGGTGATTGCGGCATTGGTGGTGGTGGCGGGAACGGTTACTGCGGTGGTTGCTCAGCAGGCAAAGCCGTCGCCGACATCGCAACCGAATGTGACGAGCGCGGCTCTAAAGCCTGTCATACAGGGAGACGTTATCCATGTTCGCACAAACGGGACAGATGGGCCGGGCGTGATCGGCGATACGTGGTTTGTACGCGGCAAGGGGATTGTCGCGGCGCAGCGATACTCGTCTGGGACAGTCTCCTGTCAGTTGGATGATGGCGTCAATACATGGCGTTACCGCGTAGGGGGAAAGATCATTGGACGGTCCGCCAGTGAGAAGACCGTTGATACCGAGTTGAAGAGGATTGAGGATAGGTTGGTGAAAGCCGCACCATCTGGTCTGGTCCGCGATGCTTCAGGCGATCGAGTCGTTGCGGGCGTGAACAACCGCTGTTACAAACCGGTGGAAGCGAACAAGGAAGCGCAGATCAGCGCGATATGGGTCGATGAGGCCCAGCGGCTTCGGGCGGTCAGTATGTCTGTAGCTCATGAGCGGGATGTTGAGATTTCCTACGAGGATCCCGTCCCGGAGGCGCTGTTCTCGACCGCCTGGCCGCAGGATGCGCAGATCATTGGTGGCGATGGCTACCTGGCCGAACGTTATCCCCTAGCCAAGGCGCTATTCAAGAAGGAGGCTGCAGGTTTGGTCTTTGCGGTTCATGAATGTGCCATGGATGATCGAGGGTGTTACTACATCCTGTGCTCGACACGGCCGGCAAGCGGGACTGACAAGGACCTCGGAATGATCAAGGGGTATGTAGGCGGCGTTGAGGCGAGGCGCATGACGGTCGGGCGGGATGATCGGGAGTCCTTAGGATATATCCCGGAGGAACTTGGGCATCTGCAAAATGTGTACGGGTGGGTTCAGACGCAGTGGTATGCGTTTGTGCCTGATCCATCAGTGCCTGAGCTGCATGGCGTGCTGCGGTTTGCTGCCAAAGCGTTCGCGGCCAATGAACTGCAGACATGGCGCAAGGGCAGAGGCCTGCCGGTGACGGAGGAGTTTGTCGTTGAATTGGATGGGAATCTTGATGGAAAAACTGGCGCGCCGACCTCCGCGGAGGACTTCGCGCGTACGTTTTGGACCGAGGGGGAGCGGTTGTGGCCTGCGGTGGACGGCACTCTGTGGATGACGAAGCCCAGCAGAAATGGCAACGGCATTCTTGAGGCCCATCGGCCCGGCGCTGTTCCGCAGGAGGAGTACCTGAAGAACGTCAGGCAGCGGATCGACCAGGTAATGAACCCGCAGGAGCCATCTCCATGGCAGATGCGGTAGCGTAGCTGGGCGGGTGGCGAGAGGATGGGGAGGGGGGTGGAGGTGGAGGCGGGGAGTCTGGGGGCGATGGTGCTGGCGCATGCGGCAGGGGGTGGAGGGGGTATGGAGGGTGGGGCGGCGGGATTGGTGGAGAA
>Ga0209083_1000747_pt1 | contig 43782 bp, 54 predicted proteins | sample AM7aDNAmetaG_FD_184132 | JGI IMG/M metagenome (GOLD analysis project Ga0209083, IMG submission 184132) | Freshwater microbial communities from Finland to study Microbial Dark Matter (Phase II) - AM7a DNA metaG (SPAdes) (version 3) | ecosystem: Environmental > Aquatic > Freshwater > Lake ... | reverse complement strand
TCTATCATCTTTAAAGAAACTGATATTGAAGATAATGCAGTAGATTATAAAATCTTAAATTATAAACGAAAAGAAATGCTATCTACATTGCATGAAATTTATGATTATATAGGATCATATAAAGGGCTGATTAATTCTATTCACTTCTTTGGCTATAATGATCTTGAACTTTATGAATACTACAAAAATATTGATAAAGCCTCACCGCTTTATAACAAACTTCATAAGGTAAGGATTCCAGATATTTTTGATAATACAATAGAAGGTTGGAATGAGATTGACTTTATTGCTGGGAAATATCAAAATCAAAATACTTGGAAGAAAACAAATTTGTTCAATCTTACTTACCGCATAACAGATGAAGAAGGCGCAAATATTCTGATGTATTCATTGGAAGAGGTTCAATATAAACTTACCAAATTAAAAACCTGGTTGAGAAACAATATAATTCCAATTTCGTCAAACCTTTTGGATATTACAGGTGTTGCTGATACAACCCATGATTTATGGCAAGAATGGGACGAATCAAATCAAACCAAAAAATCTGTGGTAACAAGAAATTCAACAACTGTTAATTTTAACTACACGGCAACTTTGAATTTTAGTACAAACTATCTTATAACTGTTTATTTTTATGTATTATCTGGTGAAACTGGTACAACAATGGATTTTTCAGATATTCCAGAGTCATTCACAGCCAAAATAAAAACATATTTCCTATCAGGATCAACGATGATACCAGTTCAATATCATAAATTAAGAAAAAGTGATCTTACATCATTTAGTTTTAATCTTGATAAAGAAGTCGATCCATATATATACATTGAAACAACTACATATGATAATGGCGGGTCTGGCGTAGGATTCTGTAATAACAAACTTTTCTTCTTTGATGAACCAAGAAATCATTGGCTTGTTAATCACAATTTTGATATGACACAGTTTAAGTATTGGTTAACTGAAAAGGATGAAACAATTACCAGTGTAATAACTTCCGATCTTGATACACCTATTGAAACAAATATTGAACTGATCAATCAGGAATTCTTTATTTATGATTCAGATAGCAACCTTGATATGATTAAGCCATCAGGACCTTCTAAAGTACAAGAAGTAGTCTGTATTGTTATCGATGCACAATTAACCCTTGATAAGGTATATAGAGTGTATGCACAATTTGATAGTGATATATTTTCATCTGGAAGTTGTACTATCGTAATGAATGATTCTGGAATTATGCAAGGTTATGATTCAAATTTCTTTATACCAATCTTTAGATGAACAACTACGTTATGTCGCATATTTATAAAAACATATTTAAATATATAATGATATGGGGAGAACAGCTATATTTAATCAGAAAATGAATTTTACGAGAATCATTAGAGTGCCTAAATCTAAGAAAGAATTAAGTACTTTAGAAGTTGATGAAAGTATGATCGATATTAAAAATAAGTTGAAGAAAAAAGTTATCTGTATTCAAGAAACTGATACCTTAACTTTAGATAAAATTTATAAGATTAATGCAGAATTTGAAAATGCAGAATTTGAATCAGGAAAATGTATAATTGTTATTAACGATCAGAATGATACTAAAGGATATGATTCCTCAATTTTTATGTATATCTATGATGGTAATGGTCTGGATTCTCAAATTAAAGAACCTATACCAGTAATTTTACCATCAGTTAAAGTTAAAAGTCCTGTTGAATTTAGGGGTAATACATTAAGAACAGGATTTTCACCACAAAAATAAATATCATATATGGGTAAAACTGATATACCAAATCAAAATATTACAGTAACACCACCTGAGATTCAAGAACCAAATTTAGGTATCTATAATTTCATTGATGAATCTGGAAACTTAACCCAGATAAAGAAAAAGCTTAAAAAAAGAGCACCTGTTCCTATTGAAGCTAATCTTGAAGCATTAATATCAGAACCTACGGTTATTGGTGTTCATGAAACTATTCCTATGGGTTGTGGTGATTTGAATAGTGGGACAGAAATGGCTTATGCTATATACTAAAGATCAAACCTATCTAAATGTGCCTTTTTCCATTCTTCTGGAAAAAATTCTTTAAAATCTTCATCTTTTGGATAATTAAGAATTGCTGCCTCACGCTTTGAATTTAATTCAATACTTTCCATATCATCCGAATCATAAGAAAATTCACTCCATGTTCCCCTATCTTTTATTGGAGAGACAACATATCCTTCAAACATCATCATATTTTCACCACTCATAACTTCTCCCCCAGTATATTTAGCAATAACAACATTTACATTAAATGCATTACTAAATTCCATAACATCACCTATAAGCCATTTTGTTTTATATGTAGTATTAATAGCTTCAACATATAAATCATTCATGAATTTTTCTATGTTTTTACAAATAGGTTTTTTACCGTAAACATCTTCACGTTCATTCATACAACGAAACCCAACATTTTCATAAAAATATAATTTTATGATTTTATTATCTACCTTCAATCCATGAGTCATTAAAAGTATTCGAAGCTGGTCCTCATTTAAATTGTTGGTTAATGATTCAAGTGTATTTGCCATAAAAGGATCATAATTCTTTCCTTTCAATTTAATTAAACTATCCCGTAAAGAAAATTTCATGTTAACTTTTTTTTTAAATCTTCAGCTTGTTTACTTGCATCACCGATACAATCGAATGCTACATCACTGAACTCACCACGTTTTAAAATATCAGCTATCTTTGTCGTTTTTGTTTTATCTTTTCCAATTGTGTATAATAAAATATCCTGAATATAAAGATAAATATTCTCCCTTGGATATTTATCACCATGAATAAATTCATCCAAATCAATGGTTTCCATCTCCATGGTTCCATCCTTTAAAATAACGTTAACAACCATCAACTGATCATAAGTTAGTTCCTCATAAATATTCCTATGATCTGATATGTTAATTCCATCATGCATTATACCATCTGGATCAACTAAAAATAAAAAAAATTTATCTTCAACAGCTTTTATTCTTGCAACTACACCATCATATTTCATTTTTCATCTATTTTATTTAATCTTCGAAGTTTTAAGTATCTATTAACTTTTTTATTCCGTTTCAATTCTTCCCAATTTAAATCCATTCCATTTATATTAACATAAGTTGGGGAAGTATTAATTATAAATTCAACTAATGCTATACGACCAATTAAAGTTATTCTTTTAGGTGGAGTGCCATTGTTTGCATAAATTACATTAAACATAATACAGAACCCTTGATTTTAATTATATATATTAAAAATATAGGTTTGTTTTATGTTTATAGGAATAGATGTATCTAAATTATCAACTGCCATGTGCATTGGTGATAAACTTTTCAGTTACAGTACAGAAAAACCAAACAATAAATGGGTTAAAGACACCAAAGACTTCATCAATTTTCGTTATTTGGAATATAAGTATAAAAGTATCGAAGATTATAGTAAACGTGAAATTTCTAAATTCTTAGAATTTGAAGATGTTACTGATCTTATCATTAATGATATAATGAACAATATTAAAATATTAGACACAACACATATAGCCATAGAAGGTTACTCATATTCGTCCGATACAGGTCATATAATCGATCTGGTTGAATTCGCATCACTACTAAAGCATAAGATACTTAAACAAATACAAGGTTACTCAAGAGTCACTATAATATCACCATTGGCTTTAAAATCTAAATCATGTGAATTAGTTTATCCACCAAAAATAGAACTCATCGGAAAAAGAGTTATCAAAGAAAAAATCACTATAGTTGGTCCAACAGGAAAACTTGGAAAGGATTTTGATAAATGGGATATGTTTCACTGCTTTCTGGATAGCAATATCTCATCACAACTAAAAGATTATCTGGTATTTAACAAAGAAATTATTACTGTATTAAAGAAGCTTCCAAAGCCTTTTGATGACTTAATAGATAGCATTTTTCTAAAAAATGTATGTAACTCATTGATATTCAATGAAAAAGCCGAATAGTTTATTATTATATATATATGTATTTATATCTTGCATGTTTTTTAAGTGGTTAATCTTGCATGTTTTTTAGAATAGAAATTTAGAAATTAATATATAGAAAAAATCAGATATAATTGAATGGGAGAACATCAAGAAAATTTGTTTCAGTATAATACTTCACGAAGCTCAGGAGGATTTGAGGATGGTAAAGAATATAAGTTTAACAATAAAGAAATAATGGTTTATGGTCCTAAAGTGGATTGGGTTAAAAAAATAAATGAAGCAAAAGATGTAGTTGATCCTGATATTATACCAAATCTTCCAATAAATAAGCCAGTGAAGTTCGATATACAAAAGATGATAACTGCTATTGAGTATGGGCTGGTTATTTTGATTAACTATAGGGGGGATGAAGATAAATGGCGTGGAGGTAGGGAAAGAACCATTCAACCCATGGTACTTGGTAGGAATGCAAACACAAAAAATATGTTAGTTCGTGGTTGGCATTTAGAAGGGTGGTCTGTATCACAGAAAGCTGAAACTAAAAAAATCTGGAGATTATTTAAAACAGATAATATCATGTCTATGATGTTTACTGGAAATTTTTTCAGGTTACCACCGAAGGGTTATAAGATGAACGATAGATTAATGACCGAAACTATTTTAGCAAGAGCAGACTTCAATGTAATCAGGAAGAATCAAAATAAGCTTTTACAAGCTGGTAAAATTCAAAGTGAAGAAGAAACAACCCTTGGTAGCCAGTCATCAACATATACCCCAACAATTGAAATTTCGAATACTAATTCAAATTTAGACTTGAAAAACCCATATGAAAATACGATCTTGAAGAAAAAAGATGATGCTATCACAAAAGTATCTCTTATGCGTAGTGTGTTTGGTAGGGATTACATTGCGATTTTAGGTGCTATAGGAACGATAGGAAGGACCGTCAAAATTTTTGATGGTAAGGTTATGATCGGTAATTACAAGACGATTAAAGCCTTCCTTGGTACCGATTTTAAGGATAATAAGATCGTAGATGGACAAACAGACTTCAAGCTTTACGTATTCAATAGAAAAATGTAATATGGGTAATTTTCAGAATGATTATAGGAGATTAACACGAATACTTGCTATTGTTGAGGATTACAATAGAATTCGTAATATGGGCGCAGAAGAAGACCTTAAGGAGATTAGAACTCGCCTCGAAAGTTTAGAAAAAATCACCGACAATGAAAAATTGACAGCAGATTTTATCTGGTGTACAAAAATGTTGGACAGTTACTTCGGACTAATTGAAAAAGGATTTAAAGAATGGTGGGAAGAACAAAGGCAAAAAGAATTTACTTGATTCCCCTATCTTTTTTTATCATAGAATAATATTCATTAAGTTTTTTGAAATTTCTTTCAGCCGCAGCCTTTTCACGAATAGAACCATTATTCCATTTATCTGGATGATATTTATTAGCCAATTCTCTGTAACGTTTTTTGATTGTATCCTCAGTATCGGAAGGAGTTAATTTTAAAACCCGATAAGCATCTGCCATTGGTATTACAAATCTTCTGGGTGGCGGTGGTGCCTTATGTGTTTGTGCATAAATAGTAGATGGATCAATGCCGTGTTTTTTTAAAAGATCGTTTAGAACATCTTCGAACAAGCTATTCACATCGAAATTTGGATCATTTTTCATTTTATTATATTTTTTATAGAAATCATTACTGGATTTTTTATAATCTTCCAGCTCCAATCTTTTTATTTCGTTTGAACTTTTAATGACCTTATAAAAAAATCTGAGTTCAAAAAACAAAAAGAAGCTGAACCAGACCCAAATATGAGGAATAGATAAACTTAAAACGTAAAACATAGTAGGTGTGGTAATAAATAGTCCTAAAACATTTCTACTCTTAACCTTCCGTTGTTTTTTTATTTCTTCGACTATATTCATAAAAATATTATTTTGCACAAAGATAAAAAAAACTTTTGAGAAAAAAGATTATAAAATACATAAAAATCAATAGATTTAAATGATTCGAATTGCACATTTAGCAGATATACATATACGTAATGCGGAACGACATGATGAATATAAGATAATATTTAAAAATATAATACTTAAACTCAGAGAGTTAAAACCTGATTACATTATTATTGCTGGTGACTTATTTGAAAATTATATTGAAATTTCCAATGAAGCTAAGATTATATCAGGTGAATTACTTAATGCATTAGCTAATATTTGTACTGTGATTTTAATAAAAGGTAATCACGACATTAGAAAAAAGAATATCAATAGGATAGATAGTATACAGGCTGTTGTCAGATTGATCAAAAACCCCAACGTTATTTATTATTCAAAGACTGGACATTATCCAGATGCTAAGACCAGCAATTTAAATTGGGTTGTTTATGATCATGTTGATAAAATAACTAATCCATGGGATGGTGTTGATAAAGACCCGAATAAAATTTACATTGGTCTTTATCACGATCCAGTTTTGAATTCAACCAATGATGACGGTAAAGTATTTAATGAAAAGCACCGAAGAAGTATTGAATATTTTGACTTGAACGATTACTTATTTTTGGGGGATATTCATAAAAGACAGTTTTGTAGGGCAAATCGAACCGCTGCATATTCAGGATCAGTCATACAGCAGGACCATGGTGAGAAAGTTGAACACCATGGATTTTTACTGTGGGATATTGAGGATTCAACTAAATTTCAAGTTAAAGCGTATGATTTTAAAAATGAACATACTTTCATAAATTTTCATTTGGATGGTAAAATTGATTATGACAATTTAAATCTAACCGCTACAAACGTTGGTTCCAACCCAGAGATCGCAATTCATTGGAAGGATTATAGTTCCAATATGAATACTGTTAATGAACAGAAAATTCGTGATTATATTCGGAATAAATATAATACTACCAAAATAAAATTTGATAAAATATTTATTTATACTGATATCATATCATCAAAAATGATTTCAGAAACTCTGGATATGTCTGATTCTAAAATTATAAGAAGTATTTTTCAAGAATATCTTGAAGAACAGAAATATTCATCAGATGACATTGAAGAAATATTAAAGATTGATGATATTATCACAAATAGAATGAATATTGTTTCCTACAAAACTAATATCGAATGGGAAATTGAAAAGTTTTGGTTCAGTAATTTCAGGTCATATGGTGACGATAATGAAATACCTTGGAAGGATGTAGATGGTATTATTCAGATTCATGGTGAAAATCAGCAGGGAAAAAGCACTATACTTGATGCTATAACTTATATTTTATACGGGACAATTCTTACCGCACAAAAAGAAAAATTTGGTGATAAAAGATATATTAATAATAAACGAATTCTGGATTCGTGTTTGGCTGGTGCCGTTATAAATGCAAATGGCGAAAAATTTGTCATTCAAAGAAAAACAACTATCGAAAGAAATAAGCTTGGAGTTATTACCGCAAGTCCAACGGTACTTGATTTTTATAACGATGAGGTAATATCTGATGATAATATACTGAATGAAGAACAACGTAATCAAACTCAGACCAAATTAAATTCAATTCTTGGCGATTTTAAAGACTTTGTTAGATTATCATTTACAAATGCTGACAATTTAAATGAACTCCTTTCAACTGATAGGAGTGTATTTATTGATAGTATTATAAGAGATGCTGGATATGATGTATTTGAAAAAAAGCTAAAAGAGTTGAGTGAATATAAGAAAGAAATTAAGGAAGAAAAGCTTACTGTTAATTTGCAAGATATTCAGGATAATATTAGGTCTCTTCACGATGAAGTCGATGCTAATGATATTTTATTGCAAGAAAAAAATGATTATGTACTTGAATATGAAAAAATACTTAGCAAAAAGAATAAAAATCGTGATCAGTTAAATAAAAGACTTCATAGGATTGATGAATCATTAATTAATTTCAACGCATCAGATTACACCGAAACTATCAAAAATTACGAAACAAAAATTAATGATTCAAAGATTCAAATAGCAATTTTTGATAAAGAAATTTCATCATTACCAAGCAAGTTTGAGCTTAATAAATTGAATATTTTAAAAACTCAACTCAAAGAAGCTAATGATAATATCATGTCTAAGAAGGAAGAAATTCTCAAGGTTAGAAATTCGGCTATTGAGCTGGATTCTAAAAAAGATAAATTTATTGATAAAATCAATGAACTGAAGGACCGTGAAATTCAAAAAAATAAAGATGCAATAACTGAAAAAGAAATTAGTATTTCAAGAATAAAGAATGAAAAAGAAAAGATACTCAACACCAAACTGAACGATATTCTTGAGCAACTTAGAAGTGCTGATATAAATAAGAATGATATTTCTAACCAAATGAAGCTATTACAGAAGGATGGTGCAGTATTAAAAAATGAAAATGAAGATATTGATAAAAAAATATTAGAATTAAAAAATACCGATTCCTGTCCGTTATGTAAACGACCATATGATAAAAATTCTCCTCATCAGGATCACAATGAGCAAATAAAATTATTATTAAGCAAGCAAGAGGAAAATAAACTTAAACTTAATTCTTTAATTTCTGATTATAATAAATTGAAGATTAAATTACAGGAGCTGGAAGTTAATGGTAATAGATTAAGTTCAATGAAGGATGATTTTAAAAATGAAGTTTATAGCGATGATTTATTGGTTCAAATAAACAATTTGGGTGATACTAAATTACTTCAATCTGAAATAATAAAATTAAAAAGCGCAATAGATAATGTTAAAAACGAAATATACTCAGATACACTTCAAACTGAAATTAATAGGGGGCTTGACGCTATAAAAACCGTTGAAAAAAATAAAGAAAATACAATTCAGGTAATAAAGAATATTGAAAATGAAATAAAGAATTTAAATATTGAAAGCATTGAAGATGACATTTCAATAGAAGAGAAAATTAAAGAAAACTATGATCTTAGAAAGCATAAGTCTTCGTTGAAAGAAAATTTATTACTGAATATTGATAAGTTCGATCTAATGATTAAGGAGTCTCAGGGAATGCTTGATAAATATAAAGAAATTCAAGCACAAATTGAAGAAAATATCAAAACTGAAATTGATATTGCGCTTATTGATTCTGAAATTTTACTTGAGATAGAAAAATCTAAAAATATAGGAACTGAAATAATAGACATTGAAAAAGCAAATATATTAAAACAGAAGGATATTGATTTGTTATCGATAAAATTGGAGAAGTATCTTAAGCAAAAAAGAAAGAATGAACTTTTCAAAGAATACCAGAATTGTATATCAAGAGATGGTATTCCTACATTTCTATTAAGAAAATCTATACATATTATAAATAGGGAGTTGAATTCTTTATTGTCTAATGTAGATTTCACATTACATTTCGATGAGAACTTATTGTTAAAATTAAGTCCAGATATCAGGTTGGATATAAGCCAGAATGCAATTGAATCAAGTGGAAAAGAAAGAACCTTTTGTGCATTAGCTTTAAAAATGGCTCTGCGGCAGATTAATGTAAAATCGAAGCCCAATTTTATAGTTCTTGATGAAATAACTGGAAAATTGATTGAAGGTAATGTTCACAATTCGATTCAGGAATTTACGGATTTCTTAGACGTAATGAAAACAAAATTAAAAAAGATTATAATAATAGAACATATTAACCCTATAAATTTCGATGGGATTATTGAAGTTAATAAGGATGAGCAAACTTTAGTATCAAGTTTGGTTTGTAATTTTTGATACTACCAAAAAAAATCGTACATTTGTGGGAGCAATTAAAGTAATACGAAGTGATGAGGGTAAGCCATACATCTGTTTAGAAGATTTAATAGGTGAGTTAGAGACAGTTAAGAAGAATATTGAGGAAGAAGGGGATGATGAAATTGATCGTACAGATTTTTTAAATGTCGTATTACGAACACTCCACTCCATGGAAGAGGAGTACTATACGAAAGTTTTAATAAAAAAGAAACCTGACGATGAAAAATAAAAATATTAGGATTATATGAAGTAATATATTATCTTTGCCACAATCCATAAAAACTAAAACTCAAACTATGATAATAAATTTAGAAAAGAACTTAGATATAAACGGATTTCATGCTGAAATGAAACAACGAGGTGTTCATTTTTTCAAGGAACCAGAGCCCACAAATGTTGCAAATGAAATTGCATTATCAGGATTTTACATCATGTTTGATGGTTCGACCGTAAATGAAAAACCAAACTGGTTTGGTATATCGCATCTCATGGAACATTTGGTTTGCAAGAGTATTGATCATTTAATGGACACTTTCCAAACATTTGATATCCAATGGAACGCATACACATCAAATACGGAAGTTGTGTTTTACATGACAGGGTTGGACCGTTATGTTAATGAATATAAAGAAGCTTTTCTCAAGTTCATTTTAAGTTACAACCTAACCGATGAGCAGCTTCAGAATGAAAAGAAGATTGTTTTGGAAGAATATAAAGATGCTTTTAATTCCCAAAACGAAGCACATTATCTGAATTTGATCAGAAAGAAATTTGGTTATTACACCGCAATTGGATTACGAAGTGATATTGAAAATTTCACATTTGATGATTGTCAGGAATATCTTGATCGATTTTTCAGAAATCCAACAAAGATCATTAACGTTTCAAAATTCAATCCATTTCAAAATAACGATATTAAATTTTTACCGCCAGTTAAGACAGTGCCATTCACACTTGCAGATGATGTTGACATTTTTAAAATAACATCAGACGATAAAACTTCTGTACCAGAATTTCATCTACCAATTGAAACAATAAACAATTTTAAGAATAAATCTTCTATCATCAATATGTCACCAATCATTACTGAAAAATTTGCAGAAGTAAGTTTTTTATGTGCAATGCTTGGCAGCGGTCTGAATTCACCTTTATATAAAGAGGTGAGGGAAAAACTTGGACTTGTATATTACATTCAATGCTTCAATGATCGGATGAATAATATATCATCAGTTATTTTGATTTCAACTGAAACGTCCAATAAAAATGTTAAAACTGTTCAAAAACAAATTAGGTATGTTCTGGATAATAAGGAAAAGTTTTTAACTCAGGAAAGATTTCAGGTTATCAAAGACAACTTCAAAGCAAGGTTTGAAAAAGCCGAAATTTTAAACTATACCAATATTAAGAAGTATCTTGATAGTGATGAATGGCTGGTTGAAAAAATTATTGACACTATTACTCTTCAGGATGTTTACGACTTGGTTGATAAACATTTGCAATGGAAGATTATTTACAAATCAATTGATAAAACAGAATTTAAATGAACTACTACTACACTAAAGATGTAGTAGTTTCTACGCCACAAGCACAATGTCTTTGACGGGCTCTATAAAAAAGGCGTATAAATTTTTTTATTGTAGAAATAATGTTTAATTTTGTAATTAATAAATATAGTATCACACAATATTAAAAATATCCCATATGACACCCGAAACTAAAAACGATATTAAATGTAAATGTATTTTTTTTATCATCTGGATGATAATTGGAGCATTATTGTACAATTTTTTTATTATCGGTTTAGCACTTTGGCCCTTTGGATTATCTTTATTAATGATCCCACCAGATGAAGAAATTAACTCATCAGATGAATTGAAGGAACCAATAAAAAAATAAAAAATATTATGGTAATAGAAACCGAAGAAATCGTAAAAGTAACAGTAATTTTCGAAAAAACTGCAAGTCATAATGTTGATCCAGAAAAAGGATTTACTCCGCTTTGCCCAGATGAACTTCCAGTTAAAGAAGGGCATCTTATTGTGCCTGAGCTTTTGGGTCAGAACAAACTTGCCAAGCGCAGAACTGTATCCAAAGATATTCATCCATTAAATGCTGAGTGGAAAGCAACACCTGAGCAGCCACAATTCTCGTCTGTCGTTGGCGAAAACTTGGACATCAGATGGAAAATGCATTGCCCATCAGGACAAAAAGGTTCTGAATTGCTTGACGGTTTAAAAATGCTTGACTACGATTATTTTGTAGTTAAAGGGTTTGAACCTGATATGCACCCATACTCTTCTTGTTATCAGGACTTAGCCAAGAGAATTTCAACTGGGCTAATTGAATGGTATAAAGTCAATGAAATTACAACAGTTATCGTTGGGGGTTTAGCCCTGGATTATTGTGTCGGTGAGACAGTTATCGATCTTGTAAACGCTGGGTTTCAGGTTATTCTTAACCTTGGAGCTTGCCGTGGAATCGGCACCCCTGAAGAAGTTGAAGCGTATGTCAATATGCTTATTGAAACGTATCATGTCATTGTCGTTAATTCATTCACTGAAATTGAATCGATATGATAAAAACCTATGTTGGGTTTCAAAAACTTAAAAAATACTGCGAGTATTTAATCGAACAATACTCCATAATTAATACATCCTATCAAGATAGTGGGATGTATTGGCGATTGAAACAGTTTTCAACAGAAGGTCGGGTAAAAGATTTAATATTTAAGAATACGAAAACATCAATTAAAATTTATTTTTTAAATGCTATGAAAAATGATATCTTAGCATTTGCTAAGTCACGAGATATACAATTAGCTCTGTTAAACTTCGAAGAATATGAAGAAAAAAAATAAAGGAGAATTTGATGCTTGGATTTCAAAACCAATCATCACAGATTTTGATGATAATGATTGTTATAAATTTTTCATGCAATATGCCGTTTTCAAATTGTATCCAGAAGCAATGGCTGAGTATACGCTTATTTTAAGAGATGCTGTAAAGTTTCCTGATGGATTCGCAGATGAACTTGTTCGTCAAATTTCATATTTCGAAAACTTACGATTTACTCCAGCGATAGAAGTCAATTTTAAAAGAAGACTTCCATATTTTGATAATACCTATTATCAATGGTTACGTGGATATCAATATGATTCATCTGAAGTTACAGTTAAACAAGTTGGAACTGATCTTCATGTAACAGTAAGGGGTTACTGGGTAAGAACCATTTTATGGGAAGTTCCTTTAATGGCTACCATATCTGAATTGTATTTCAAATTTAATCAGGTACCAGATTTCATTGAAATTAATATTCCCCGCTGGGAAGAAAAATATCGTATCTTTGCTACAAAGAAAATTCGTGTATCAGAATTCGGTACCAGAAGAAGGAAATCAAAAGCCGTTCAGGAAGAAGCAATCAGGACATTTATCAGGATCGCACCTGAAGTTCTTGTAGGTACAAGCAATGTAATGTTTTCTCGTTTATTTAATATTCCAGCACACGGCACACAGGCGCACGAGTGGTATATGTTTCATGCTGTGAAGTATGGTGTTCAAATGGCTAATCGTATGGGGCTTGGACGCTGGGTTGATGTTTATCATGGAGCCTTGGGTACTGCGCTATCAGATACATTTACTACCGATGTGTTTTTACGAGATTTTGATTTATTCTTTGCAAAGCTATTTGATGGACCACGCCAAGATTCTGGAAATCCTGTTACATTTGCAGAAAAAATGATCAAACATTATCGTGATATGAACATCACAATTCCTATTACTTTTTCTCATGGTAAAACTGCATTTATACCAAAAACTATTGTTTTTTCCGACTCAATTGATAGCCATGAAAAAATAGATAACATTGAAGAAGCTGTATTTGAAAAAATATTATCTGCTTATGGTATTGGGGTTTGGATTTCTTTTGATATTGTCGATTTGGCAGGGGTTAAAATTAAGCACATAAACATGGTAATTAAAATGACCTCAGCCAAACCAGATGATAAAATGCCTTGGGGTGACTGTGTCAAATTGTCAGACTCCGCTGGAAAACATACAGGCAATCAAAAAACAGTTGAATTATATAAAACCCAACTTGGTATTGAATAATGTGGCTCGATTTTGAAAGATTTAAAACTGCTGGAATAAAAAATATTTCTCTTAGCTATCTTAATTCAAAAGAAAATAACATTACTATTGATTTTTTGGATGATACTCCTCAATTTTCAATTAATCTTCCAGCTAAAGACGATTACTGGGATTTTACAGAAAAATACATATTCGAAAGAATGAAAAAACTTAAAGCTGAAGAACGAAAAAATAAATTAAACCAAATATATAATTTACACTAAAATAATTATGTCAAACACAGATGAAGAAATAAAAACATTAGCTGACATTCTTGCCGAAAATGGCATTGAATCTGAAGAAACATGGCGGCTCATTTTATGGAATGATAGTGTTAATTCATTTGAACATGTTATTGTATGTTTAGTTATTGTATTAAAGTTTACCCCGCAGCAAGCTGAGCAATCCGCTTGGACTGTACATCTTCAAGGTAAAGACGTTATTAAAAGTGGTTCAAAAGAATCTCTTGAACCATATAAAAAACTTCTCGAAGAGATGGAGCTTACGCTTACCATTGAACAGTAATTGTTCAAAAAAAATAATTAAATATTATGATAGCATTTATTGCTAAATATATGTTGTATATTTATACTACGTATATCCAAGAAGATTTTGACATTTATAAAAAATGGGCATTACCTTTTATATATGCTGTATGGTTTATTCGTGGCATATATATTTGGATTGGTTCCATAATATTTTTTCCGCTTTTTTACTTGGGTATGATTTTTGATAACAGTAATATGAAAAAAATGATCGAAGAGTACGCATCATATTTTTCAGAAATGTTGTAAAAAAGATTATTTTTTTGTACATTTGCTAATATAATAAAGAATATATAAAAACTCAAACAAAAACTAACTAAAAAATGAAACATTCAAAAGATTTCGAAAAAGTTATTGCTGATAGCAAAAATATCGCTATCAATTACAAATCATCGACAATTAAGCCAGAGCATCTTTTTTTGGCTATGATTGAAAATACTGGAAGCAAGGCTCACAATATTCTTTATGATACGCAAGTTAATATTGATGCAGTTAAGGATACTGTTATCAATGTATTGAAAGCATCGCAAGAATCAACATTCACATCTAAATCCAAAATTTCATTGGATGATAAAAGCAGTAAAATTCTCATAGATAGTGAAAAAATTGCTAAAGAGCTGAAAGATGAAGAAGTTGACACCCAGCATATCTTATATGCATTATTAGATAAGGAACCTAACCCGCCATTTTCAAATCTTATTCATGAATTATTCAGTAAAGTTCCACCAATTTATATGGTGATCAAAGCCAAAATAAAAGGTGAATTTGATGATAGCTCAGCAGCTTATGGTGAAGATGATCATGATCCAGACAGTGAATTCGAAGAAAAACCAGATAGAAGCAATTCTAAGAAAACCACAAAAATGATTGACTTGTATGGTACAGATTTAACCAAACTTGCCAAGGAAGGTAAATTAGACCCAGTCATTGGTCGCAAGCCTGAAATAAAAAGAATTTCTCAGGTTCTTGCTCGTAGGAAAAAGAATAACGCATGTCTGGTTGGCGAACCTGGGGTTGGCAAAAGTGCCATTGTAGAAGGATTAGCCCAGCTTATTCTTGATGGAGCGGTTGCCGAAACATTGAAAAATAAGCGGATTGTAACCCTTGATATGGGTGCGCTTGTTGCTGGAACAAAATATCGTGGAGAATTCGAACAGCGTCTCAGGGGGATCATTAAAGAAATGGAAGAAAATAAAAATATCATTCTTTTCATCGATGAAATCCACACTATTATTGGTGCTGGTAGTGCTCAGGGGTCACTTGATGCATCCAATATGTTGAAACCAGCGTTATCACGTGGAAGTTTCCATTGTATTGGTGCAACAACGCTTGATGAGTATCGTAAGTATATTGAGAAAGACGGAGCGTTGGAAAGACGTTTTCAGAAAATTCTTGTAGAACCTACAACCAAATCTGAAACTGTGGATATTTTGAATAATATCAAAAACAGATATGAAGATCATCACCTTGTTACTTATACAGATGAAGCTATTTTAGCTTGTGTGGATTTAACAGATAAATATATGTCTGATAAAATGATGCCAGATAAAGCTATTGACGCATTAGATGAGTCTGGTGCAAAAGTTCATGTTAACAGGACTGTTAGAACACCAAAGAAAATTGAAGTTATTGAGAAGAAAGCTAAAGAGGCTGAAACACAGAAACTGCTCTGTGTGAAAACTCAAAGATTCGAGGATGCTGCTGGTTATCGTGATCAGGAGCGTAATCTTCTTGATGAACTTGAAAAAGAAAAAGAAGTTTGGAAAAAAGAGCAAAATAACAACCGTGATCTTGTCACGAAAGATGATGTTGCTGAAGTTGTTGCGCTTATGACAAAAATCCCAGTTGATAACGTATCTTCTGATGAAAATACAAAGCTCAAAAATATGGCTGTCAAAGTCAAGAGTGTTGTTATTGGACAGGATGATGCAGTTGACAAAGTTGTTCGTGCAGTTAAACGTGCCAGAATGGGTATTAAAGACCCGAAAAAACCAGTTGGTAACTTCATGTTTTTGGGACCGACTGGTGTTGGAAAAACATACTTAGCCAAAATCATGGCGAAAGAATTGTTCGGTTCAGAAGATGCGCTTGTTCGTATTGATATGACAGAATACATGGAAAAACACGAAGTTTCTCGTTTGATTGGATCACCTCCAGGATACGTTGGTCACGAAGATGGTGGACAATTAACAGAAGCCATCAGGCGCAGACCGTATTCGATTATCCTTTTCGATGAAATTGAAAAAGCACACCCAGATGTATTCAACATTTTACTTCAAATGCTTGATGATGGTGTTCTTACGGATAACATCGGTCGCAGGGTAGATTTCCGCAATACTATCATAATCATGACATCGAATGTCGGTTCAAGAAAAGTTAAGGAATTTGGAATGGGAATTGGATTTTCAGTTGCCGATCCAGACAATATCATTAACAAACAGGCTATCGTTCAGAAAGAATTGAAAAAAATGTTTAGCCCAGAATTCTTGAATCGTGTTGATGAAGTTATTATGTTCAATTCCTTAGGTAAAGAAGAGGTTATCAAGATTGTTGATGTTGAACTTAAGACCACAATTCAACGTCTGAAGGATATTGGATATGACATAAGTGTTCCGCAATCCATGAAAGACTTCTTGTTCGAAAAAGGCTGGGATAAGGAAATGGGCGCAAGACCACTTAAAAGAGCCATTCAAAAGTGGGTTGAAGATACTTTGGTTGATGCTATCATCAATGAGGAAATCAAATCTGGTGATCGCATATCAATGCGGTACGATAAGAATAAATCTACAGTTGTTCTTGTTAAATTAAACAAGGATGACGGTGAATTGGATATGGAAGCTACGGTTGATTTAATTCCAGCGGCACCAGCAAATTAATTTACCGATAGAAAAAATGGGGGAAATTTATTTCCCCCATTTTTTTTTTTAATCATTATCAATTGAATAATTATTTTGTGGTCTTTCTGTTGGTAGAATATCATTTGAATGATCCCAAGTTTCAGTGTCAAAGATATTTTCGGGTTTTTGTGGGAAATCTGGTGAACCATCTTGATCGCTAAGTTTCCAATTAACATCAATAAAATTAAATTTAATTGTTAACGAAAACGTGCTTTCTGACACATCCTGTGACTGATACATTAAACGTACTTCGGATAATGATTTAAGTAAAACTGACCTTAAGATAACCGTATATAAAATATCACCATCCTTATCAAGTAAGTCGAGGTTCAACCAAGGAATATAATGCTTTCTGGTATTATTAAAGTACTCAGCAAGTATTTGCTGTAACATAAAATAGTTAGTGTGTGAATCCACACTCCTAAGCGTTATATCCAATGAACTATTATAGGTATCATGAATATTTTGCGATGACTTCCATTCAATCTTTTTTCCGAACCTCAAAGTTTGTTCTGATCCTTCATAAGTAACAGAAGGAAATACTATTTCTTTGATTGTTGAATTAATATAATCAATTGGATTTTCATATGGTATCCAATTTTTTTCCATATATCTTTTTAGCTTATTATTTACTTCATCAGAAACAAAATCAGTTGGAAAATTAAATCTAAATTGATTATTTTGCGAACTTAATCTCATGCTATTGGATTATTTTTATGCACCAATCCCACCATTATTTAATTTTGTTGGATCAACAGGTGGATTTACTTTAGTATTTCCTGATTGATTTGGCGATACAGTAATATTATTCAATTGTTGTGGTGTTTGCTGCCCAGTATATCTCTTCAATGGTAAAGTATTCATGATTTGAATATATGGGCTTTTTAAAAGTTCATTATAAAAACTATCCGAAATATCACTTGCAATGATTACATCATCTTTACTATAAACAACAATTCCTTGATGCTGATTAATCAAAGCTTCTACTTCATGACGATACGTTAATATTATTTCTTGTTTTATTGGTGGTTGAGCTGTGTTTGCCATATTGAATATTTTTTTTTATGCTGATGATGTATTTGATGTAGTATTTGATACTATCGTTGAATTTTTATATTTAACATAGATTATAACAGTTTTACCAGTCGATGGATTCCAAGTTTGCGGATTTATATTTTCTGTTACTGGTGTTGTGTTTGGTTCTTTTAAACTTTGATCTGGAATATTTACATTATCATCCAAAAATTTAATATCTTCAAAAAATGAATATGTGCCAGAGTACAGCAAAGTTTTAATATTATTTGATGATAATGTTAAATAAAAATTTGTATAACCTTTATCATATATTTTTTTCAAAACACTTAGATCATTCTCATTTATTTTGTAGTTAATAATACCATGCTCATAATCATTCGTTGATTCTTGATAGATAGATTTTTCTATAGATTCACTATCAGATTTAAAAATTAATAGCAAGTCTGAATTTTGCAGAATTGCAGACAGATTATAAATTTCTAATTGATTACTTGTAGATAATGTACCAATCCTGAATTGAAGTATATTATCAAATGGCGTAATCACAACATTCAATAATCCCATGCCCCTGTACCCATTTACAGATTTTGGACTATTCACAACAACTTTACCAACTTCAATTAATTGTGGATATTTAACTTTAACAATTTCAGTTCGAATATTATTTGTTGCATCATTTTTTAAAATAATTTGCTCTGGTTTGGCATTATAAATTTTCAGCTTGTTAATATTTGAAATATTTAAGCTTACCAACTTTTTACCATACTTTTGAATATGGGTGGTTATACCATAAGTTGCATATCTGGAAATCGTACTCATATCTATAAGATCAATTACCCTCATTTCGACCTTTATAGCCGCTGTGGTGTTCGCAAATGTAATAATGGGTCGATAGTATATCTTCTTGGTGAAGTCATCTGTAGGGCCCCCCGTTACAACGATAGTCTGTTTATTAGTCTGGATATTTTCTTCATATAGATAAATATCATATTCTATTCTAATTCGTCTACCTTTTGTCTCAACTTCATTAACAAATGTTTGTAAGTTTTCGTTACTTTCCCCGTAGGTTCCATATATTTCAAAAAAATCACCATCCGTAGCTTCAACAATTTGAACTGCAAGTGTATCATATTCTGGAGCCTTAGCAAAAGACGTTTTATTAGACTCTGTATTATAATAGTAAGTGGTACCAAGAACAGTTTCCTTGTTCATTATAAATTGGAAATCAACAAAGATCGGTGATGTTTGACTTAAACCTTCATTTAAAGTCAAATTAGCATTTAAACTATTTGGTATAGTAACGTTGGTAACATTACTCATAATTCTTTGGTTTGAAATAAAGTTGATGGATGGTATTTGGAATTCAAAATATTTGCCCCATTCTTGTTCATCATAAATAAATGGAATTGCAAGATTTAGTAAACTTGTAGGATTTGAATCATCGTAAAAAATATTTGATAAATCATATATTGTATTGTTTCCATACCCATATGTAAACACTTTCAAATAGAATCCAATATAATTATTAAATTGGAAATCATAGCTCGTTGGTAAGTATATTCTAACCTTATCATAAGGAATCGGAGGAGTGCTATAATCTTGTTCTTGCAGAAAATTAAATTTCTTTGGATTAACTACGGCATATTTTTTAAGAACTGGATCAATCTGAAATAAATTATCAGCCATTACATTTAATCCTGTAGTTGAAAGAAAACTTCGTTTTTTGTTTTCACCAAGGTTTGTTATGACCTGATAATTTTCAGTTATATTGTTCTCATTATCAAAAGTCCATTGCAGTAAAACACTTGGATGAACTTTTATATATTTTGATATTTGAGCCATGTAAACGTCTTTTTCTTTATATATATTAAAAGTTAAACTTTAAAAGAAAAAAAAGATAAAATACTAAAAAAGAATCCAATAATTATGGCTTCATCCACCGCAACTGGAGATTTCGATTTGTTCGGAATTTATAATACAACCACGATACCAACAACCACCACAGTCCCAATTCCAACGTCATCAATACCAGCAGTAACTATAGTTTCACCAAATTATTTAATGCTTACTGGTAGCACAGGATTATATTCTATAGGAACTGCAATTAATAATGTAGCCATAAATGGTATTTTTAGCCCGTCAACCACATATAGTACAAATTATATTTTTGGAACTGATCCATACGAGAATGAACTTAAAAATCTGACCTATGGAATAATGGTGGATGAACGATATTATGCTGAATTGGCAGATAATATTAAGGCAATAAAGAATAATAAAATGATATTCTGTTGTAATATTATAAATAATAGAATAGTGCCATACGAATTAATAATGAGACTAATTGCGGATAAAGAAAAATTTGCAATGAAAATTTCAGTGACTAATCCAGTTGATGGGTATCCTTTGTTTAATATCAATTATACTAATTTCAGATTTACTAAAATAGTAAATAATCTAAAATTTTCTAATAAATGTGATTTTACAGAATTGATTGTTAAATTCAAATATGATAAAGTAACTTGCGAAAATAGAAGATTAACTTTAAAACAAAAAAGAACAGATAAATTAAATAAAATATTCAAAGATGAATCCACAGATTTCAGTTAAATCAAGATATAGTCTGGCGAATATAAATCCGTCTTTCTATAGTACATTACCATTGAATAGTGGCACATCCATTGGCACTAAAGGAGGCGGAATTGGTCAAGGATATGTTTTCGTCCCTTATATTTTAGTTAATTCAAGTTCTGTTATTGTTGACGGTAAAAATTCCGAAATGCTAAGAAGAATTCGAATAACGGCACTTAGAAAAGAAAGAAAAGAAAAAATAAACAAATTAAAATGGTAATAAATGGGATGGGTAAATGTGGCTCGTAATTATTTATAGAAATAAAAAACTTATGATAACTACATTTATTTATGCGCTAAAAGACCCAACAGATAACAAAGTAAGATATATTGGTAAAGCTAATGATCCACACAAAAGATATGGTGACCATCTCAATAGTGGTCGAGATAAAAATACTCATAAAAGAAATTGGATAAATAAGCTTAAAAAAGAAAATTTACGACCAATATTAGAAATATTGATAGAAGTTCCAATTGAAGATTGGAAAAAATATGAAAAAGAGTATATTCGAAAATATATTAAAGATGGATGTGATTTGGTGAATTATACAGAAGGTGGAGAAGGTTTAAGTTTTGGTAATCTCACATCATTTAAATCTGGACACGGTTCCAAAAAGATTGTAATGCTAAGTAGAAATGGAAATTATATAAAAACTTTTAATTCAATATCTGAAGCTTCTACTAAAATCAATAAAAGTGGGTCTTTAATAAATAAAGTATTAGCAAAAAGAAAGAAAACCTGTAATAATTGTATTTTTATATATGAAAAAGATTACTTAAAAATGACAGATATTGATATTAAAAATATTGTAGAACTGGCAAAGCCTAAACCACCATCTTCAAATATCGGATCGTATAAAGAACGTGAAATATTTCAATATGATTTAAATAAAAATTTTATTCGAAAATGGAAATCTTTATCTGAAGCGTCAAAAAATCTAAATATTTATACAGAAGGTATATGCCTATGCGCAAAAATGAAATATAAGAGTGCTGGTGGATTCTTCTGGTCTTACAAAAAAATAGAATAAAAATGGTAATAGTACTATTAAACGGAATTGCAAAATCTGGAAAGGACGAGTTTATTAAGCAATTCGAACTTATATCACCCTTTAAGGTTCATAATATATCTACTATAGATCAAGTAAAAAATATAGCCAAAACTTTTTTTGGTTGGGATGGTAGCAAAGATGAGAAATCACGAAAGTTTCTTGCAGAGTTAAAACAGCTTTGGATTGATTATAATAACGGTCCGTTTGAATGTGTGGTTAAAAAAATTGAAGAAATTGAGAATATTTCAAAGGATGAAAATATTATATTTATACATTGCCGAGAAAAATTGGAAATAAATAAATTTAAAGATTATTATAAAGGATATGTTTTTGTTACCTTATTAGTAGAACGGGATGTTCCCACCCCAGAGAACGTTGCAGACTTACAAGTGTTCGATTATAAATATGATTATACAATTGAAAATAATGGTAATATATCACAATTAAAGAAGAAAGCAAAAGAATTTTATAAGTATATCATGAGTAAATGAAATTTAATTAAACTTTTTTCAACTTTATTATTATAACCTATCAGATCATCGTTTAACCTAACTTATTATTTTATGAAAGAAGAATTGATTGAAGGCGTTAATATCGGTAAGTTACCCGATATTTTCCCATTTTTAACAAACAACAAAATTCCACGACTCAAAACAGATGGAGACCTTAATGAGGACTACATGCACATGTATCGGGAAATGGAAAAAACATTCCTGACCATGAGGGAAATCAGGGACGGTGAAATTGTCACAGGTGTTATCGCATCTAAAACAGATAAGGAAATTCTTGTCGATTTTGGATATAAAGATTATATCTATGTTGACACCCCCAAAAAAGAAAAAATATCTGCCGATATTAATGTCGGAGATAAGATTGAAGTTCTTATTACCCATGTTATTGATAACCCATTTATTATTAAGGGATCAATAACAGAACTTATCCGCCACAATGTCCATAACAAAATGAAGCAGTATTTTGAGCAAGGTTTAGCTCTTACAGCTTTTGTCAAAGAAATGATTCCAGCGGGGTACATGATTGACATCCATATGGACAATATCACAATCGATGCATTTATGCCTAATACACTTGCTGACGTTAATAAACTAAGTGATCCAAGCTCAGTACTTGGTCAAACTTTTGAGGTTATGCTTGAAACATTACAGCAAGAAAAAGGTGTGTATGTAGTATCAAGAAGAAAATACTTACAGACTCTTATTCCAAAAGAAATTAAGAAGCTTAAGTATAACACTGTTTACAAAGGTGACGTTACTGGTACAACTCCGTATGGTGTATTTGTTCAGTTCAACGGATGTCTAACTGGTATGATCTACAAAACAAATATTAATCCAGCCAATTTGGATAAGTGGGATCAGATTACTCCAGGTTTACCTATCGAATTCTACATCAAAGAAATCGTGAAAAATGGAAAAATTATCTTAACTCAGATTCTTAAAGAATCACTTTGGGATACTATTAAGGTTGGTAAAACATTAACTGGAAAAGTAAAAGATGTTAAGCCGTTTGGAGCCTTGATTGATTTGGATTCTGAAACAGTTGGGTTAATTCAAACTGTGTATCTCAAGAATAACAAAACTTTAGTTGCTGGGGACGAAGTTAGAGTCACTGTAATATCATTGATAAGAGATGATAGAAAGATTTATCTTAATTTTGACAAAAAGGATAGACCTGTTGAGAAGGCTATTCAAAAAGAAGCTCAGAAAGATGAGTAAAAAAAAAGGGGCGAAAGCCCCTTTTTTATTTTTCAATCTGCATGTAATTTAATTCTACTGGAACGTCTCGACCAAAAATTTTCACATTGATCTTAACCTTTTGCGTTTTTTCATCTACATGGGTTATATCACCCCTGAACGATGTAAACGGACCATCAGTAATTCCTACTTGCTGCCCAACTATAAATGATTCTTTACTATCTTTTTGGGATTCTCTTCCAAGAATGCGCTCAACTTCTGCATCAGATAGTGGCTGCGGTATTCTACCACCCAAAAATCCAAGTACCCCAGCAATATTTTTTACAACTGGAACAACTTCTTTAACTGATTCACATTCAATAAGAACGTAACCAGGAAAATAATTCTTTTCGATGGAAACTTTTTTACCTTTTCGAAGTTGAATTACTTTCTGGGTTGGAATTAAAATTTTTGTAACATTATCATCCAACTTGCTACGTTTTATTTCATATTCAATCATCTCTTTCATTTTTTTTTCTTTGCCCGTAGCGGCACGAATTACATACCATTTCATATATTGATCTCCTTTCAATGTTATATATTACAAATATACGAATAAGATTAATTTTTTTATGTGAAAAACTTTTATTATTTTTGTAAAATTATTAACTAAAACCTCAAATATGAATATTCAAAGTGCATCAATCGTAATTCCCACACATAACAGTTGTGTTAACAAATGCCCGTTCTGTGTGAGCCGAACCCACTGTAATCTTTATCAAAACGATATTTCAAAGACTAACGAATTTGAAGCATTCAAAAAATTTGGTGAATTGATATATAGCAAAAAGCAAAATTCAATTGAATTTCGGGATTACTTCAATCGGTTGCAATTTACCCGTAATAATGGATGTAACGTGGCAATTTTAACTGGCACTGGTGAGCCTCCGCAAAATATTAAATTCATCGAATTCTTCATGAATATTAATGAAACACTCAAACTACCGTTTGAAAATATTGAAATACAAACAACTGGAGTGATGTTGGATGAAGGAATTATTCAGCACTTACGCCAGATTGGATTGACAACAATGGCGTTTTCAATATCCAATATTTTCAATAATGATCGGAACCTTGAGCTCATCGATTGTAATGAAAACCTGAGATTTGATCTGGAAAAACAGATTGAACTTGTCAAAAAATATAAATTCAATTTGCGCCTTTCATTAAATCTGGTGAATGATTATGACCGTTGCTCTGTTCCAGAAGTATTGCATCGTTGCAAAGAACTTGGTGCACATCAGGTAACATTTAGAAAGTTATACAAATCAGACACCAATACTGAAATTGATCAGTGGATTGAAGAAAATTCATCAAAGGAATTTTACCCAAAGCTTGTAGATTATATTATGGGTAAGCATGATATTGATCCAATTGTGCGCTCAGGCGGTCACGGTCGGCTGATTGGGATTCTTCCTTTCGGTGCCAAAATATGGGACATTGATGAAATGTCTGTTGTTCTTGACGATGATTGTATGAACGAAGAAGTGAAGGACACTTATAAGTATCTTATTCTGAGGGAAGATTGCCGCTTGTATTCAAAATGGGAAACTAAAGCCAGCTTGATTTTTTAGTTAATATTTATATTTCTCACGCCAAATATCTATAACTCTACTATACATATTATCCCTATCTGATATCGGGATATTGTTTGATATAAAAAACTCATCCATAAAATCTAATATGTCATGAATAGATGTGCATCTTTTTGCAATTTCATCTAAATCATTTTCATATTCATCTACCAAATCAACTGTTTCAACATCTGAATTTGGTTCAAATTCTTCAAAAAGTTTAAGTCTTGATCTCATATTAATAATTTATTTTTAATTACCAAAGTTCCTAATTATTACCTTATTCCTTGGTTCTATTGGTTCTGGTAATGGCTGTGGTACAAAATCTGGTTCTGGGACTGTAGTATCAACATCCATTGGATTCATATCAGTTTCTACCTGAACTTCATCTGCATCTTTTTCTTGCTGCTCAATATCGTCTTCTCTTTCCTGATCGATATGCTCAACCCTATCATTTAAATACTCACGAACATAATCGTGGGCAGTTTTTAATGTTTTCTTTTTTCTGTGCTTAACTTTTATTAGGCTTCCATCCAGCTTATGCTTGGTGATATCTACAAAGAATAAATGTCCTATCTGGTGAATTTCAGCCGTATAAAATGGTAATGCATTCCCAGTTTTATAGTATATTTTTTTATTAGATACCTTTGGGGAATATTTAGCCTTACCACTTTTAAAAAGAGTGTGGTCTATTTCATTATCATTCCATGTTTCAAATACTCTAACGTGACGCATCATATTATATATATAAATAAAAAAAATTAAAAATGGGAAAGTCAAGAAAGGTTAAGAAAAAATTGAGAAAAAATCGTGGCAACATCGTAAAGCAGATAAAACTTGTCAAGCATAATCAAGAACTTTTGAAAGAAATAACTGAGAAATGTTCCTAAAAATTAGAATTGAACAGGATAAATACGATCAATTTCAAAGTAAATGTGAACAGAAGGACAAAACAATGAGTGAGGTCCTTCGAAATTTTATGAAACTTTACAATGATTATGATAATACAATAGTATTCAATTTAGATGATAAGATGCTAAATGATGTTGCTATTTTTTGTAAAGATAAAAAAATAAAATTCAACGATCTTATCAAGCTATTAATTGAACGAACAATTAATAATAAAGATAATTTCAATGCATAAAAAAGAAAAATGTTATCAAAAATCCTATCGTGGTAAATACGTTGATTTTTACCCAAAGGTTTCAAATTTCGCATTACAATACGATTTAGCTGGATATTTCGATCCCCGCCCACAAATTCATATTTGCTTGGGCTGGGGTAATCTATTTATAAATTTACCATTCAAATCTAAATATAATGAATGCGAACCGCCACGATATGGAGTTTATTATCATGAACGATGCTTCTGGTTCCCACATGGACGAAAAATATATTGCTTACATTTACCTTTCGAATATGATTGGGTTAGAACAAGCTATCTTCGTTCAGATAATACTTGGGAAAATGAAACAAAAAGTAATAGCAAAAATTTTTGGAAGGATGAAGAATGGAAGGATATTCTCTGGAAAGAAGTGTATCCTTACACGTATACATTGAAAAATGGTACATCTCAAAACAGACAGGCAACAGTTAAAGTTGTTGAGCGTGAATGGAGATGGCGATCTTTTAAATGGACTAAAATTACAGCAATGAAAAGACGTGTGATAGACATTGAGTTCGATGATGAAGTTGGAGAAAGATCAGGATCATATAAAGGTGGTTGTATGGGATGTAGTTATGATTTACTACCAAACGAAACGCCTTTAGATGCCTTAAGGAGAATGGAATCCGAAAGAGTTTTTAAATAACCTCAATCTTTTGAATTTTTATTTTAGTTGAAGTTTGTAATAAAAAATTATTATCAAAGAAAAAGCCCCTTTCGGGGCTTTATTTAGTACCAATCATCTTCTAAGATTAGTGGATCATATTTTAGTCCAAGTTCATTAATTTTTGACCAGATTTCGTCACTTGTTCGAGTTTCAAATAATTCGTTAACAGTTTCAAATTCACCGTCAATCTGTTTGAGGAATAATACAGCCTTTGTATCAGCGTCCCAAACCAGTTTCCATGGCAATTCAGCATTAGCCTTCTTGATTTTTTCCATAAAATTTTAATGTTATTTTTTGTAAAATTGGGGTTGATTTTATCAACCTTTATAGGAAATATAGATATAAAACAATACATCAAGTGTATATATTTTTATAAAAAAATCATTTATTTCTAATGGCAAAATTATATTTTAAGTATGGTGCAATGGCTTCTGGTAAATCTGTGGATTTGCTCAAAACGAATTTTAATTATACTGAGTATGGGGAAAAAGTTATCTGCTTGACATCAGCAAAAGATAATCGATACGGACAAGGAAAAATTGCATCAAGAATTGGAATTCAAACACAAGCATTATCTGTGTATGAAAATATGAATGTATATGATTTAATATATAATTTTTGGAAAGCAGCTATGGATGATGGAACTAAAATATCGTGTGTATTGGTTGATGAAGCCCAATTTTTCACAAAATCCCAAATTTTTCAATTATCAGATATTGTTGACAGCTTAAATATTCCAGTAATGTGCTATGGAATAAGATCAGATTCTAATTTGGAATTATTTGAAGGATCAAAGCAACTACTTGTATTGGCAGACACTATTGAAGAAATAAAAACGATATGTGCAAATTGCCGATCACATAAGGCTATAATTAATGCTCGTTTTAATAACAATAAAATTATTGAAAGCGGCCCACAAATTCAGATTGGCGGGAATGAAACCTATCGATCATTATGTAGAAAATGCTATAAAAAAGAAATAGAAAAAAATGCAAAGTTGTGATGTGAGTTCTTGTAATATAATCAGGACAATGCTTAATTCAAGCATGATGCCGAGTTTCTTATTAGAAAAAGATGGTACCATAATAACATTGAACGATAAAGCACTACCATATGTTAGGGCAAAAAGTCAAATGGATGTCATAGGAAAAAAATTAGAAACTCTTATTGATGATGTTCTATATGAAGAATTAAGAAAAGTAATGCTTGAAGCTATATTCAGGGGTAAGTTCGTGACTTTCAATTATTATTGTAAAGAATCCAAAAAAACATATGAAATTTTATGCACCCCAATTCATGATGAAAATCTTGGGTTTTCAGACAATATAGACTTTATATTCTTACACATATTTGATATTGATATGATGAAAGTTATTAATCCCCCACAGGAAGATTCCAACGATATTCTCAAATCAACTTTCCTTTCAAACATTTCACATGAACTTAAGACTCCAATGAATACTATAATTGGATTTTCGGATTTGTTATTACTTCCACAATATAAAGATAATATTAGCCGTGATAGGTTCATAAAAGCTATAAATACTAATGCTAAGCACTTAGAAGAATTGCTAAATAATATTTTAGATTATGCAAAAATAGAAGCTGGGCAGTTAGATTTTTTATATGAGAATTTTGAAATTGGTGATATTTTTTGTGATTTGAAATTACTTTTTGAAGATATTAATCTTCAAAAAAATCAAAAAAGTGTTAAATTAATTTTCAAAGACCAGAATACGAAAATAGTGTCAGATCAATTTAGAATTAAACAAGTCTTACATAATTTATTAAGTAATGCGATTAAATTTACAGATAATGGCACAATTGAAGTCGGATGTACTCCTGACTTTGAAAATGCAACGATTAAATTCTATGTTAAAGATACTGGTATTGGAATTCCAGACAATCGAATTGATTTAATTTTTGATCGATTTGTCCAAATTGATTCTTCCCCAACCAAAAAGAATAAAGGTACAGGACTTGGGCTATCCATAGCAAAAAATATTGTAGAATTATTAGGTGGTACAATTTGGGTTGATTCTGTATTTGGTAAAGGTAGCACTTTTTATTTTAGAATCCCATTAGAAGAAATTCAAGATGATATAACATTAAAAACTAAACATGTAGACGAATCAATAACATACGATAATAAAGTTATTCTGCTTGTGGATGGTATTCCAGATAACTACTCTTTATTAAGTATTATGTTAAAATCTAAAGGAATTAGATGCATATATGTAGATGATGGAGAAGAAGCCATTAACATTTATAGAAAAGAAAAAAAAATTATTGATGCTGTTTTTTTAGATATTAATTTGGCAACAATAAACGGATTTGAAGTAGCAGAAAAGATTAAACAAATTAATAAAAAAGCTACTATAATATCAATATCTGAAATTGATGTTAAAGATTCAAGATTTATAGATTATTATATGTCAAAGCCTTATACAAGGGGTAAGTTGTTAGATATCCTTAAACAAATATTTACTAATGGATGAATTAAGAAGTGTTGATTTCAAAACCCTTGCTGATATTATTTTTAGGAATAAAAATAAGTATCAATATGTTAGTGATGAGGAAAAAGAAGCAAGTTTTTTTAAACTAAATAGAAAATTTGCAATTAAATATTTAAAGCAAGCTCAGTTTTTCAACAACAAAAATGTGGATAGATCGGCTGCTATGGATATATGGTTCAGTAAGTTTTACAATAATATAATAGATGTTCCAGCTTGGTACTGGGCAACTAAACAACAAAGTAAGGATAAAGCAAAATCAAAATTCAGCGGGCCTGATTTAAAACTGTTCAAAGAATATCATGAAATTACAAATAAGGATATTGACTTTATGATCAAGCATTTTGAAGAAGTCGTTGATTTGGAGATTAAAAGAATAAAAAAAATAAAGAAATAATGAACTTAGATAGTAAGATTTATGTCGCTGGGCATCGTGGGTTAGTTGGTAGTGCAATAGTTAGAAAATTAAATAGTGATGGCTTCACGAATGTTGTCACGGCTACCCACAGTGAGTTAGATTTAAGAGACGATGCAAGTGTAGCTCATTTTTTTGATTGGGTTACACCAGATTATGTATTTCTTGCTGCCGCTAAAGTTGGCGGTATTGTTGCTAACAGTACATACCCAGCAGAATTTATCTATAATAATTTAATGATACAAAGTAATATCATACATCAATCATATAAACATAATGTTAAAAAATTATTATTTTTGGGATCAAGTTGTATTTATCCAAAACTTTGCCCACAGCCAATCAAAGAAGAATATTTGATGAGTGGATATCTTGAGCCAACAAACGATGCGTATGCTATTGCTAAAATTGCTGGAATCAAAATGTGTCAAAGTTATAATAAACAATATGGTACAAATTTTATATCGTTGATGCCAACAAATTTATATGGTCCTAATGATAACTACGATTTAAATAGTTCTCATGTTTTACCAGCAATGTTGTCAAAATTTCATTTTGCTAAAACTAATGAATTAAGTGAAGTGAATCTCTGGGGGACAGGAACACCCAGACGTGAATTCTTGCATGTTGATGATTTGGCTGACGCTTGTTTATTTTTAATGGATAAATATGATGATAGTGAAATTATCAATGTTGGTACTGGTGAAGATATTTCAATTGCTGAACTGGCTGCAATGATCAGAGAAATTGTGGGATTTAAAGGTAGTGTTATATTTGATGCCTTAAAACCAGATGGTACACCAAAAAAATTATTAGATGTCAGCAAATTATCCAAATTAGGCTGGAAATATTCAATTAAATTAAAATACGGTATAACTCAAGTTTATAATGAGCACTTTAATGAAAAGAATTGATCAAAATACTTATAGTTTAATGGCGATAGATGTTATTGGAAAGGAATGTAGACATTACTTTCATATATTTCCAGATGCCGTACTAATTTCTAAAAAACTATTACCTAAAAGGTTTCGTATTCGTCCGACATATTTCGGATATGCTAAATGGGAGATGAACTGCAAGGATGATATTCTTATTGGAAAAAATGAGAATATAATACCTTACAATTATGATTATATTGTTCAGAAATTAGAACAGGAAGAAAGAAAGTGTAAATTAAATAAAATATGGAAATGAAGTATTTCAAAGCTGTTTGTATATGAAGTATTTCAAAGCTGTTTGTATCTGTCAAGATGAATATAGAAAATTCGTTAAAAATCAAGTATATGAATGTTGGTATGAATCATCTATATTCGGTTCATATGATATAGCTGTTGCGAGGCAAGGCGATTTTCCATATGGATTAAAAGAAGAAAATTTTAAAAAATATTTTATCAAATTAACAGAATTCAGAAAGCTAAAACTTCAAAAAATAAATAGTATTTAAGAAAATTTCTTACCTGTGAACCTGAACGGAACATTATATGTATTATAAGGTTTTGAAAAATATCCAGATGTTACAGCCCAACTACTTAAAATAATCTTAACCCGCCTATTTTTAGTTCCATCATTTACAACCTCAATTTTATTGATGGCTTTGGCTTTTAGCATATGAAGTTGAGGAGCACTTTCGATCCTCTTTGTTCTCATATTCATTGCTTTGTGTGATCTATCAAAGAAGATTATGTAATCATATGGCAATCTTTCAAAAATGGAATTATAATTTGACATTTCAATTAATGTTGGTTCAATAGTTATTGATTGATTTTTTACTCTATACTTGACGTTTTCAGAAATGGTCTTTATTTTTATACCATCTCGTTCACCAGTTGCACGATCCAATCTCCAAAGATCAATCCCAGATTCGTGAGACTCTACAACATCATAATTCTTTTTCCATAAATGCTTTAGAATATTTCTTGTTACACTTTCACTATCCTTTGAAATTTTAATTGTTTTCGCTACAATATCAGTCAAGTCCCTAATATTTTTATCATTAAATATTTTATCAATTACATTATCCAACTGCTGAAGTTTTACTAAATCATCATCTGAAGTAGATAACAAATCTAATTTAAACATGAAATTTATTTTGGCAAGAACCCCATTATTTATTGGTAGTTTGTTAAAAATTCCGATATGATCATTGTTGTAGTCCTCAATCGATTGTATAAAATATTTCACATATTCATCGTTACCATTATATTTTAATAAATACATATAGAAATATAATTTCATCAATGATGAATAACAAAGTTTTGTGATTGAATTCTTTTTCAACCCCTGCCCACGAAATAATTTAATGTCTGGATCAAGGATAAAATAATTATTATCCTTTGTTTGAATGAATGATTTTTGAAGAAGTTCCATAATTATGTTGGCAGAATTGTTCAAAGTTTTTTAGTTTATCATCTTCTGCTTGTTTATTATATCTTTCTTCTTCCTCTTGGTTTAAAATATCTAACTCTTCTTCATTTCTTTTTCTAAGATATTCCATTAAATATTCACGCATATCTATAGAAAATAATCTGCCATAATATGCCATTGTAAAAACTGGTTTCCTTGTTCCACGGTTTATTGCGATATGCTTATGATACGGAATTGTTAAAAGCCCATAACCAGTCCATTCTTCAATTACAACACTACCTTCTTCGTTATGATGAAACTTTACGTCTTCAATTTTTATTTTCGAAAAGTTTTGTATCTTTGCAAGCTTCATAAACGTGTACTGTTTTTTAATATATATTTAAAATCAAAAATCAATTATGATAGCTACCAAATATACAGATTTTTTACTTGAAAACCGTATCAAAATGAAGATAGACCTTCCAGAGGATATTTATCTCATTAAGAACGAGTTTAGTAAACATAATAAAAAACTTTATGTTGTTGGTGGGTTTGTTCGTGATTGGATAGAAGCCGTTAGTAAATTCAATAAAGAAAATGGAACTGAATTCAAACGTCCTATTTCACACGATATTGATTTGGTTACAGATGCATTACCAGAAGAATCAAAAAAAATACTTAAAGGTAAATTTCGTGTTTCTGAGGAACAAGGCAAAAATTTTGGGGTTTTAAGAATTTACACTGAAAGCGAACCATTAGGATATGAGCTGGCAACTTTTCGATTAGATATATCAAAAGGTCGTGACACAAAAGGAAATGATAAAAAAGTTGATTTTGGTTCCCATGTCACTATTGAAGATGATGTTAAACGAAGGGACCTAACACAAAATGCGTTATTCTATGATATTGATAAGGAAGAAATTGTTGATTTAGTTGATGGGGTTTATCACATTAAGCAAAATATTATATCAGCAGTTGGCGATCCAGTTCAAAGATTTAACGAAGATAGGCTTCGTATACTTAGGTCAATTCGATTTGCATCCAGAACGCTTGCTAATATAGATAAGAAGACCTCAGACGCTATTATGAATGATAGAAGGCTCAGGAACATATCTGATATTGATGATGTCTCACAAGAGCGTATTTTTGAAGAATTTAAAAAGACAGTTGATTGGTGCAGAGATCACGGAAAGACCGACTCTTTAATGTTTTATCTCAAGTTACTCAAGAAATACCATTTATTTGAAGAGATGTTTCCTGATGTTAAAATAAACATTGAGGGTATTGATACATTTGACCTTGCTATAATTTTCGCTTTATTGTTCAGGAATAATATCCCAGACAGATCACTTGAAAGTAAATTAGCCGAATTTAAGATTTCAAATTCAACTAAAGAGCCTAAGAAGCTTCTGGATAAAACTATCTTTTTGATTCAATTGAGAAATAATATTGAGAATATTGAAAAAATTCCAGAACTAAATAAAAAACGAAAGCAGATTGGAATTGATTATATAACAATCAAAAAGTTTTTTGATATTGAATATAAATCATCAAATCAAAGAAAGTTTGTCAATTGCTTTTTGGAATATGATCCAAAAATTAGTGGAAAAGATTTAATTGCTTATGGAATTAAAGGTGTCGAAATAGGTAATGAAATCCGTAGAAGAGAAATTGAAGATTTTCAAAACTTACTGGATAAATATAAAAAATAGGAGGCAGCTTCCTCACACTCGCAACGTGCGATCAGGACTTTAACCTGAGCCTCCCGATTGACAATTTAATCCATTTACACTTATTGCCATGGCTCCAGTAAAAGAATATTAAATTGCTTATTGTTATATATAAAAAAAGCCCGATGATTGTCGGGCTTTTTTTTATTTAAAGAATTGTCAAAAGAAAACCACGATGTCTTTAGCATCGTGGATGAATTTTGACGAACAGGTTTGAAAATATATTTTTGAAAAAAATGACTTTTTAGATTTAATATATATTTATGAAAAAGGAAAAGTTTTCATAAGTTATGTTAAAATCGTTTAAATATAGAATCTACCCAACACAGGAACAAAAAGATTTGATGCAAAAAATCTTTGGTCAGGTTAGATTCGTGTATAATCTTGGATTGGAAACCAAAATAACTGCTTATAATGGTAATAAGAAAAATATAACCAGTATAGACCTTTCAAACCAAATTAAAGAACTTAAAGATACTGAATGTCCTTGGTTAAAAGAATCACCGTCACAGGCATTACAAATGTCTGTACGAAATCTGGATAACGCTTATACAAACTTTTTCAGGGGATTTGGTTTTCCAAAATTCAAGAACAAACATTCAAAACAATCATTTCAGTTGCCACAAGGAGTTTGGTTATCAGATGACAATAAACAAATTTACTTACCTAAACTTAATTTGGTTGGTATAGATTTACATAGAATATTTAAAGGCGATATAAAAACCGTAACAGTATCAAAGACAATAACAAATAAATATTATGTTTCAATTCTGGTTGAAAATCATCAAATTAAACCAGAAAAGAAACTAATAAAATTAGAAAGTAGTGTTGGTATAGACCTTGGTATCAAGGATTTTGTGATTACATCAGATGGAAAGAAATTCGAGAACAAAGATTTCTTTAAATCTGTGATGCGAGAACTTCGTGTTGAACAAAGGTCACTATCAAGGAAAAAGAAAGGTAGTAATCATTATTTGAAACAAAAAATGGTTGTTGCCTTACTTCACGAGCATATCAGAAATCAAAGACAGGATTATCTACATAAAATATCTAAGTATCTTGTTGATAACTATGATACTATTTGTATGGAAAATCTCAATGTGTCTGGGATGGTTAAGAATCATAATTTAGCCAGAGCTATATCAGATATGGGTTGGAATGAGTTCAAGTCTATGATTGAATATAAGTGTGATTGGTATGGAAAAAATTTAAGTGTGATTGGTAGATTTGATCCATCCAGTAAAACTTGTAATGTTTGTGGAACAATCAATAAAGACTTGAAACTATCAGACCGTGAATGGACTTGTAAGAAATGTGATTCAACACACGATAGAGATACCAATGCTGCGTTAAATATAAGAAATTTTGGGTTGAGGAACCATCCCAGCGTCACTCAAAGTGAATGGTTACATTGTGCTTGTGGCGTAGAAACTACGACATCTTTAGTGTCGTAGTAGTTCATTTAGCACAAATTTTGTCGGCACTATTTGTCGCCCCAAAACTGTATGGCTTTGAGATAACTTTGAATCCCATTGCGCATAACCAACCCATTACTTCAGTGTAAACTGAATTAGATTTATTGTTGGTCATTTTTCTACCATTCTTTGTTGACTTTTTTGGGTTTACGTCAACGTGAACTTCAACCAATCTTGTTGGAATAGAGTCATCGTAATAATTCTTATCGAACTTGTAGAAGTATTCTCCCCTGATTTCATTGTCGATGGAGTCAGCTACGGTATAAATATATTCTACTTCCTTACGAATCTTCGTGGCAACATCCTTAATTTTAGGTACCCTGAACCTTGCGAAAACTACGTGAGCACCATGTCTTTTTTGTTCATTATAAAAGACAACTGTTACAGCATATGTAGTTTTTCTACCATGATTACTTGAGTCGGCACCAACAATTATTTTACATTGTCTGTCAATTGTTCTAATATAATTTAAAACATAAGATTCAATACTTTCGATTGATTCGCCTTTGAAATTCTTCCAGAATAATTTTTCCATAGTGTTTATTTGTTTTTGTTATAAAAAAAAAGCCATCCTTTGTGTGGGATGGCTCTTTTTTACTAAAAAGTTTACATTATACCATCACCGATGTTTATATAGATCACTTGTGAACTGGATTGCCCAGCCACAATTTCCTGATTCATGTGAATATGGTTTCGTTTTCATGGTACTATATATTAATATTTTTTGTTCAAGTTTTATTTATTTTCTAATTCAAGTTTGCAAAAGTAAACATTTATATATAAATAAAAAAATTATTGTGAAGAAATTTTCATTTTTGATATTATTTTTTCTTTTTGCTGGCTGTGATAGACTTGCGGATTATAACGGTAATAGTCACATTAATGGTAAAGTTCCGCCAGTCACAATCATTGCAATGGATACAATTTCTAAATCTGTATTATTTCGTGATGGTGATAATAAAGTTTTCACAATAACCGATAATTCAACCACCAGAGCAATTTGTAAATCTTTACATGTTGGTGATACTATAAGATTAGATTACCAAGTAACTTCGGTTAGCGGGAATATTAAATAATCATAAAATTTTATTAACTTTGCATATGGACTTATATTTCATGGGGGATTCCCACGGTAAATGGAAATCATTTGAAGATATTATCACAAGACAAAATGTTACAGATGCTGTAATATATCATCTTGGTGATGGTGCATTTGGATTTAATAAACGTATGGAAGATATTTATATTCTTACCAAATTAAATGATTTTTGTGTAAATCATAATATAATATTGTATAATATTCATGGTAACCATGATGACCCATATTTTTTCAAAGATGAAAAAGATTTGGTTAATCGATTAAAATCTGACGATGCTCATGTTGGGGATTGGACAAAAAATGATATTATATACCAGAAAACATATTCTAATCCTGAAGAGTTCGCCAGCATAATAAAAAATCTTTCTAATATAAAATTTGTGAAAGATTACGAAATTACAAATGTTAATGGGTTAAATATTCTTGGAATTGGAGGGGCTATTAGCATTGATCGCATATCCAAACGAAAAAAATTACTCTACTTTCCAGAAGAAGAAGTTACTTATAATGTTAAAGTTAAAAAACTAAAAAATATTGATATTGTTGCGTCCCATAGTTCTCCAATATTCTGTGAGCCATTTGAAATTTCAGATATTGTTCACGATTGGGCGTATTATGATCGCACATTATTAGCTGAAATTGACAAAGAACGAAAATTACTTGCCAAAATATATGATGAATTATCAGTAAATAATAAAATTGCTTACTATTTCTATGGTCATTTCCATCAAAATTATAAAACTGTTAAAAATGATACAACTTTTATTTGTCTGCCGCCTATAATATTGATAAAAATTTAAGATTATGAATAAAGATGATGTTGAAGAATTGTTTAAAGAATCATTAGCAGAACTTGATGTGTACGCAAATGAAGTACGAAAAGTCAAGCAAGTTATAAGGATGGTTATTGAAAATATAGATTTAGTAAAAGATGATGTTACAGACGAACAAATTGCAAGCATGTCATCTGATGTTAAATTAAAAGTAAATAGAGCTATTGCAATTGTAAAAGATATTTTGGCGGATTCCAAAGAGCTTGAATCTTTTATTAATGAAATAAAATTACTGAAAAGAAAAAGGCTCCGAAGGATTAGACAGGATGTATCTAAGGCTGAGGAAGCATCAATAAATAAATTGCTAATGCAAACCAAATTAAATAGAATGAAATCTATGTTTTCGAATACCAACAAAAAACAAGTTTAATTTTTTTTTATTCGAATTCTTTTACTATATTTGCCATCTAAAATTTTTGGCAATGAAAATATCAGATATTTTAAAATCAAAGGGAATATTCTCAAAAGATATTAAACAGCGATTCCAGCAAAATCAAATAAAGATTAATGGCGTTGTTGTCGATGATATTGATATTTTTGTTCATCAGATTTTTGATGGTCCTGATTGGTTTTTCACACATTTCTTTTCAAAATTATCTCTAAAGAAAAGAAAAATGTTTGACATTCTTGTTATCATAAATGGTAATTTTGAAGAGTTCTTTGATGGCGGATTTACTTTAAACGGTATTGAATTTGATCAATTAATTCCAGAACTTGAAATTTTCAAATCTAATATCTTCCTGAGAGTTTCAAAAAAAGAATTTTTCATAATAGAATTAAAAATAATTGTTGAAATTAATTCAGAAGATACTACAACGTGGGATTAACAACCTCAACAGTAATATTCTTCCCAGTTTCGTTTAATATTTGCGCTTCTATTCTGTGCTTTATTAAATTTGCTTCTACTTTCCTAAATCCCCTACCAACCCTTTGCCAATCGACATAAACTTTAATTGAATCTATTTCATCTTCATTTTGTTCTCGTATCTTTTTGAAAAGAGCTTCATCATTATCATAGTGCAATGGTGGGTTGGCATATCCACCCCCACCACCTCTTCTTTTAAAAATTATCACATAATTTACAAGAAGCATCCCTTTAGTAATATTTGAGATGTTTAATAAACCTTTAGTGACTAAATTAACAGCTATATGATTTGGCATATGTTTATAATTTTACAACTTTATAATCAATTAAAAGCCCAACATTGTCATATACAGCATTCATATTGTATGTGGCAAATTCATTAATATCGAAATCGCAATCATCTTTAGTTTTAAATAGCTTAATAATAACAGATGTCAATCTATTTGATGAATCATATACATGATCACTTAAACGATAATTCTGCTGGGATAATCCAAGGATATGTTTTATATCTAAACTAATTTCTTGTATACTTTCAGTTAATCCTGTAAGTACTGAATTAATAGGATCAATATTAGGGATATCGGTATTTTTGGAAAGAATTGTTGATCCATTATTTATGAACGGTGTAGTGTAATCATCCGAATATAAATTATCATTAAATGTTACTGTAAGATTTTCTACTTTGACAAGCCAATTATTTATAAGAAAATAATAACTTGGAGCATTTTGATTAACTGTTGTTGGATCACCGCCAAATGCCCTGAAAGCTGCCAGCCACTGTGAATTATTATCCTGTAATACCCAATTCTTCCATTCCAAATAAAGATCAACTCGAACATCAATATCTGTTACGCCAGTGTTGATTATAATCAATCTATTTTGTCCATCAAATTGAACTTTTGACATTGTTTTATTTTTATTTTTATATAAACCCAAAATCAGTAATTAGCACATTTGGTATTTCATTTAATGTATTTTCATCAAACAAAATATCATTTGTTGATCCATTTGTGCCAATTACCTCACTTGTTAATGGATTGTCGAATAATATATCATTTGTAGCACCACTAACTCCTATTATTTCCATCTCAAAATAATCAGATTCTGAGAATATTATATCTACTATTGCCATTTTATTTTAATTGATATATTTTTTATAATAATGTTAATACCGCTTTTATTCTTATATTATTTGCTGTTGAGGCTGGAGTATATCTTAAATAAGTAGTTTCATTTCCTTTATCATTATTTACCCAGTTAGACCAATTAGTACCATCATTAGTTGATATTTCAAAACTACCAAGAGCTGGATTTGTTAATGTGTTATCATCACACTGCATAACACCTGAAATAGCATCATACAATCTAACTCTTAAATTAGGAATAGTACCACCAGAAAGATTAAATGGTGTAGCAAATCTCCACGCAAATCGTTTATCCACAATTGATGATTTGCCAACTGATGGCTGATAATGACTATCAGATGTTATACCATCTTCCCATGTTAAACCAAGTGATGTAATTTCTGGTGAAACACAAGTCCAATTAAGTATATCAAAAACTATCTTAAACTGAATTGAAGTGGCGGCTGTTACATCATATAATGTAGCTTCATCGTTAATTTTAACCCATACTCCAGAATTGTCAGAAATACCATTTGTTCTATAATAAACATCATATCTTTCTTTTGCATAACTTCCACTACCACCTCTCTTTTCGGATACATATACTCTATAAAAAGCAGTAGCATTCGTTGTAATTATTTCTTTTGTTATAACATATGCACCATGTGCACCAACTTCTATTAATAATAATTGTTGAGCGGCAGCGGCAGCGGCAGTCAACCCTTGCCTTGTAACTATTAAAGTTCTATCAGCATAACCGACCCTTGCAGTAAGCATAGTTGCAGCTACAATAGGTAAAGGACCTGCTGCAATTGGATTCGTTTCAAAATTTACTGTTCCCCAAAATCTTTCCAATGGTTGACCTGGATTATAAATTGCTCTATAATCTCTAAATGATCCATTAGTCACAATTATGAAATAATCATTAATTGGATCATATGCAAGTCCACCCCAGTTATTTACAGCTTGCTGAATCGTTGCACCTAATGGTGGTATATCAGTTATATAATCATCTTCACCAATTAATGTAGCGATAACCCTTCCATTTGTATCAGCAATATCTGACTCATTAGGCCCAATATTTACATATTGGATTGTTGTTGCATTGGCATATGTTATAACGACTTGAATACCTGGTTCTTTTCCAAACCCGCCATTATTATAAGTTACACCACTAATACCAGTAAATCCATAAATAATAACTCTTTGGTTAACGGTAAAACTATGTGAAGCAAATGTTATTGTTGCGGTATTATTAAGTCTTGATCTTCTTGTTGTTGGGGTAGCATTTGTAAATCTACTTATAACAACTCGTCCAACCCTTGCAGCAGCAGTACCACGAGTAAAGAATAATGCAGTTACTCCTGAGATACCAACAGGATGATTAGAACCTGGAGTCGCTATTGTAATCTGTGATACAGTGGCGGATGGTAAGTTTGTAGCATATTCTGATGTCATAATTGCTGAACTATATCTTGATGTATCTGGAATGGTTATAATTCCATTTTGTGAGAGTGGAAGGGTACTTAAATCTAATAAATTTAAGGCTGGTGCAGCAACGGTATTAGTGGTTTGTATTACATATATTTTAAGATTACCGTTATTTACCCCAGTATTAGTTGGATCAGCAACAGTAATATTAGAAATAGTAGATAATACATTATTTGTTGAGCCAACTTTAGCTGGATACATATTAGGTGCGGGACTACATCCAACAGCCTGTCCTATTGTTTGGGGTAAGTTAGTTAAAACACCATTCCAAGTTATACAATCGTGTGAATACGCAGCGGTAAATGACCCAGCACCCTTAGTACCTACCGCTGTAAATAACGTACCATTAAAACAGATTCCATTACCACCAGAAATTGCTGGAAACATAGTAACACCAGCACCAGTCCAGTTAATACCATCAGTAGACCAAGCTATTGTATGTGATGCCCCAATACCAACAGCACACCATCTTGGTGTTATTGTCGTACCTGGTGTAACTATATTACCCACTTGTGCACCCCAACATACAGCATTTCCTTGAGTAAATGGTGGTGATGCACAGGCAGTCCAAGTTGTACCATTAGAAGAATAAGCCATTGTCATACCACCAATTCCCATAGCAACATATTGAGTACCATTATAGGCTATACCGTAACCCGCTGTAGAAAATGGTGAGTGTAATGCTCCACCGTCAGCCGCTTGACCATAACCAGTCCAAGTTATACCATCAGGTGATGATGCTAATGTATTTGTACCTTGACCAACTGCCCAGAAATTTGTACCATCCCAGCAAACCCCGTAAGCTCCAGTAGTGAACACCCCAGTGGCTGTAATACCTTGTGCGGGAATAACCCAGTTTGTTCCATCATTACTATAAATAATAGAATTTGTACCAACCCCAACAGCTACCCATCTACCACCAACTCCAGCAATTTCACCATAACAAATACCTCTACATCTCGTACCAAAGTTACCAACACCTGACGCAATACCAGTCCAAGCCATACCATCCCAAGACCAAGCCAGTGAGTTTGTCCCTTCACCACCAGCCACCCATAAGCCGCCACCATAAGCCACAGCCCAACCAGATGTTGCAAAAATAGTTGTTAATGCGGTATAAGTTGCAGCACCAGCCTGTGTTGCTAAAGTAGCACCCGCTTGTGTTGAATATGAAATAAAGTTAGTACCAGCACCAACAACCACAGTTCTATCAACAACTCCTGATCTAATTAAATAACACATTCTTGGTGCAATTGTATTAATACCAGAGGGTAAAGTCACACCAGCCCAATCATTTGCCGTAAGTCCATAAACCCAAGCAAGCCCACCCTGTAAAGGTGTTGCTGCTGTAAAAGCTATAATTACTTCTGTAGAACCCGAATTAACCCAAACATCTCTACACGTATTTACTTCTGATGTTTTAGATAAAGTCATAACAATATAACCCGCCCAAGCCAATGTTTTTTTATTCCATCTGTTTACTCTAACTGACGTACCAGACCCCATAGTAGAAACAGTATAAATATAATTTGAATCGGCATACACAGAGTTTGCTAATAATGCACCATTACCTTGCTCAAGATATGGTATTGCTCTTGGTAAAGGCACTCTAATTACACCATTAACAACTTCTAAACCACCAAAAATGCTATTTTTAGTCGAATCATATGTATTTCCTGTTGTGTATGTTTCAGTAAATTCTATTGTACTCCATTGTTTTGCCATAATATTATTATTTATTTTTTAAATTTGTATTTTTAATTGAACTGATATATCTCCGCCAGCCATCGTATTTCCAACTTGATCTACATCTATTGATAAAATATCCCCTTCTACAAGTGAAGTTGTATCAAAATTTGATTGAGTTCCATAAGTTTGCCCACTTAAAATTTTTAATCTATTGGATTGTGTAATATTCCATATACTCACACCATTTATATTTATATCAAAAATATCGTCCGTTCCTTGTGGGCCAGTTCCAGAACTAACATATGCTTTCAATATTGTTCCTATATACGGAACTATTACTCTTGTTTTATTAGTTCCAGTTGTTAGTGCTGTACCTACTGCTAATAAAAACGTAATATTAGATATACCTAAACCTGAACTACCTGAAGTTCCTGATGATCCAGAATTACCATCTATCCCAGATGTTCCTGAAGACCCTGATGACCCAGAATTACCATCTATCCCAGATGTTCCTGAAGACCCAGATGTTCCTGAAGACCCAGATGTACCATCGATTCCTGATGTTCCTGAAGACCCTGATGACCCAGAATTACCATCTATCCCAGATGTTCCTGAAGACCCAGATGTTCCTGAAGACCCAGATGTACCATCGATTCCTGATGTTCCTGAACTTCCAGATGATCCTGATATACCGTCAATTCCTGAACTTCCCGAACTTCCTGATCCTCCATCAGTCCCAGAACTTCCAGAACTTCCTGAACTTCCTGTTCCTCCATCAGTTCCAGAACTTCCTGAGCTCCCTGAACTTCCTGACCCATCAGTCCCAGAACTACCTGAACTTCCTGAGCTTCCTGTTCCACCATCAACCCCAGAACTACCTGATGTGCCATCAGTTCCTGAACTGCCTGATGAACCTGAACTACCGTCAACACCTGATGAACCTGAACTACCAGAACTTCCTGAACTACCAGAACTTCCTGATGTGCCATCAGTTCCTGAACTG
>Ga0209083_1000742_pt1 | contig 43949 bp, 90 predicted proteins | sample AM7aDNAmetaG_FD_184132 | JGI IMG/M metagenome (GOLD analysis project Ga0209083, IMG submission 184132) | Freshwater microbial communities from Finland to study Microbial Dark Matter (Phase II) - AM7a DNA metaG (SPAdes) (version 3) | ecosystem: Environmental > Aquatic > Freshwater > Lake ... | reverse complement strand
AATATAGTTATAGGATATAATGAAGGTTGGAAACAAAAATCTGGTATTGGTAAAGTTAATAATCAAAAATTTCAATCAATTCCTTACTTAAAGTTTAAAATAAAACTTGAAAGTAAATGTAATGAATTTGGTGTTAATTTTATTTATCATGAAGAAAGTTATACCAGTAAATGTAGTTTAATTGATTTAGAACCTATCAATAAGCAGGAAAAATATTTAGGTAAAAGAGTTAAAAGAGGTTTATTTCAGGCTAATAACGGTGTATTATTAAATGCTGATATTAATGGCTCTGGTAATATTTTAAGAAAAGTAATTGGTGATGCTTGGTTAAGCCAGCCGATAGTGGATTTGATGTTAAATCCTGTAAAAATTAATTTTTACAAAAAAATAATTGTTTTATAACATGAACAAATTTGAATTTTTTACTCCTTTAATGCACAAGAATGAATATAAATTCATTGAGAAATTTTTAACACCAGATGATATTTTATTAGAGTATGGATCTGGCTCTGGATCTATTTATTTTTCTGGTTTAGTTAAGAAGGCAATAGCAATTGAACACGATATAGATTGGTATAATACAATCAAAACATCTATTGATACTTTTAATGTTACTAATTTAGATTTGTACCATGTTCCAGGTAAGCATGTTGATGATCAGAAATTATATAGACATATTGCCTTTGAAGATTATATTAAATTTCCAAAGACTCATAATTTAGAATTTACAAAAGTTCTGGTAGATGGTAGAGCAAGAAAGCATTGTGCTGCATTTATATCAGAGATAATAGATGAAAATGTTATAGTATTTATTCATGATTTTAACCATAATGATGTTGAAGGTTATGTTGATGAAGACTATTTTACTGACATATTAAAGCATTTTGATATTGTAGATTTTGAGCATTCTGGCCAAGGCATAATAGCATTAAAGAAAAAAGTAAATCAAGATATTATTATTTTTGAAACAAGATATCATATGATAAAATCTTTTGATAAACATAAAATAATTGCAGAGGTTGGTGTTTTTAAAGGTGATTTTTCTAAATTTATTTATGATAATTTAGAGCCAAAAAAATTACATTTAATAGATATTTTTGAAGGAGTTACACATTCAGGTGTTGATGATGGTAAAAGTATGGAGTCTACTGATTTAAGTGTATCTTATAAAAATTTGGAAAAACAATATAAAGGAAAAAATGTTATACTTCACAAAGGTGTAAGCAGTAGAATATTAACTGAATTTGATGATGATTATTTTGATATAGTTTATATTGATGCTGATCATCGTTATAATGCAGTAAAAAAGGATTTAGAAATAACATATAACAAAGTTAAAATTGGTGGGATAATATCTGGTCATGATTATGCGCCTGCTAATCATCCAGAAGTTTATATTGCTGTCAATCTATTTTGTAAAGAAAAAAATCTTAAAGTGAAATGTGTGACAAAGGATGTTTATACATCATTTGCAATAATTAAAACTCATTAATGGAAATAACAATCATATATACTAATTGGAGAAGGAAAGATAATCTTTCTGAAATAATTTCTAATTGTAAAAAACAGACGTTATTACCTAAAATTGTAGTTGTTGACAATGCTTTTTCAGATGAAGATAATAAGTTTATTGATTCTGATATTGAAATTTTAGAAAGAGATAATTCTTTGAAATGTTGGGCAAGATGGATAGCATCTTTTAATTATGATTCTAAATATATTTGTATTATGGATGATGATATTTCTTTTTCAAGAGATAATGTTTTAGAAGATTGTTATAATTATATGGAGAATAATTCATATTTGGATGGTATTGGATGTGAAGGTGTTGAACTTAATAGAAACAGTGAATATTTTAATAGTAATCATGTATTTTCTTCAACAAAAGATATTTTAGTACCAATTATAAAGGGTAGATTTATGTTTATCAGAAAAACATCTTTGAATAATTTAGATTTAACCCCAGATTTAACTTGTGATGATATAAAAGTTAGCTATCATTTGAAAAATAAAGTTGTTCCATCATTTTTATCTAATAGTTTTTATAATTTGAAACAAGGTACTGAATCATTATCTGGTAAACAGTATCAGTATAATAAAAGACTGCTGGCAGCTAAAAAATATTTTAAATAAAATGCTAATTGATATAATGAACTACTAAAATATTAAAATATTTAGTTTCAGGAAACAAGTTCCATCTCTTTAAGCGTTTCATTGCTTGTGCCTGATAAATCAGGTCTTATTTTTGCTCCACGCTCGTAATCAGACGTTCCATCTGATATATTTTTACGATATCCTTCATTAAGGATATTGATTGCTGCATTCACATCTCTATCATGCTTTTCACCACATTTAGGGCAAACCCAAGTTCTATCTTTTAAGGTTAAGTTATTGTTGATCCAACCACATTTAGAACAGGCTTTGCTTGAAGGAAAAAATCTATCTATATGTATGACTTGCTTATCATTCCAAGATGCTTTATATTCTAAAACATCAATGAAAGTTCCCCAAGAAACATCTAAAATAGATTTATTTAATCCTGATTTTGCTGATTGCTTGTTAGGTAAATACTTTCCATTTTCATCTTGTCTTGGTTTACACCTTTTAGACATTCCTTTTATATTCAAATCTTCTAAATAGATAATATCAAAATCATGAATTAGTTTATTAGTTGTTTTATGAATTAAATCCATTCGTGAGTTAGTAATCTTTTCATGAATTTTGGCAACTTTTAATCTTTGTTTTTCATAACGAATTGATCCTTTTGTCTTCTTTGATAGATGCTTTTGATTTAGTGCTAAAGTTCTTTCGTAGTGCTTTGTAAATCTATGGTTCTTGATTTTCGAACCATCAGATAATACTAAAAAGTCTTTTATGCCTAAATCTATTCCTACTGATTGGTTTGTCTTACTAACTGGTTGGTATTCAAGTTCAGTTAAAATTGATACAAAGTATTTACCAGTAGGAGTTTTTGATATGGTTGCTCTTTTAACCACGCCATTTATTTTTCGTTCCATTATCATTTTAATTCCATTTTTAAATTTAGGTATTAATAACTCTAAATTTTTTATATAAACTTCTTGTGGTACAGTAAAACTATTTTTATTATGTTTTGATTTAAAATTAGGAAATTTAGTTCTTTTATTAAAAAATCCTTGATAAGCAGTATCCAAACATTTCAGAGAATATTGTAATGATTGTGAATTAATTTCTTTTAGCCATTCCATTTCAATTTTAAGTTTTGTTAGGTGACCTGCTTGTTGATTGTAAGTTATAGATTTTTTATTTTCAAGGTATTCTGTTTTTCTTTGGTTTAGAAAATAATTATAGACATATCTAACTGAACCAAAATGTTTATTTAATAACACTTGTTGTTCCTGTGTTGGTTCTATCCTGAATTTATATGTATATTTAATTACTTTCACTTATTTATTCCAATTATTTTTATTGGTATAAGTATATATAATTAAAAAAATATGGTTTTTTGCCAAAATTATTTATAATGGGGTATCAGATTTATTTTATATATACCAAGAATGAAAAATATAATAGATAAGTATAATATAAACGGGTTTGATAAGATTGGTGGCACTGATAAAAACACTGATCATAGTTATATCCCAGTTTATGAGAGATTATTAAACCCATATGTTTATAGACACATTAAATTATTAGAGATTGGTGTTGCTAATGGCGGATCAGCATTAATATGGCAAGATTATTTGCCTTTTTCTAAATTATATTTGGTTGATAATATTGATTCAATTCATCCTGATATTAAACAACAGTTAGATCCAAATCGTTGCACAATATATAAAATGGACGCATACACAAATTATGCGGTTAATACTCTAAGAAGTAATTCTAGAATGTTTGATATAATTATAGATGATGGTCCTCACACAATTCAAAGTCAGGTATTGTTTATTAAGAAATATTTTGATTTATTAAAAGACGGCGGTATTATGATTATAGAGGATATACAGAATTTTACGGATATTAAATTATTAGAAAAACAAGTTCCACTAGAATATAAGAATAATATTGATATATTTGATCTTAGAAAGATTAAGAATAGATATGATGATATTTTGTTTGTGATTAGAAAATGATCAGATATTTTTTATATATATCTATATGGCGACATATAGACCTTTTGCGTTTAATTCAGGAACAACAATTCCAGGCACTTTACAAGTAGGATATATTGCAGTTTCAACTGGTGCAACAGATTGGACTGTAAATGGTGTTAATTGGTGGATGGGGCCTGATGAAGATCCTGGTTATATAATCACTGTTCCGTGGGATACTGTTGCGCATCAAATTGTTCCTTATAACGCTTCAACTGAAGGTAAATATATATTATCAACTCAATTTAATAACTCAACTGCGCCATATTTATCAAGTGATTATGGATCAACATTTCAAGCAATAAGTGGAGGAACTCTTCTTATTGCTGGTAGAGGAACTGCAATGTCTGCCAATGGACAATATATGATGGTAACAAGTAATTTAAGTGCAGATTACGATTATAATTCATCTAATTATGGTGTAACTTGGACTGGTTTTACTGCTTCTGGATCATTAACTCCATATCAATGCGCAATAAGTGATAATGGTCAATATCAAACATTAGCTGATCATAATGGATACTTGTGGGTGTCAAATGATTATGCTGCAAGTTGGACACAAACTAATTCAGTATTAAATTGGATTTGTGTTGCAATGAATGGAACTGGTCAATATCAAACTGCTGGTGTTTCACCAGGTGGTCAATTATATCGTTCTACAAACTATGGTGTTAGTTTTACTGCTACTGGAAGTTCTCTCAACTGGACTAGTATTGCGATTTCACAATCTGGACAATATCAAACAGCATCTTTAAATGATACTGTAATTTATGTTAGTTCTAATTATGGTATAAATTGGACTGGTGTAACTTGTGATGGTAATAAATTAGGTATCGGCATGTCACAATCAGGACAATATCAAATTACAGGTCAATATAATAATGGATATTTAATAAGATCAATAGACTATGGACAATCTTGGACTCAACTAACAGCACAAACAACTGGATATTGGAATAGTTTTAGTGTTTCTGGAACTGGTAAATATCAAGTTGCTTGTACAGATACATATATCTATATGTCTTCTGATTATGGTGTTACTTGGAGTCAAACAACTGCGCCTAGTGGTTCTGGAGGTTGGAATACTATTACAATAAATAAAACTTAATTTATTTTTCAATAATCATATTTGTATTTGAGATAGGAACTCTTAATACTGGATATTTAAAATTATTTTCTTCTTGCATTACTTCATAAAAACCATCTAATACTTTTACTGTAGGCACATTTTCAAATTCATAAATACAGTCAGATGTTTGATATTTGCAATGTATATCTTTGTATACCTTTACTTTTCTTTCTGTTGTGTTGAATACTAATGTTTGCATAAACTTTTTTATTTTTCTATACAGAAAAAATAAAAAAGTTTATTGTACTTCTTCTACATCCATTCTTTTTCTTAGGTATAATGCTAGTTTACCAACACCAATCCAAAACCAAGCAAATAAAAATAATGTCCAAAATTCACGTTCTTTATTTCCACCAATTAGCTATTGTCAGAATGATCAAAGCCCAAATAAGAGAAGCGAGAGACACAAATGATAAGAATAGTTTTTTAAAATTTCTCATTTTTTTATATAAAGTTTAAAAGGTTTTTTTTCATTTTTAAATAAGTGTACTAATTTACAAATCCATTCTGCTATATAATGTCCAGTAAAAAATCCAATAACACAAGTTGCTTGAAATCACACAATGATTCAGTAGTGTAACTTTTCATTAACTTTTTTACTATTGTGCATTCTACTTTTGTGTTTTTGCCAAACATCAGATTAGCTATTTGCCATTCTTTCATAGAAATTTGTTTTTTAACATATTCATAATGTAACCAGCAATAATTAAATAAATCGCACCAATGAAAATGACTACATCAGCAAAATCTATTGTACCATATTCAATTACTGCGGCAATAATGATTGCAAAGAATATCATGGCTGTTATAAAGAATGGTAAAACTAAAAATATAAATACTAATTTCTTCATTTGTTATTTAGTTTGTGAGTTTACAAATATACACAATTCCTTTTTAATAAAAAAATATTGCCTTAATTTTTTATATATACCAAGATGAAATATATAAAACAATACGAAAAAATAATAGCTGCTAAATCAGAAAAAGCAAAAAGAAATCCTCTTTATGATTTCTCTGGTAAAATATCTCAAATATTAAGAAATTTTAAAGATGTAGACTCAATTTTTTCTACGACTAAAAGATATATTGAAGATGATGGTTATATAACGATTAAAATAAACTACACTTCTAATGGATCAAATTTACTTTTTAAGATTACATTAGATTATGATGAAAGATTAGATAAAGGTACTATGGTTATACGTGCTCATTCTGAAGTTCCATATAATATTACTTGGGCATTAAAAGAAGATGGTAATAGTAATGTTTGGGTCAAAGAAAAAGAAATTGAAAGATTATTAACACCAGAAGAAATAGAGATATACAAAGAATTAAAAACAACATACAAATTTAATATATGAAATACTTAAAATATTTTGAAAATTCAGAAGATAGAAGAAAAGAAATATGGGAGATAGACGATCAATTTTTTGATTTAATGGATAATGAAGATTACGTTTTAGAAATGCTTAAAAGAGTAGGCATGGATGATAGAAATATAAAAGCATTTATGCAATTTAACTTAGAGCAGATTAAAAAACAAATAAAAGATATTATAGAGGAAAATCAATGGAATCAAGAAGATCAATGGAAAAAACATAAAATTAAAAAATTGTATTTATATTTCAAAAAAGTATATGATATTGATTATGAACAAGGTTATATGTATTTTCCTATTATTAGAAATAAACCTTGGGAAGATATTCCAGATGATTGTGAATTTGTACGTCGTATTAAAATAGAAGATTATGAATTAAAAGCAAATAAATATAATTTATGAAATATCTAAAATATTTTGAAAATTCTATAAAATATAAAGCAGGTGATTATGTTTTAGTGCCAAAATGGAATTATCCTTATAATTATGTTTATATAAAGTTAAATAACTATTCTGAAATACCATATTTAGGTGTTTGGTCTATAAAAAATGAGAATGATTTTAACATATGGTTAAAAGATAATGATATTGAAAGATTATTAACACCAGAAGAAATAGAGATATATAAAGAATTAAAAACAACATACAAATTTAACATATGAAATATCTAAAATATTTTGAAAAAAATATACAATTTGCTTGTTCTATTGATATAAGAAATATAGGAACAAGAAAAGTACACATAATATGTGAGAAACTTATTGAATGGTTTGCTGATTCTGGGTATAGATTTCAATCAAAATTAATAGATGTTGCTGATATAGATCCAAAATATTTAAAATTAAATACAAAAGATTATAATTTTATAGAAGTGTCAAGAACATATACTAGTCTTGAAGAAGATCATGATCCAAATTGTGATCATATTATTGATCCTGAAATAGTACTTATGTCAGAAACCGCAGAAGAATTTATTCAAAATGTAGAAACATACGAAAAAACAGAAAAATTTAATATATGAAATATTTAAAAAACTTTGAATCATTTAATTATTCAAATGAAGATGAATTAATTGAAAAGATAAGAGATACCGTAGATTCATTAGCTTATGATTTTGAATCTTTTGATGATTTTGATCCAAATGATCATCCAGAAATTAAAACAGATTTAGCCGTAATTAGTTATAAAAAAGAAATAGAAGATATATACGATAGTATAGAGCCTACAGATATGTCATTAGAAGAATTTACTATATTATATAATAAATTAGTTGAAGAATCAGAAAAAAAAGTTGCTGATTATTTATTGAATACACCATTTCCAGAGATAGATGTTTTAACTGATTGGATAGATATACCTGACTGGGTTGTTGATGCCAACAAAACATTAACTAAATTTAATTTATGAAAACATTTGAACAATATAATAGAAAAAAACCTAGATTTAATATAGGTGATAAAGTTTATGCAACTAATATCGGAAATTTTAATCTTAGTCCTGATATAGAATATACAGTAGATGAGATTAGATTAGATTATGATAGTATTTATATTCAACTTGAAGAAAAAACTAAACCAAATTGGTTTAATGAAATTAGATTTTCTACACCAGTGGAATATAGCCAAATGAAATTCAACATATGAAATATATTAGAAAATTTGAGAGAAGATATATAGATAAAGATGATCAAGTTAAACAAAGTTTATCTAATAAAACTGTTGAATATAATAAGATATATACTTTTGATCTTGAAGGAGATTATGCTTTAGTTGGAAAAATTATATTTCAGAATGGTAGTTTAATGAAAGGATATAATATTGAAACTGGAGAGTCCACAGATAAAATAATTAGATGGGGTTCTTGGCGCTGGGTTAGGGAAGCAACGCCAGAAGAAATCGAAAGATTTGAAGTTTTTGATAAAGCAAATAAATATAACGTATGAAATATATTAAGAAATACGAAAACAGAAATTTTAAATATCAAGTTGGTGATTATATTATACCAATTGAAACTGAGAATGGTAAAAATCCAAAAGATAGTTATAGTGTAATAGATAACATAATAGGTGGAAATTTAGGTGATTATATGATTTCAACTTATAATATTTATACTAATAAAAAAGTAGAAGGTCCTTGGCCAATTTTTGATAATGAAATTGTTAGAAAATTAACACCAGGTGAAATTGAGAATATTGAAATGCTTGGTACAACAAAAAAGTTCAATATATGAAATATATAAAGGCATTTGAAAATGTAAAACCTAAATTAGAATTACTAACATATGTTATTTGTGATGAAGACACCATGAGCTTAGAGTTAAAAAAGTTTTTAAGGTCTCATATAGGAATAATTGATGCTTATTGGAATGGTTTGACTAGTGATGAAATGCCATATGTTGTCTATTATGATGATATTCCAGCATCATTAATAACATTTTTTGATGACGAGCCAAATTATCCTAATTGTAGAGTAATGAGAGAGAAAGAAATATTGTTTCATTCTAAATATAGGAAAAAGTTAGAACCTTTAATATTAATAGACAAATTTAACATATGAAATACATAAAAACATATGAGTTTTTTGATGGAAATGGTGACTTCTATTGGAGTGTTCCAAATGAGAAAAGAAGATTTAGAAAATCATTAGAGAATCTTGGCTGTCCAAATTCTATTATAAAAGAACTCTGGGATAGAGCCAAACAATACGAAGAAAAGATATTATTTATAACTGTTAGAGCAACAGAATTTAAAGAAATGTGGAATTTAGCAAGTCAAAAAAAATGGATAGTAGATTATATCAATAAAGGATCAATTGAATTATCAAAAGAAGATTTAGAACAAATTGAAACAGAAGAAAAAACAGAAAAATATAATTTATGAAATACATAAAAACATATGAAAATGTTGACGTATTTAATAAATATAAAAAATATGTAATAGTAAAAAGAACTGGTTGGCCGTTAACAGAGCCAGAATATATACTAATAAATGTAATAAAACATTCTTTTTTTGGACATGAAGAAGATGGCTCACCATTATATAATGCTAGATTTGTTAAGAGTTATCAAGATAATAAAGCTTCAAATATGTATCAATATAATCAAGCAGTAATATATCCAGATGATATAATATTATACGAAACAGATGATCTTAAAGATGGACTTAATGAATTGAAAATTATAAACGATACAGAATTAAAAACAGATAAATACAATCTATGAAATATTAATATTTGACAAGAATCTCCCTTAATTTTAGGTATTGATTAATATTGAACACACTCATTGTAAAATTGTTTAAATACCTATTCCAATCACCTCTTGTTCCATTAAAAGTATTCATATCAACCCAACCCTGAGCGCCAGGTATTCTTGTTTTATGAGAATGTTGCCATAATGTCCATTCAGTACTTATTGGCTTAAAAGAACACAACCAAACATTATTTTTGAAATTGCCCCTAATGTATTTTTCAAAACTGCTCTTATTGGTATAAATAATAACCTCACCCTTTTTAACTCTGTTTATCTCATCAATAAACAAGTCAATTTCTTTGACTATACTATCCTTATTTGCCTTCTTATTGTTGCTCCATTCTTCTATATCTAACACCAAAGGCAATTCAAAATACTTTCCTTCTATAACCCTTAGAAAATTATAAGCCTGATTCTTTCCTCCAACGTCAAAACGAAAGAAATGATAAAAACCAACTGGTATATTGTGTTTTCTTACATTTGAATAATTAGTTTCAAATCTATTATCAATAAAGTCAAATCCTTCTGTTGCTTTCATATATACAAAATCAATATTCTTCTTCTTAACCTCTTCAAAATTAATGTTGCCAGTATGATTAGAAATATCTATTCCAGTTACAGGATATTTATTCTTATCAATAACAATGCTTGTTTTTGATTTAGTTGAGTAGTGTTTATGCTTCTTTTTTGTAGTAGCGTTCACAATAAAAGGAATCAACAATAAAAGTAAAAATATTAACTTTTTCATACTGTATATATTTAAAAATAATTATTAAGTTTTAATATATAAGATATGAAATACATTAAGACCTTTGAAAGTAGTAAAAAACATAAAAGATATATTATTGCGGATTTTAGAGATGCTAACACCCAAAATAAGTTTTATATGTTTAAAACAATCGAGTGCGACAATCAAAACGATATTAGATATGATAGATTTTGGTTTTATGATAAATTAAAAGGCGGCTTAGAAACTATTGTTTGTGATGGTCCAAGTTCATATATAGATTATAAAGAGGCTTTTGATATAATATTTGAAACAAATTCACTTAGAGATGCATTAGATGCATTAGAAAAAACAGAAAATATAGAAAAATTTAACTTATGAAATATATTAAGACATTTGAAGGTAAAATACCTAAAAAATATAATCTATTAAAATCTAGTCCTAGACCAAATAAAAAATTTTGGACTAATTTGCCTAGTCAAGAATACATATACATAGCAGAGCATATACAAGATAATTATTATAAAAAACATTATGAAATAGTTGATGATAAACTGATAAAATTAGAAAAACCATATTACTTTCCATTAGGCAAGAGATTGTTTAATAAACAATTAATATATAAATCTGATAGTCTAAATGATGTTCTAGAACATCTTGACTCTATTCTTGATTCAAATAAATTTAACTTATGAAATACATTAAAGAATACGCAATGATTCAAAAGACACTAAAAAAATACTTTGTGGTAAATCATAATACAGAAACATTATTTGTATATAAAAAATGTAGTATTAATAATCAAAGAGTTAGAATGGAGTCTTTATATTTTTATCAGGATGATGAACTAACACCATATACAAAAGATGAAAAGGCAAAAATGGATTTTAATCTATTTGAATTATTAAAACAAATTTTATTTGAATCTGATAAATTAGATGATGTAAAAAAAGCATTGCCGACATTATATAATAAACTAAAGTACAATATATGAGACACTTAAAATATTTTGAAAATATGACAGAGCCACAAGATATTGTAATAACATTACCATCTACTATAAATTGGAATGATTATCAAAAAGAATTAAAAACAGTTGAAGATGAATCGCAAGTCATGAATTTCAAAGTTAGTAACTTACCAACAAAAACTTCAATTGGTTCTAAATGTTATTTATGTTATAAAGGAAATATTATAGGTTGGATGAAAATAGTTGGATTAGTTAAAGATGATTTTAATTGTACAACAACAGATAAACATTGGTCAGGCAACTTTATACAGAGAAGTGGTAAATTTAATCATATTACGCCAATACCAATGAAAGGATTTCAAGGATTTAGATATATAAAATTATGAAATACATTAAACAATTTGAAAATTATACTCAACTGAACATAGATAAAAAATATTATGTTTGGAAATTACCACATTATCCAGAATATAAAGTAGGTGTTATAGAAATATTAGATGCTAGTACAAAAAATATAAAATATCTATCGCTAAGAAGAACAGATTGGAGAGGAAAAGATTTCTTTACAGAACAAAAAAAAGAGGCACTAATTGGAAACATTGTACTTCTAAGAAAATGGAAAAGAGATAAACACAATATACTATTTGAAACTGATAATGAAGAAGATGCATTAGAATTTTATGGATTATATCTCTCAAATAAAGAAGTAATAAATAAGGATAATTGGAAAATGTATAGTGACGCAAATAAATTTAATTTATGAAATATATCAAAACATTCGAAAAAATAAGAAAGGATGTGGTAAAAATGAGAAAAGATATGAAAAAACCATATCCAACATCTAAATATGAATTAGGTGATTATGTTATTTTAGATAGGAATTATTTTGATAGTTTAAGAAATAATTCATTATCAAGAGAAGCAAAAATAATAGATGTTGCACAAGATGGTAAGTTATTCTATTGGGTTGGAGTTCTTGAAACAGGAAAAGTTTTATATTTTGCTGAGTGGATGACTACTAGGAAATTAATGCCAGATGAAATAGAACAATATGAATATAATTTTAAAACAATTAAATATAATATATGAAATACCTTAAATATTATGAATCAAATATATACAATGAAGGTGATTACATTATTATAAAAGAAGGTGGAGAGCAGATAACCAAACTTGCAGATAAATGGAAAATGTTTCCTTATAAATGTACTCAAATTGTTGATTTTAATGGAGAAGCATATTATATGGAAACATTTGATAGATATAATTATAAGTATTTGATTTTTTGGTTGTTGAATGATGAAATAGAGAGGAAAGCAACTGAAGAAGAGATAATAGAATTCGAAGCAGAAAGAGATTCAAAAAAATATAACATATGAAACATATAAAAACATTTGAAATTACTGTCACTACTAGATTTAGGGAAGAAGCGGCACAACAAGAAACTACTGTTCCACAAAAAGGAGAGTTTGTAATAGCAACAGATTATACTGATACAGCGAATAAAAAAATTATTGACTTTCTTCATAACAATGTTGGACAGATTGGCATTATATTACATAAATTAGGAAATAATGTAGATAATCATAATGATAGGTTACATAGATTAGCAAAATTAAAAAGTATTGTTGTTAATAATATAGTAACATTCAAAGGTAAGCATGAAGATAATAATTATTATGAAAATGTTAAAGGTCTGATAACTAATATTTTTTTAGGTGAAGGTTTTTCATCATTTGAATTTGTTATAAGTGATTATTCTATTAGTATGAATATGAACATTTTAAATTATTATAAGGTAGACAATACTATACCAATTAAGATTCATATAACAGAATCTATTGCAAATAAATTTAACTTATGAGATATATTAAAAAATTTGAAAATATAACAGAAGAGGACTTTGATGCAATGCTTAAAAAAATAAAACAAGGAAAAATAGACGAAGAAGAAAGAATTTTCAATTTAATATCAAAATTGAAAAAGTATTTTATATATAAAGATGAGAGAAGGTTGCTTATAATTGAAAAATTTATATCAGGAAGACAAAGAGTAATAAGCAGGCATTTTTCTGGTGAAAAATTATTTATCCATTTTTCTGGTGAAAAATTATTTATCTACTTATATGAGGTTGGAGAATTAAAGCCAACATTCGGACAAATAGGATTGGATGATATAGATTCAGTTATATTTACATCTGATGATATAGAAGAATGTAAAGAAAAATTATTAATGGTTGTAGACCAAATTAAATTCAATATATGAAATATATTAAGACATTTGAAAATAAAGAAAATATCGCATTCTCAGTAGGTGATACAGTCTATTGTGTTGATAAGTTTTTCGATACAGTAGGAACAGAATTTAAAGTGAAAAAAATATTCTATTATGATGCTTGGGGTAATTATGAAGAGCCAGATAACCTAAAATATACACAACTGACAAAAGAATATTTTGTAGATGTTATTGATATAAAAACTGATAAAACATATACAGGACTCTGGTCAAATAAATTTGCACCAGAAACAAAATACGACGCACTTAAATATAATCTATGAAAACATACACACAAGTAAACGAAATATTAGAAACAGATTATCAACAAAGAACTTATGCTGAGGTTTTACTAAAATTAAAAGAAATGGGTATAGATGGAGAATCTATGCAACAACTTATTGAAGATGTTGATATGACAGAGCAAATGGTAAGTCAATTGGTTAAGTCTAATCAAACAGATGCATTATTTGCACTTATGGAATTGAATGAATTGCAAAATGGACTTCTTTCCTCTAATGATGAATTGGATGATTATTTACTGAGTAAAATGACTGAAGATCATAAATTTTATGAAAAAGTATATAACTTGTTAATAAAAGTTGACACAAATAAATTTAACATATGAAATACATAAAAATGTATGAATCATTAAGAGATCCAGAGATAGAAGATTATATTGTTGCTAATGAGATAAATGGACATGATGATCTACAACAATTTTTCTTAAATAATATTGGAAAAATACGTAGAATAGAACCTACAATAGAAGCAGAAGATCCTGATAATAAACATGGTGTAGAAATCTATGATGATGGAGGAGTTTTTGTTGTGGATTATGATAAAGTAATACCTGGAGAAGTTATATTAAGACCATATCTATTTTATAGAGAAGATATTCTATACTTTTCTAAATCTAAGGATAGATGTGAAATGTTTATTACTAAGAATAAATTTAATATATGAAACATATAAAAACATTTGAGGATATTAAACCAACACCAAAAATAGGTGATTATATTTTATGCAAAAGAGTAAATCATAGTTGGGATAGGATATTTCTCAGTGAGAATATAGGCCAAATTGTAGGTCCATCATCAATTTTATTAGATTTTTTAGTTAAATATGATATTGATTTAACTAAATATAGTAGGGATTCTTTTCAATTAAAAAAAGATCCTGATGGATATCGTAATATAGAAAAAAGTATAATAGAATACTTTTCACCAAATAGAAACGACCTTGAAGCTATACTAGATCAAAGAAAATTTAACATATGAAATACATAAAAGCATTTGAAAATATTTTACCAGAAATAAAGAGATATTTCGTTATTCATTATGTGAATAGAGATACATTAGATTATGAGGTATATGAGTTGTTTGGTATAAATAGAAATCAAAATAATGTTTCAGCAGTAAAATTATTTACATATCATAATAAACTAAATAAATTTAAAAGGCACGCTCAAAATGCTATTAATCTATCATTGTTTTCAATTGAAAGACAAATTATATACACATCAGACAACCTAAAAGAATGTAAGGAATGGGTAGAAACAACATCTATTAAAAATAAGTTTAATATATGAAGTATCTAAAAAAATACGAAACATTACATAAAAAAAATATAATAGTTGATGATATTTATGCTATTGATTCAATACAAATATTAACTCCAAGTATAAATGGCCAAAATATACCACTTGGAAGAATTGTTTCCGCTAGTATTTTTGATACAGACATACAAGATGTATTTCATAGATGGGCTTTTGAAGATGAGATTTATTTAGCAAAACAAGAAGAAATAGACGCAATTAAATATAACCTATGAAATACATTAAAACATTTGAAAAAGTTGGTGAAAAATTAACCAAAGCACAAAAAAATTTACAAGAAGGTGACTATGTTATACTATCAACATATAATATATTTCCAAGATTAAAAACATTTTTAGAAAATAACATAGGTGAAGTTGTTAATATAAAAAAACAACCAATAGTAGCATCAAGTTCAACTGTAATAGTTAAATATTATAACATCCCAAAAGATTTATTAAATCATTTCAATGTTGATAATGATGATGATACTCTTTTTTATAGAAGTACTCAGATAACTAATATAGAGTATAGATCAAAAAACAAAAAATATTTAGAGCAAACTATACTAAATAATAAATTCAATATATGAAGCACTTAAAGAAATTTGAAGAATATAAAGAAGGCGACATTGTTATATTAAATGTGAATAAAATGAAACAAAATAATGTAGCAGACGGATTAAAAGCAGATGCATCAATAGAAGATTCAGAAGCAGAAATAATTGAAACTGGTGGACCTTTATATCCATATGATATTGAATTCTATAATGGTGAAACAACATCTGTTAATGATGAAGAAATATTAAGAAAACAAACACCAGAAGAAGAACAAAAATACATATTGAAAAGAGCGAAATTCTCAGTAAATAAATATAACCTATGATAACTAAATTTAAAATATTTGAGGTAATAAATAACAATGATGATTATGATAGATATTCTTTATTTAAAGAATATACAATATTTAGATCAGAATTTAGAGGTAAAATTTCTTATTACATATTAAAAAATAGAGGTAATGAATGCCAACAAATATATTTTACTAGGGACGGAGAACTACAACGCACAAAAGATAAATATAGATATAAACCAGACATTTATACATTATTCAATGAATATGTATATGATTCAAATACATTAGAAGATGTTCTAAATGAACTTGAAATAATATTACTAACAGATAAATTTAATATATGAAATATTTAAGATACTACGAAGAAGAAAAAGAACATCAAATTGGTGACTACGTTACTTGCGTTGAACCATTTGGTTCAATAGATATATTAGAAAAGGATAAAGTATATCAAATAGAAAAAATTAAAAAAGAAGAATTCCAGATGACTCAATATAAATTAGTTGGAGCTTCACTGTTTTGGGATTGTTCAAGATTTAGATCATCAACAAAAAAAGAAATAGCTAAATACCATATAACTAAATATAATATATGAAACATCTTAAACACTTTGAAAACACTAAATTACACAAAAAATATCTTGTACAAGAAATGCATCAAGTGTTCACATTATTTGTAGTTTATGAAAATATAAAGGAAATACTAGGAAATAGATTGATGCTTAGACAAGTATATTCACTTACAAGAGATGGTGTATTAACACAAAAGGATCACGAACCAACATTCACTTATAATATAGGTGACGTTGATTGGGTCTATCAATCAGATAATATTGATGATGTTTTAGATATGTTACAAGCAACTATAGATAAGAAAAAATATAACCTATGAGATATATAAAATTGTTTGAATCAGAATTAAAACCTAGACTTTTTAACTACGTTATATGTGAAGAAGAACATAATTTAGATAGTGATCCTAAAATTAGAAGAACAGATAAAATGTTTGATGATTTTTTACAAACATCAGTAGGTCAAATAATAGATATCTCTGAATGGCGTGATGAATACTATGTTCAATATGAAGATGTGCCACCAATTTTGAAAGATTATTTTCTTTTTACACCGCCAAAAAGTAAATTGACAGAAAATATTAGAAGGATGGCTAAATATGAAATTATACATCATTCAAAAGATAAAGAAAAATTAAAAGCAATGGTAGCATTAAAAAAATATAACCTATGAGATATATAAAGACATATGAATCAAATAAAGAATTTATTAAAGGTGATATTGTCATGTATGAAGATGAGCCATTTGAAATAACAGGAACTACAGATGGTGCCAATGCCACTATTGATAAAAGAAAATGGGTTCATCTAAAATCATTAATAAGAGACTTTAAAAGAAATTGGACACTAGATACAGATATTAGATATTTAACAGACAAAGAAAAAATAGATTTAGAGCTAAAACTGAGAGCAATTAAATATAACCTATGAAATACTTAAAATACTACGAAGATACAACAGATACACCAAAAATAGGTGATTATATCATTTCTAATTTTAAATTAGAGTCTAAAAATGATTTTTATTATCCTTGGAATCAATATCTTAATAATTCAATTGGTCAAATAATTGAATATAATGATAATTATAATGTTGAATATTTTGTTAATAATGAAATATATGATAGAATATTTATAGAAAAATCAGATAGAGATAGTATAGTAATTAAAAATGGCAAAAAAACTATTGGTGTACATACAAAATTAGATGAAATAGAATATTTCTCACCTGATATAGAAGAACTTAAACCAAAACTTTTAGCAAAGAAATTTAATATATGAAATACTTAAAAACATTTGAAAAACGCCTACAAGGAAGACCAGAAGTCAATGACTATGTGTTATGTCAATTTGATGTGTATAATGGTAAAGTGTGGAGAGATTATATTCGTAATAACGTTGGACAAATTAAAAATATATCTGTAGATGATAGAAAATATAGATACGATATAAAATACTTTTTAACAAAAGATATTATAAGAGATCATTTCAAAAAAGAAAGAGAAGAAGAACTTATAGATATAGATCAAAATAAATTAAAATATATAATGGTCAGACTTGCAACAGATAATATATTGAAATTCTCAACAAGTAAAGAAGAAATAGAAGCAGCACTGATAACCCAAAAATTCAACTTATAACTTTTTAGCCCAAATTTTTAATATATACAAATAAATTTAACCTATGATAACAAAATTTCAACTATACGAATCAACTGAAGTAATAAATGGATACATGAATATAAAAAAATATGTAGTATGGAGAATGAAATTCTATCTTATTATTTTAGAAGTTCTATGGTGTGATACACATGAAGCAAAAATGAAAAGATTATACTCATATAGCATTGATTCAAATTATTTGAAAAAAACAACAGAAGAAATTTATACATTCGGTTACTCAGAAATAGAAGATAAGGTTGTTTTTGATTCTAATAATTTAGATGATTGCTTAGATGATAGCATTTTATCAACATTGAAAAGTTCAATTAAATTAAATATATGAAACCTATGAAATACATTAAACAATTTGAATCTAACAATTTTAAACTAACAATAGATAATAATTATTGCTGGTTGATATATGGCGATGTAAAAGGAATATTAAAGATATATCATAAAATAGAAAAACCAAACAAAAACAAAATAAAAACAGGATTAGAACAATCATTAAAAAATGATTATTATGATGCAACTGGAGCTTACCTATTTTGTGAAAAAGCACCTACTAATTTCTCATTTTGGGCATTTTGTGGTACACAAGATCAAAATGATGCTAAACAATATATTATAGATAAAAAATTCCAACTACAAGGTGAACTTAAATTAGTTGATAATAAAATAATACTAGATACACTAGAAATAACAAGAGACAAATTTAACATATGAAATACATTAAAACATACGAAAATACAACATTCACACCACAAATAGGAGAATTTGCAATTTGTGAAGAATATACTGCTATAAAAGAACTAAAAGAATTCTTACTTAATAATATAGGAGAAATTATATACCGTGATGAGTACTTAGAAGCACTATACGTAAAATATCATAACATTCCAGAAAGATTAGATACATATTTTCAATACCACAATAAAAGAGATTGTAGAATGTTTTCAACAATAGAGATAAAACCTCAAAATAAATTCCAAAAATTTTATATATAACACTATGAAATATATAAAATCATACGAAACAGTAGATTTTGCTAAAATAAAAAGGGGGTATTACATCATATTACATTCAATACATTCAGAATTAAATGATTTCGTATCACATAATATTGGAAAAATTGTAGGAAAATCAAATACTCGTTATAACGTAGTTGTAGAATATGACTCAGTTCCAAAAGAAATAGAAAGATTTTTTGGCGCTTCAAAACAACCACCAAATCAATTTGGAATTCAAAAAGTTAAATACACAAGAGAATTTCCTAATCATTCTATAACACACGCAGCAAAAAATATTAAAGATTTAGAACAATTAATAATAAATAGCAAATTCAACATATGAAATACTTAAAATACTTTGAAGATACAGAAGAAAATATAATTGGTGAATATGTATTACTAGATTTGGATTTAATAGAAGAAGAAGGATATGCTAAAGATGTTGTCAAATTTATAGATAGTATGGCTATAATAGTAAAATACGAAGAAGAACAAAATTTTGCATATACAGTTAAATTTTATACAGATACAACACTAACAGTTAGTAGAGAAGAAATCATAAGAAAGCTGACACCAAAAGAAATAGAAAATTATAAATATAGAGAAGAAATACATAAATTCAACATATGAAATATATCAAAAAATACGAAACTTGGCCTGACTATATACATTTTTATAGCCTTAAAAAATATGTAATATGTAAAAATACTGAATCAAATATATACACTGTATTTGAATTAATAAAATCAACAGAGAATTTTTATATAGAAGTACAAACAATAGCATTCAGTAAAAGAACTGATAAAATAGCAAAAAGCTTAGTAATGGAAGTTAAACTAAGTTTAATACAAGATAGAATTGTATTTCAATCAGATGATTTAGAAGAAATTAGAAATCAAATGGAACTATTAAACCAAACAGATAAATTTAATCTATGAAATACCTAAAATATTTCGAAAATAAATCCAAAATTGGTAAAAAAGTTATATGCGTAGATGACATTGATACACACGGATTATTATTTAATAATAGCATATATACAATTGAAGATATTAGGACAAATAAAACACCAAGTAGAGGTGGTTATAACCAATATAAATTAATTGACATACCATATTGGTGGGACGATATCAGATTCAAAATAGCAACAAAGAAAATAATAGAAGAAATACTAACAAAACAAGATATAACAAAATTTAATCTATGAAACACATTAAATATTTCAGACGAAGACCTTTTATTAGTAAAATATAATATATAACAAATCAATGAAATACATACTTACATTAGAAAAATATAAAAACACATCACAAGATTTAATAGACGATATGAACCTTATGATAGAATTCTCTGATAAATTTGAAACTAAATTCGAATATAGATTAGATATTAATGATATATCAAATATAGAAACATCTGTTGTAGGATACGGTACTAAAAAATATTATAGCGGACTATTTATAAATAATACTAAATACTATAAATCAAAAAGACCAATACAATATACTATCACTTTAATAACAAATATAAATCCAAACGGCATATCATCAGATGATGACATAGGCAGAACATTCAAAATAGACCTAGATACCAACTCCAAAATACCAGACTTCCATGAATATTCAAGAAATATAGACGAAATACTAAGAAAATTTGAAGAATACGTCATAAACACACTAAACATTAATCAACTATCAAAAAAAGAACTAAAACAAAAACAACTAAACAAAATTACTAAAAAATTCAACCTATGAAACACCTAAAATACTTTGAAGAACAAATAGATTATTCAAAAGATAAATATTGGAAATTGAATAGTGATTCACCATATTATGAAATAAGCCTTAAAAAAATAGGCATGAATGAAGAAGAACAAAAAGATTTTATTTCACATAGAAATTTCTGGAAAGATAAACAGAATTTTATCTATATCGTAATTCATTACGATACAACAATTGCACAATTAGTTGGTCACGAATATTGCTGGGCTGAAAAGGAGTCTCAAGTTCAAGGTGAATATATGGGTGAAGTCAAAGTTACACCAGAAGAAATATTAACAAATAAATACAACCTATGAAATACCTAAAATACTACTACCATATTGTTCCACAACCTGACTTATTTGAGTCAGATATGATTGAAGACGTACCTAACCAACCTAAAATTGGAGACTACGCTATCTGCGAAGAACAAAATGAAGATGAAGATCAAGAAATACGTAAATTCATATCTAATAATATTGGACAACTTATGCATATAGATCATCCAACACAAGGAGGAAAAACAAGATATTATATAAAATACGAAAACATACCAACAAATATAAAAGATAATTATTTCAATTTCGAAAATGTTCCAGAAAATTGTGAAGATTGTAGATTCATGTATAGACCAGAAATATTAATCTATTCACCAGATAAAGAAAATATAGAACAATACATACTAAATAATAAATTCAACCTATGAAACACCTAAAATATTACAACCATCTGATTGAAGACGTGTCCACACAACCACAAATAAATGACTACGTTATAGTAAAAAGCACACACTATAAACCAGAAGTTAGAAAATTTTTAAATACTAATATAGGACAAGTATTCTCAATCTCACCAAAAGATGACGATAAATACCAAATAGCATTCAATCCTCCAATAGAACTTAGATCAGACTTCTGGACAAAAAATAGAAATAGTGATAATATCAAATATACTAAATGGTTTAATCTAAAAGAAATAATATTCTTCTCACCTAATAAAGAAGACTTAGAACAATACCTACTAAATAAAAAATATAACCTATGAAACACCTAAAACCTTATAGCCTTATGATTGAAGACGCACCTGCCCAACCTAAATATAAACAAAATCTAATAATTAAATCAGATCGCTTAGATATACTATATTATATATTGATGAATATTGTCGAAATAGATGACGATACTATTAAATATAAAGGATTTGCATTCTATTATAATCCATTGTATAATGATAAAGGTGAAAAATTAAATATAACAAATCAAAACGGCAATCTCGCTATTACTGAATACCAAATATTATACCAAACTGATGATTTCGACGATGCTGTAAAAATATTAAATTTAATAATAAAATCAGATAAATATAATTTATGAAATACCTCAAATACTACGAAGGATTGATTGAAGACGACCTACTTTCTACTTCTATATTTTAATATATAACACTATGAAACACCTAAAAACATTTGAAACAGAAAAACCTAAATACTGGGCAAAAGAAGAACTACAAGAACTTGTTAATAAATACGATACAAGATTAGCATTTAAAAAAGAACATATCAAAACGCGTACAATAAAAATATATTAGATGAACTATTCAAAAACCATCCAAACCAAGGATTTCAAAGAACATCAAAGAAAAAATATACTCAACAATATCTTCAAGAAATAGTTGATAAATATAAAACAAGAGAAGACTTTAAAAAAAATAATATCGCTGCACATCTGGCTGCATATAAAAGAAAATTACTGGATGAACTATTCAAAAACCATCCAAACCAAGGATATTTTACAAATATTTATACAAAAGAATACCTACAAGAATTAGTAAACAAATTTAAAACAAGATTAGAATTTAGAAATTATGATATAAATGCTTTCGCTAACGCTTATAAACTAAATATATTAGAAGATTTATTCAAAAACCATCCAAATAAAGGATTATCATTAGATAGAAAACCAAATAATTATTGGACAAAAGAAAAAATACAAGAAGAAGCAAATAAATATGAAACAAGATATGATTTTAGTAAAAATACAATAGCTTATGGCGCTGCATGTAAAAGAAAATTACTGGATGAACTATTCAAAAACCATCCAAACCAAGGATATTTAACAAAAGAAGAATGGATAGAAAATAGTTATACCATTTATGTCTATGAACTACCAATTTTTAATAAAGCATATATAGGTTTAACAAACGATGTAATAAGAAGAGATAGAGAACACGTATTCGACATTAAAACAAAATTAAACAAGTTTTGTAAAGAAAATAATATAGCCATGCCAAAATATAAAATTTTAGAAGAAAACTTAAACCCTATTAAAGCAAAACAACAAGAACATTATTGGATGAATAAATATAAAGAAGATAATTGGGAACTATTAAATATAGCAAAAGCTGGCGCATTAGGAGGAACAGAAATATTGTGGACAAAACCAAAATTAAAAGAACTGGCTAAACAATTTAAAACAAGAATGGAATTTAAAAATAAAGCATCTGGCGCTTATAGTACAGCACTTAAATATAAAATAATGGACGAATTATTTGACGATAACTTTAATCAAGGGTACATATACAAAAAATCAAGAGTATTATCATTTGAAGAACTGAAAAAAGAAGCCGAAAAATACAAAACAAGAACCGAATTTCAAAAAAATGACCCTGGTGCCTATCAAAAATCTAGAAAAAATAAACTATTAAACGATATGTTTAATAAAAAACAAAAAACACCAAAATAATATCAATTATTTGTTAAATAATAACAAAAACGTGTAATAAAGTGTCACAAAATGTCACAAAAAGTAATATATTTTTATTAAATATTTTATGAAAATTATAAAAGACACTTTTAAAAGATTGGACCACAACTCACCATCAAACTATTTTTGGCAGATCCTAAAATACCAGTCTGTAAACCCTCATAATGAGACACTTACAAAAAACTGTAAAAAATCCTCTCACTGAGATATAACAACTTAATTTTCAATTAATTATAATGCCTTCACTTTCACATTTCAAAGAGTGTGCCAAATTGTCATTTTTCCTATGGGCAACTGTTATTTAGAATAAATATAAACAGTATAAATATAACAGAGGAATGTCAAGTTTTTTGATCAGAAAACATGACGTATAAATATACATTGTCAACGGGTCAGCAACATACAAAAATATACATTAAATATTCACTCATTAAAAATGCACTAAAGTCCAATAACTGGTATTATGTTTAACTGGAATAGGCTGGGTGAGGATTTATCTTATTTATATACATTCTAAATTACGGTTGCCGCAAACATAGACACGGACATAGACGTGGTGTCTATGTCGCATGGACAAATGCATGGTCATTATGTCCATGCGATAATTTGTAAAATAAAAGTTGAATTTGGTTTCAATTGCTATACTATTAGTTTAGTTCCAACATTAGGCTACAACCTTATATTGTATCATTATTAGGCTACAGCCTTATTTTTTACAAACACCAAATTCATAATAACTACTATGTTTATTATTTTCTTTATATATAAATTACATTGGGTTTAGAATGATTCTAAATAGTGAGAATTAATATATTTTTCTTAAACCTTTTTTGATTATGGGTATATACATATCAAGAATCAGATTACAGGATGGCATCTGTAAATAGAGATAGGCTAATTCGCCACTGGACATGTCAAGAATAATATCTGCTATCTACTAGGACAAAGAGTATAACTAAACCTGACTACAAGCAACTAGACTTGTTTAGAACCACCCACAATAAATGGACATTTAGCTAATGATCCAAGTTGGGTGGTTCTTTATTTTAAATCAGCTTATAAGCTGATAATTAAATTCATTTTTTCAGCTTATACATTTACTCTCGTCCATCAAACAAAGGCAAATAATACACTCCAAACTGTGGACCCAGGCACTTTTTGAGTGTGGTCCCAGCAATGAATGGGTGTATGCTGGTTAAGGAATGAGTCGTTTTCACCCAGACCTTTTTCTCAATAAGTAGAATGATTCTAACTTTGGGTCCACATTAAACTTTTAAGATGGATTGGTATATAAAAACATAAATAAATTAGATTATGAGAAGATATAATATTACTATTTTGGTTGGTGGAGGTATCACATTAGAAGAAACTATTGAGGCATCTAAGTATATTATCAGTAGTGATGGTATGGTTAAGTTTTACAATGAGGAAGGTGAGATATCTCATTGTTATCCATCTACAAGGATATGTTTTACGATTGAGTATGACAAATTTGATTTTAATTAAATAAATTTATATATTATGCAGGCATTAGGATTTTTAATCGCATTAGTGGTTGGTATTCTTGTTGGTCAAGATGCTAACAAAAGGGGTATGAATGGTATTTTATGGGGTATTGGTGTATGTTTACTTATGATAGTATTCTTGCCTATATATTTAATAGTGCGTAAACCTTTACAAAAATGACAGATTTACTTATATTTTTAGGTTACATATTGATATTTATGGCTGTTCATCATGGCAGAACGAATGAGAGTAAGATTGATCTTATCAGTTGGAGGCATTTGGTAGTATTTAGTATGGTATTGCTTGGTTCTTTATTATTAAGGATTGGGCATGAGAAACAAACTAGGCATAGAATAGAGATTCAGACTGATAAACCAGTATCTCAACAACAAACAAGTTATAAGTTATGAAAGATATATTAAGAGTTAATGGTTGGATATTGCTTATATTGGGTTGGGTAATCTTTGCCACTGGACATTATTTGGCTTCAACTTTTATATTTGGGTTATGTGTATTGATATTCCTTGTAATATTGATATTAGATCATAGGGATTATCATAGGTAGTATTAACATTAAATTAACATTGAAAGTTTTTTTAGTTCAGGAATAAGGTATATCTTTGTAGAGTAAATAAGAGAAAACAAAAGCTTTTATTTATGGGGTAAATGGCTGAAAGGTGAGTTTATAAATCCTGAATCAGTCATCCCCAAGTATTAAACTAAAAGTTTAATTTGTGGAAGCACAATAAACAAGTTCATTGATAACAATTAAGATATATTGTGGGATGGAGCAGTCGGTAGCTCGTTGGGCTCATAACCCAAAGGTCGTAGGTTCGAGTCCTACTCCCGCTACAATGTTTGAAGTGCGATTCTTCTTATGAAAACTAATAATTTCAGCATGAATCCTTGAATTAACAAGGTGCTAATGAGGTAGGAGTGGCAATAATATGGTAAACTTGCACAGGTTAAGGGACTATGATTACCATATAATATCATAGTGAGTGTAATTAGCGGAGCAATCCACAAATGGCTGGTTAAATCAATGATCAGAACCCTTTCACAAAAATAGGGGATGCAGAATCGAGTCCTGCACCAGCCACAAGTTCTTGAATTAATGCCCTGGTTTAGACAAGGTAGAATGAAAACAGATCCATGAGTATAAGTCCTAACGGTATATCCTTTGGCAACTCTGTAAGGGGTAGGGACAAATTTCTGACCAGCACCGCATTAAAACAAGGACACCATACATATGGGGAAAGTTGGTTAGAGTCGCTGAACTGATGGTTGCAATACCATTCTGACTTTTTCCGCCATTGGGTAAGTCTACGGTAGAAGTATCTCAGGATATAACGGCAGGTTCGATCACTGTCCTACCCACATAAAGAGGTTGTGCCTGTAAGCAAATCAAATGTAATTCTCAGATTACAGCCTCAAAGTTCTTTGAATTTTCTATTTGAACCGAATGCAAACGTAGTAGAAGTTAAACGTGAATCAGTTATGAGGTCTGGTGTGGTCAACTCAAGCAAAGAGAACCCGAATAAAATCGCTCAAAGTGTAACCTTAACATGGTTGCCTACTATTTTTGATCAAGCAATTAAGTTTGTGGTAGGATATGTTAGGGACAGTTTAAACACTGCGACACATATATCACTTGAAATTGAATCAGATAGAAATTTCTTTAAAAAAACACTCAAAAAATTTGGTGGTGTCAAAACAAAGATGTATCTTTGTACTATCAAACAATGAAACAAAAGTTCTTCAACATATTTAAGAATTAAAAATACAGACTGGTTACCTATTAGGTTAGGTATGAAAGTACATCCGCCAGTCGAAAGAACAAAAAGTTGCTGATTTCCAACTTGATTGAATCCCGTCCTTTTAGACCTCTTTCTAAATTTGGTCTAAATTGGAAACCATACGGTGTGGTCAGAGCCCCTAATCAGTAACTTTTTACCAAATGCCACTACTTGTCAAATAGGTAAACCCTATCCGCTCTGTATCTCATTGGATTACATAGGTACAGATTGCCACTCTTTAAGAGAATCATATCTGAACAAAGTTCAGATTGTGTGAAAAACACAATAAAGGCTGAAATACGGAAGACAACCCCTGTCGAAACAGCTCTATCACTAAATGGTTTAAACTAGTGTTAGATTGCCACCCTTACCAAGGGATTGAACACACATATCAAGTCAATGGATAAACGGTGTTCATAAGGCTGAAATACTGTGAGACATTAAATAGTCCAATTGGTGTAAGGGCACATTCCCCACGTAGGGGAAGAGTTTCGGAGTTCAAGACTCTGATGGACTACAAGAAGTTGAGAGTTAAAAATGAGACCAATCGACACTAAGTCGCCAAAATAACAGTCAAGTGAAGGTTACACACTTTGTTATTCTTTCAACTTTAATTTTAAAAAGTGTCAGAAAAATTAAACCTTTTCAAAAAGTGACACTACAAGTATTATAGTTTAGGTTCTTTGAACAACATCAAATCGACGGAAATGGTGGAAAGAACATAGACTGTGAGTTTTCTCTCAGTTTTACTGAAACAACTGGTAGTTTTTTCTTAGTTTTTACTTAAATAAACAGATGTAGTTTGCATTTCTCAAATAGATTCATCTATCTTCAAAGATGATATTTCAGCAGTCATAGAAATGATTGATAGAAGTGCCAATCGATAAATGGCAATAGGTTGCATCTCCGAACAGGTGCCAGACAAAGTGGCGTTGATTCACCCTTAATTGTTGTCAAGGTTATATCGGTTATACCTAAAATGAATCGGTGGTTTTGTATTCAGATTTTACCTTAATAAATCTAATGGTCTTTGGAACCTACTCCGACTGATGGTGGATCTGATAACCACTTGATTTTTCATCAGGTTTCTCATTAATTCAACTTGTTAGGTTTTGAAGTCCTTATAAACACTTCACATTGATTTTACTAACAAAAAGGAACTTGTTACTCCTGTAAAATTAAGTAGAGAGTGATTCACTGAAGAATCCAGGACACGAACTACGGTTTGTGGAACAATAGTCAAAGCAGCTGAGATAATTATGACTGTTCATTAAGTTCTGTAGAAAGCCACTCAAAGACGATTTGAGTGGCTTTCTTTTTTTAAACAAGTTTGATCAAATAAACTATATTAAAATAAAATGCTTTACTTCTTACTATTCTTTATTATCATTGGATTTATATTCATAATCAAATGGACTTATGATTTAGATAATCATTATAAATGGTTTAGATCCCTAAAACCAGGAGATATGATATTAGTTGAACTATTTTCAAATGATTGTGAATGTTTTATTGAAGCAATGGTTATTAGTGAGCCTGTTGGCAAGTATGTTGAAGCAGAAATCAGCACTGATAAAAAGAAAGGATGCCAACATTGCCACAAAGCAAATAACTCTTGCTTATATGATGTGAATGTATTCCATAGAAATATAGTAAATAAATTACCACAATGAACCCAAGACCAACACTAACAGAAGAAACAATAACAATCACAGTAAATGAAGCATTCGAAGCAGCTATATTAGCTGAATGCGACACACTAATAAAGACTAATGTTACCAATAGACTTAACATAAGTACTAACTACTACAACCTATCAATAGATGATAGAGAAAAGCTTCTCACACTGATGAAGGACTGGACAACAAAGGAACTAATGACAATATCCAGGACAAGGATGAACAATAGACCAATAATAACACTATGATACGCTGGATATTCGACTACTACCTACTATATGCCATCTACCCACCTTATAAGGCATACAAATACCATGAGTATATGCTAGACACTTACGGAGACAAGTACCGTAAACACATACACAAACGATCTCACAGACGTTGGTGAGATAGACTCTTAACCTATTGAGTCAATGGACGTTATGATGCCCTTATATGTGGACACAACGATACGGTGTGCGTTATACTCGTACGGCTTGTATTGTATCTCACCGTCTCTTGTACCAATGAATATAAAGTAATGGCGTGGTAGTATTGTTGTGCCTGACTCAACGAGGGCGTCGTTGCCGTCATCGAACAGGACGATGTCGCTCACTCTCACACCTAGGAGGTGATCAAACTCTACACTACTCTTAGCCATTACATTAGGTCTACCGTATATATCTGTCGTGACCTTAGGCGGTATATATATTCTACCCATACCTTATATATAAATAATATAGGACTCTACACTAATACTCTACACTGCTGGTGCCTGGGGGTACCTACACAGGGTGGGGGTGGGTACCCACAACCCACCCAGCCATACCTACCCCACCCAGGGCTGGGCTGGGGTAGGTGGGGTCTGGGCTGGGTAAGTCCTAGGGATAATCCTTAGAGAGTGTCACAAACTTTTATGGCAAGAGGTCGCAAACTTTTCTCATGAAAGTTTGCGCGAAAAGTTTTGTAAAAAAATTTGTGACCGCTCGTAAAAAAATTCCAAAACTTTTTCGAAAGAAGTCTCGAGAAAAGTTGTCTCGAGAAAGATCATGTTTTTTGATGTTGCCTCCCTGGCTGGAAGGTATAACGACTCACGATATGTAGATAGGTGTATATGTGTATGGGTGGGTCATACAAAAAATAAGCTGATAATGAGAAAAATTCTCAGACTCAGTTATTTTGACAGAATGATTTTATTTAGTAAATTTCCCTGGTAAAAAGGTATTTCACTTTTTATGAAATAATTAATGTTATTTCACAAAAAGTGAAATTTTTTTTTGGGAAAACTTTAGTCATTTTTATGGTAGGAACTTATTGTATATGAGTCCACATTTTTTAATATATAGAATAAAAAAGATATGGTAATATTTATTTTGATTTTAGTTGCTATAGTTATAGCATATTTCGTTTTTAAGAGTAAGTCTGTTACTAAAACAGATACAGGAACTGGTGGAGGTGGAAGTATTACTCCTGAGCCAATTGATAAACCAATTGATACAGAGGTAAACAACACAGAACAACAATTTTAAAAAATTTTTCCGAAAAAATTCCAGACTTTTTTTCTGGAATTTTTTTTGTACATGGATGTGGCCACAAGTCAATAAGGTTCAATTTCTTTATCTTCTTTAATTAGTTTGGTTGTTAATTTTCTTATCAGCATATATAATGGTGATATTAGTACATAAAGTATATAGAATACTAATTTACAACAGGTCACCAAGATTAGCATTGGTATATATATTGGCCAAATAAGTGACAATGAAGTTACTGCGCCTATTTTATTTGTCCATATTTCTTGGTAAAGGTTATCTTTCTCTACTGTTTTGAATTGTAATCCTATTTTTTCACCGAAGTATTTCAGGAATATGAGTGTCAGGAATATGCCTACTGTGTAGGTAATTGCTGAAAGTAGAAGGATGTGGTTTAATAAGTAGTTCATAATGTTTTCAATTTAAGTAATTTGAGTTTTCTTTTTTCTATGATAGATATATAATTTCCTTTATATTCGTAGTTCCATTTTTTGCACCATTCTACTATATTTGAATCTGGTCTCATATAGCTAATTGGTTCTTTCATTTTAACATTTGGTCCTGGTTCAAGGTTACACATTACGTAGATATAGTTTGAGTTATATTTTTCGCAAGCGTTTGTTAGGGCTTTGATCATATCTGGCTCAATATTCTCTAAGTGTTTTATTTTATTCTTTTGGACTTTCCAGTATTCTGCTTTCATCTAATTGTATTTTGTATTTTTTCCAAGTAAGATATAAATATAAAGTATGGTTATAGCTTGTGGAGGTTATAATGTATGTTTATAGCTTGTGGAGGTTATAATTTTTTTTTATGGTAAAGGATTTGTATCTTGTTGGTAAGAAAAATTATATAGATATGTTTTGTAGGTTTGCTATAGGTGAGAAGATTGTGTGTATTGAAGAGAGTTTAACTATCAGTAAGTTTAGCACTTATGAGGTTATTGTTATAACTAGTATGTTATATGGTAATTTGGGTATTATCAATGATTTGGGTAATTCTTGTAAGCCAGATTGGGGTAAGTTTGTAACTTTGAAGGAGTATAGAAAGGGAATTAGAATAAAGGATAAGGTAATTTGTGAGAAGATGGATAAATGTCCTTTATTTAATGGATTTGAATGTTATCATTCTACTCCGCATTATCATATTGACAATTGTTATCCTGCTGAGGATAGTGTATGTGGTTGTTGTAGAAGTATAAAGGAGATAAGGAGGTTAAAATTGGAAAGGATAATAAAGGAATGTTAATTTCTATGGAAAATAGTGGTAGTCGGTCTTCATCGAGTCCGCTGGTTAAAATTGATGCAAATAATATTTGTGGTAGACCAAAGTTTGATTTTCATTGTAATGCAACTATGAGTCAACATTATATAGATATTAAAAAAGAAAGAAAAAGAAAACTTATAAAAATTCAAAATGAAAATTATTGATGTATATTGTATTGAAAATTTTATCACAAACAATAATGTCAAATTTGATATAAATTGTATGTATAAGATTGTCATATATCCTGAGATCAAGAATATATTTTATGTTGCAAGGGTGCCAGAAGAAAAGGGTAATGTATATGCAGCATATCCATTGGATAAAATTTATATGAATAAGTTTATAACTACAAAACAATTAAGAAAGAGAAAATTAGAAAAAATAGGAAATGAAATGTATCAAGTTTATAATATTAGTCATGGTAATAGTGCACAATATTGGTTACAGACTGAGGTTTTTAAAAAGATGTTTTATAATTTAAAGGAGGAAAGAAAACTTAAATTAGAACAACTCAATGAAAATAGGTGATAAAGTATATTGTAAATTAGAAAGGAATAGTCACTTTAAATTTGGTAGATTTTATACAATAAGTGATATTAATGAATATTCTGTACTAATAAATAGTCATTTTTTTCAATATAGTGAATATGATAAGAATTGCTTTAATTTTTGTGAATATTTTTTTACAACAAAAGAATTAAGAAAGTCTAAATTAAACCAGATCAATGAAAATAAAATTTCGCAATAATGTTTTTGAATGTGAAAAGGTTGAACCAATTTTTATGAATTGTTTAAATGTTAATATGGAAAATTTTGAATCTTTTTATGAGATGAAAAAAAATCCAAATAGAATTTTTGTTAAATTAAAAACAAAATATAGATATTATGAGTATATGAGTTTTGATTTAACTCAAATTGAAATAATTGATATTAAAAAAGAAAGAATAAAAAAATTAAATAAGATCAATGAACTTTGAATATCAAGAAGGACCCAGAATAATATATTCTTGTAAAGGATGTATTCATCTTAATAGTAGCAAATGGTCAAAAACAAAAGAATATTGGTGTATGAAATACAATGATGTAAAAATAAAAACTACATTAGTTCCATTAATAGAATGTCAATATATGAAGAAGATATTAGATAGGTGTAACAGAAAACTAAAATTGGAAAAGTTAGATAAATTAGATGATAAAGTGTAAATGTATTTTAGAAACTAAACATGATCTTATCAAGAAGGGTAAGTATTATTATTGTTCTATCTTTATTAATAATGGTATGACATATAATCATTATATTTATAATGAATCTGCGATGTTATTAGAAATTTACAGAAAAGATGAATTTGATGATATGTTTATTGGTGTTCAAGAAGAAAGGAAATTAAAACTGGAAAAGATCAATGAAAGTAGGTGATAAGTTATATTGCATTAAAACTACGGAATTGAGGGATTTCACTCTTGATAAATGTTATGAAATTTTATACACCAAGGTTGGAAAAACTTATAAGTCTGAATACTCTCTTTTAGATGATAATAAGAGAGATATAACAGAATATATTATTTACTATATTTTGAATGATAGAAATAGAGAAGATGTATTTAACGAATATAATATATGTGAATACCAATGATATTAGATTTATAACATCAATATCAGAAGATGAATTTGATAAGAAATTTATTAATCTAAAGAAAGAAAGAAAATTAAAATTAAATAAATTAAATGGTTCAGTTAGATAGCAGTTTAACAAAACTACAAAGCAAGTATTATTGTAAAAAAAATTTTTATTCTGGTATTTATAATATATTTACTAAAGGTTTATATTATGATGCTTACTCTGAAAATGAGAGTGTACAGTCAGTAGATGATAATTCTGAAAGTAAAACTATTTGGGTTATCTATAATTATTATGGAGGAGTTGGTGATAGTGGATATAGATTTTGGATAACGCCTTCAGATAGATTTTGGATAACACCTTCAGATGGAGCATTTACAACAAATAAATTTTCTGATTATTTTTTAGATATAAAGGAAGTTAGAAGACTTAAATTAGAAAAATTAAATGAAAGCGATATATTATAAATTAGAAGGTAAGAATCAGAGTAGACGTTTAACATTGGGTAAGGAATATGAATATTACGAATGTGGAACTGTTATAGTACAAACAGATTATAGGACTGTTACATTTAGTAAAAGTGATTTTAAAAAATATTTTATTGGTATAAAAGGTATTAGAAAAATAAAGTTAAAAAAGATCAATGAAAGTAGGTGATAAAGTATATTGTATAGATAATTTTGATAGAGAAGTTAATTTAACCATAAATAATTTATATACTGTAAGTTATATTTATACAAAAACTGAATGTGTAGAATTATATGAATCAACAATTGGTTTAGCATATTCTATGGAAAGATTTATAACAGTAAAACAACTTAGGAAGTTAAAATTGGAGAAGATCAATGAAAGAAGGTGATAGGATAGTATGTATTAAAGAGTATTATTGTGAGGGACCTATTAATCTTGGTTTACTTTTTTGTAAAGGAAAGGAGTATAAGATACATAAGTTAGAAAAAATAAATAGTATAAGTGAAGAAGTGTATATGTAAGGAGAATCATTGGAATGATTTTTTTGTTGGTAATTATTATTATTACAGAGAAGAGTTTTCAGGAGGGTTTGATCAGGTGTTTTTAGTTAATAATGAGTATAATCGTGTTCATGCTTTAACTTTGGCTAAGTTTAACATGCATTTTATAACTGATAAAGAGAACAGAAAATTAAAATTGAATAAGATAAATGAAAGTAGTTTGTAGAAAAGAATTTAAAAATATGAAGGTTGGGCAAATTACAACTTTTACGCCAAGAGAAAATTTAGATGTCCAATCATTTCAATCAAGGGATTCACATGCTAACCCAATTGGATGTGTTTATTTAAATGATGAATTTTTATCTGTAAATTCTATTAAGCCTGAATTTATAAGTTGTTTTGTTTTTTTTGATGATTTTAGAGATCATTTTTGTACAATTAAAGAATATAGAAAATTAAAATTAAATAAAATAAATGATCAAAGTTAGATGTAATAAGAATTGGGATAGTGATGTTTGGCATTTAGATGTTGGTAAGATATATGATTGTGATGTTAGAGATGACATATATATCATAAAAGAATCACAGGTTATAGGAAATAATAGTTCAATATTAAATATAACATATAGTAAGCAAGATTTTTATAAAAGGTTTACTGACATTCAGGAAGAAAGGAAGTTAAAGTTAAATAATATTAAAAAAATAAGTGATGAAAAACATGAAGGATCAAAAACTAAGTGAACTTAGGGAGTTGTTCTTATCTTTCAAGAAATTAGATAATAAAATTGCATCTTGTTCTGTATCATTAACTCCATCAATTAAAGCATAATGTATTTCAACAGCATTGCCAGTTAATTTTTTATAGAAATCAACTGCTGATAGAGATGGAATTATGTCTAATGATTTCTTCATCCAATCTTTTCTAATTAGATCAATTGTATAATGAAGTGACAAATGTATTTTAACTGGTAAATTGTTTTCAAATATTAGAAATGTCAATTTGAAAAATTCTTCTGCGTCGTGTTTAGGTATTGATGTTGCAATTGCGAATCTTACATATGAAATACCATTTAGTTCAAAAATGGTTTTCATATATTTCATTGATGAAATTAAATTATCAACATTTAATATCGGCTCACCACAACCCATGAAACTGATTAATAGTGTTCTATCTAATTTATAAATATTTAATTCACTTAGAATATATTCTACACCATGAACTATTTCTGTGTGTGATAGATTTCTAGTTTTTATTTTTCCGATATATTCTGTTGTGTGACAAAATTTGCATCCTATATTGCACATAGTTTGTGATGGTATGCAAATAATATCTTTTCCATCATCTTTGTTAATATAAGAAAATTCAACAATTAGATTATCTAATGTTTTAAAAATGTATTTTACTGTACTATCTTTTGAAGAATGTACTTTTTTAATAAAGTTCATAAAGTTTTTTTTTAACCGAAATAATCGAAATCATCATTTAGGTCTAATTTATACCTCTTAACTAAATCTTCTGCAAGTTGTGGAATATAAGGATAAATTGATCTTGCATAAGTAACTGCAGCTTTTCTACATGCTATAATATGATTTGGGTCACTTCCAAATTCATCTAATCTTAGAATGAAATATTCTGCTCTTTCATCAACTGGTTCACCGTTTACTTTTTCAACTATGTATCTTCAGTGTAAGCCATTTGGATTTTCTTCTTGTGTTGGTAATTTGCTCATTTTTAAAGTTTTTTTTTTATCTGTTATAATCTCGTAACATCAATTCTTTTAGATCATCAATGTTTGTGTTATGCCTTTTTTCCCAATCAGAAAATTGATCTATAACATAATCAACTGTTTCGTTAGTTACAGGTTGTTTCCAAGCATTTCTAACTTCTATTTCAAATTGTTGTTTCTCTAAATTATAACTAATTATTGTGCTACAATATGTATTATCATTCAATGTTACTGAATACTCTTTTTCATCATTGAAAATTATATCAAGACCAATAAAAGGAGTGAATGGTAATTCAATAATTTTACTATAAACTAATGACCATCCTCCGTAATTAAATGACACCCAAATTTCTGTTTTCATTTTATTCAATTTTATACCATGAGTTACCTGATTCTTCGTCTGTTACTTTTCTGATTTTTAATTCAACTTCACAATCTGAAACATCAGATTTAATTTGATTTTCTAATATTCTAACTTTTTCTTTTAGAATCATATTTTCTTTTTTAAGATCATTGTATTCTTGTTTCCAATTAATGTGCTCCATAACTTTTTTATTTATATTATAAAATACAATATATCAGAATATTTTGTTTCTAATAAGTTGTATTCATATTGAGTTAAAACTATAATATTATTCATCTTAATTTATAGACATTTTATTAAAAAAGTTTTGAAGAAAAATAAGTGAAGTTGAAATTTTATATATAATAAAAAATGTTTATTATTGAATGGCACTATATAAAGTAGTATTATCTGGCTCAACTTTAGGCGGAACACATCCTATAGAATTTTCTGGTTCTACAACTAGTCAACATCTTATATATTTATTACAATATACAACTACAACAACAACGCCAGCACCAACTACTACTACAACGACAGCACCAACAACTACCACCACAACTACAATAATGCCAGATTGCGCACTTGAATGTATTATTATTTGTCCTACTACAACAACAACCACCACAATTATTGAACCAACGACAACTACAACAACTGCTATTGGTCCACCAACAACCACAACAACAACAACTTGTAGCGGTGGAGGATATTATTTCTGTGGATATTACTGTATGTGGTATGATTGTGATCCTGGATGTATGTCTTGTGAGCCACCAGGTCCTACAACTACAACTACAACAAATAATTTAACAACCACCACCACAACAACACCAATACAGCTTAGGATTATGAGTGCTACTCCGAATTGTAGCAATTCAACTTTGACAATAACTGTTGAAGGTGGAACTCCACCATATAGATATAGTATTGATAATGGAGAAACATTAACAAACCCAACATATAGCACATCATATGTTTTCACAACAACAAATTCAGTATATAATCCTTATGTACAAGATATTTATAATATTTATAGATGGGAAGAATTAAATTGTAATGAATTGATAACTGTAAGATTTGAAACAGTTTATTTAACTCAATATGCTAGTGGACAAATTTATGATGAAAATTCAGTACCAACTACAACATCATTTACAGTTCAAAGAGTCAAAGGAACAATATATAATGCGTCTGCATCATCTGTTGGTGGATCAACATTCTTAGGTTGGACTTATTCTAATGGTAATAAGCCAACAAAATCACAAACAAATCAAATTGTTTATGAAACTAAATTGAATAATCGTGTACAAGTATTTGATCGTGATATAACTATATATGCTATTTTTGATAAGTCTGGACCAATTTCTTTAAATTTTTGTTATTTCCCATTATCATCAGGTTATGTAGTAACACCTACTGATTTAGAATTCTATTGCGCGAATTGTTCACAAATTACAACTGTATATTTTAATGAAACTCAATATAATTTATATGGATATCAAAATATAATTTGGTATAAAGATGTAAATTTAAGTAATAGAGTTGATGTTGGAGATTATAAATTACAAGGTGCAATCAATACAACAATATATAGATTGATTAATGGTGTTGCTACAGTTGATGGAACTTGTCCACCAGGAGGCTCAAAATTATCATGTTGCTAAAAAATAAAATAAGAATATGTCATTACCAAATACAGTAACAGTAAAATATCCTACAAAATCTAATGGTAAGCCTAAGTATATAATAAATACAAGTACTTTTGGTACTAAAGGTATGAGTTATTTTAATACTGGTGTTACATTAAATTTATGTTCGACTGATTATAGTTATGTAACATTTGATTTTACATTTACTGGAACTGCGCCTGATAAGACTAGTTATGTTGGTGTGAGTTTTGCTGCAGATTCTACAATTTCAATTAGTAGTGGATCTACATTGGATGAATTATTTATATCATTTAAAAATGGTGTTCCTTTAGATAATTTTGATATTAAATTAACACCAGGAGTCACAAAAAGAGTTTATGTTATTGTTAACTGCGATCCAAATGTAAAAACAACTTATTTAGATATAATGTCATCTGTTGTATTACCATCTGGTGTTGCTTCAGATCCAAATAATTCTATAAGAATTGATTACGAATGTAATATTCCATTATATAAATATGAAATGGGATTACATGTGTATTCTCCATACGATGCTATAAATTCTTCAAAATTAACTACCATGTTGTATAGTAAGACTGCTATTGAAAATTGGAACAGAAATACAAGAGTTTGGTTAGATGCTGGATTTGAAATACCTGCTTTTCCATATTATTATGGATATGGTAATTATGTTTATAAAGTAGGCGGACCAGTTGACAGAGCATATGGAACAAAAATAAAATTTGAAACAGTAACAACATTATGGAGATCACTATGGAAAAAATCACCAGAAGTTAATACTATTGAGACTACTGGTAGATTTGAAAATCAGCCAGCTGATACTACGGATGCTTGTGTAAATGTAATTTTATCTAAATCTGGTGTAATATCAGAAAAAATAGATAAGACATTATTAAAAGTGCCAATTAAATATAAATATTTAATGGGTTGGCACGGGTCTAATAAACTTTTATCTAATGATAATTTTTTTATAAAATGGCTTTTTGCACAAAAGAAAGGTTATCCTATAACAGGTCAACAACATTCTGTTGTTAAATTAGCGCCTGGTTTTGTTAGGTCATTTAGATATTATGAAGATGGAGTAATGAAAGGATTTGTATTAAGTGAAACTGGTACTCTACCTTTATTAATTGCATCTGGTGTTGGAATTGTTATTGGAGTTTTAGCAAATCTTTTACCAGATATTATGCTTAATGTTGTAGTTAGTTCTCTTAATATGATATTAGGCCCATTTTCTCCATGGGTTTTAAATATTATAGGAACACTATCAGCCTCAGGAGCATTTGCCATAGTTGGATTTATTCTTTTACTTGCTGGTGTTCTTTATTCTTTATTTAAAAAATCCAGAGATACCTTAGAAGAAATATGTAATCCATTTTTACATGAATATACCACAACTCCTTATATAAATGTCGGAAATCCTTTATCAAGAACATCTGCAATGACTAATATTCAGAATGGTTGGTTTTGTGATGGTGTTTACTATTACAATCAAAGTGGTGGTATAATTATAAGTAAAGAAATATCTTATACCAATGCTCTTGTTAAAGAAGATCCTATCACATTACAATATACTCAATCTTTATTGGCTGATGATCCTACCTTAGTCGCTGGCGTGCCTAAATTATTATTATTACCTTACACTTCTGGAATTCCAATTGAATATGCTACACCTATTTATTCTAGTGATTATATGGAAATAACACCAGAATACCAATGTCAAGGTGATTTATTAGTACCACCAGTAGTACTACCTAAAGTTACAGTTCCAGCAGGATTTGCAACTAGCTCTATTTCTAAAGATGTTGCAAATGGTATTGCTCGTGATTATATGTTAGATGTTGCAATGTTTGTAACAAATGATTTTAATTCTTGCACAGTAATTCCAGGATTAGGAGTTTTTGAAGGACATTTTACACATGAAATAAGAGTTGAAACATATCCAACAAATGTTAGTTGTTTTTATGATAATACAGATACTTTGGGATTAGCTGTAGGAAAGATATTATATTATGATATGAAAGGTAGAATTAAAGCTATGAATGGTTATTATGCTGAAATTAATTTTGATTCATCTGAATACCCTAATATGTCATATCCTTTAAAATTCTATCATACTACTAGTGGTGCAGTAGATACTATTTATTCTATGACAAATTCAAGTAGTCTATCAGTTACTAAACTTTCTGGATCAGGACCTTCTAGTTTATCAGTTATTACTGTAAATTTAGATTATTCTAGCAATTGGTTCTTAACATCATTTAATGAATATTATCTCTCATCAAAAGTAAATGGTATATTATTACCTAAAATCTTTGATCCAAACACATTATATACTGATTCAATGCTTGTTAGAGGATATATAAATCAAAATCACTGTGATTTTAAATTATACACAGATAATAATAACTGGTATTCTTATAGTACACCTTTTGTTGAAGCTGATAGTAATTGGTATTATGGTTTAATAGAATGGGGTAGTAATAAAATGTTTTATTATGAAAAAACTCAAGCAATAAGCTTAGATATTCAAGAAATATGTTTACCATCAACTTCTTACAATTCTGCATTGTTTGGTTTTTATATTATTGGAAAACAAAATGGGCAGCAAACTGCGGTATTTAATGATGTAACATTAACAGTTAAAGTTTATAAACTGGTTGGTGTCACAACTGTATTAGCTGCAACATATACAGTAGTTACTAATACTTATAATGAATCTACATATTTTCCATATGATAATCAAATATTAGCAACTGATAATATTAATTTAATTCAAATTACAGCAATAACTCCTCCATCACAGACTTGTAATAAAATAACATATACTACTGGTAATTTCTTTAATTGCAATGGACCAACTACGACTACAACAACTAAACCTACTACTACAACCACAACAACTTTAATTACTTGTAATGCAGCATTAAATGCAGTTACAAATTTAACAAATAACACAGCAACCATTTATGTTACTAATGGTACTCCAAATTATTATTATACTTGTCCTCAATTAGGACAATCTTCGACAGTTACTAATAGTGCATCATACACCTTCAATGGATTAGCATACAATATAAATTATTATATAGATGTATATTATAATGTTGGATTGGCTTGTTATAATCAAATTTCAGTATTAATTCCTTTACCTACTACCACTACTACCACCACATGTACACCATCTGTTCACAATAATGGTCAATTAACAGTTAATGGTTCAGCATATTCAACATCAATTGATACAATATGTCAAATAGATTGGTATTGGTTTGCCACTGGTGCTATAGGAACGTATACAATGGAAACACATGGAACAGTTGATATGTATATGTGTTTATATGGTCCAAATAATCAAACTACACAAATTGTGTGTGATGATGATAGTGGAGGTTCTGGACAATCAAAAATTGTTAGAAGTGATCTTTTATCATCTACTCTATATTATTTAAAAATATATACTTATAGTTTTAGCTATACTGGACCATATTCTGTTGATGTTAAATATGCTGGAACAACAACCACGACTACAACCAAAGCGCCAACTACAACTACAACCAAAGCGCCAACTACTACAACTACAACCAAAGCGCCAACTACTACAACTACAACCAAAGCGCCAACTACTACAACTACAACCATTCCAAGTTATTATTACACATTATTATATACTTGTAATCCTGTAATATTAGATGCAGTAAATCAATCTTCAACAGCTTTAAATTGGACGATTAATAGTAGAGCAATTGATAATCTTGGAAATTATTATACAGTTCAATATGCAAATTTATTATCAACTTATAATCCATGGTCGTATAGAACAATTACAACTGCAACACCTGTTATAGGTCAAACTGGCTGTCCTACAGCACCAACTACAACTACAACAACATCAAGTACACTTGGTATAGTAACAACCAATAGCGTAACAAGTATAACCAGTTATAATGCAAATGTTAGCATATCATTAACATCTCCTGGCTCTGGAACAATGTATAGTTGGGGTTATGTATATTCAACAGATGGTATATATTACGGAACTATGGTGTCACTTTCTAATTCTTCTACACCACAAACAATTGTTGATTTTGGTCATATATTTTCAGCTAATACACATTTTTGGTTAAAAGCATATTGTCAGACATCTGTTGGTACATCTTATGGTGCTATATTGCAATTTAATACACTATCAACCACAACCACAACTAAAGCACCAACCACAACTACAACTACAACGGCCACACTACCTACTGTAACAACAGCAATTGTAACATCTATAACAGCTACATCTGCAATAAGTGGAGGTAATGTATCTTCTGATGGTGGATCAACTGTAACATCTAGAGGTGTATGTTGGAGTACAACTTCAAATCCAACTATAGCCAATTCAAAAACAGTAAATGGTTCTGGAATCGGATCATTCACAAGTAATATAAGTGGTTTAGCTGGAGGCTCATATTATTTTGTAAGAGCATATGCAACAAATTCAGTTGGTACAGCATACGGACCAGAACAAAGATTTTTAGCAACTGATGTTGCCACTCCTGGCTTTGGTAAATTATATAACTGGTATGCTGCAAATGATGTATATAATGGCGGTAAATTTATTGCAAATTCTGGATGGCATGTTCCTACAAATCAAGAATGTGTTAATCTTATAAATACCGTTGGTACATCTTCTTACAAATTAAAAGAAACTGGAACATCACATTGGGTTGCTGGTACTGGTACTAATACATATTCATTTAATGCAGTTGGTTCTGGAATTAGAGATTCATCTCAAAACGGATATATTAAACAATGGGCAGAATATTGGACAAAATCAACATTTGTTGGTACTCCTTTACCTGCAAATCAATATGTAATGGTTATTCAAGATACTAATCCTACAGTTTATACAGGTATTAATGTTCCTTTTTATAGAGGAATGTCTATTAGACTTGTTAAAGATACACCTGGATCAGGCACATATACTGGCAACGATGGTAAAGTATATCAGACTGTTACAATCGGTGGCGCTACTTGGTTAGCTGAAAATTTAAAGGAGACACAATATAGAGATCATAGTTCTATTCCTGAAGTTCAAACTGATGTACAATGGAATTCTCTTACATTTGGCGCATATTGTTGGTATAACAATAATCCAATATATGAGTAATAAAAAAATATATATAGATAATGTCAGTCACAATTCAGATTACAAGTGCGGGTGCTAATATTAGTAATACATTAGATGTATATACAAGTGTGGACGGATCAAATTTTACTTTTTTCGCAAATGTTTCTAAATTCACATTATTATTTGGATATACTTTTTCTCCTCCAATTGGTGCTTATATGTTTAAAATTATGGATCTCAATTGTGGATCATTTTCTATTGTTCAATGTAATGATCTTATAGTAACAACTACAACAACTTTAGCTCCGACTACAACCTCAACTACAACCTTAGCTCCGATCACAACGACAACCACAACTTTAATTTGTTATACTTATGAATTAACTTGTGTAGTTGAATTCCAATCAGCAGAATGGTGGTATTATGACTGTAATGATAATGTACAATATAGTACACTTGTTGCTTATGGAAATACAGTGACAATTTGTGCAACAAGCGTACAAAACTATGATAGTTATGGTAATGCAGTTAATCTTGGACTTTGTGGAGTTCCAACTACCACTACAACAACGCCAGCACTAACTACCACTACAACAACGCCAGCACTAACTACCACTACAACAACGCCAGCACTAACTACCACTACAACAACGCCAGCACTAACTACCAC
>Ga0209083_1000739_pt1 | contig 44038 bp, 34 predicted proteins | sample AM7aDNAmetaG_FD_184132 | JGI IMG/M metagenome (GOLD analysis project Ga0209083, IMG submission 184132) | Freshwater microbial communities from Finland to study Microbial Dark Matter (Phase II) - AM7a DNA metaG (SPAdes) (version 3) | ecosystem: Environmental > Aquatic > Freshwater > Lake ... | reverse complement strand
GATTATCGGTCTTTTCTTTATATGGGTATCCTTTATCTATTATCTCTTGTTTTGTTAATGGGAAGTGGTCGTTTATGACTGCTTCATTGTATCCGAATGGACATAGTTCGTATGGGAAGAATTCACCATACTTGTATACCCTTCCTTTACTATCTATGTAGGGCATGTCAGACATATGTTGTTTTATCTTATCTACTAATTCAAAGTATTCTTCTTTTGTGTATTGTTTGTTTAAGATGCAATATTGTTTGTTTTTTAAGCCGATGCAGGAGAAGAGGTTGGAGGAGGATTGGCAAAGATCAGAATATTCTACCGTATCTAATGAAGGCTTACCTTCAATTATAAATTTAATATTCTGACTATTTTCAGAGCCACCATGTGCATGTTCGTATACCAATTCAGCCTTCATAAAACTTGTATCCATTGAATCTTTTGATTTCACAACCCTATACCCATAATTAACATTCTCTGATCCATAACTATTAAATAAAAACTTACAATTACTACTGTCTCTAATTACATCCCCCGTAGAATTTAGACAATTAACTATTCTCGCATACTTCCTTGGAAACTCTAACGAAAACTCCCAAAATTCATCAAATGTCTTTTGAATAAAATAGAAACTCCCCATATTAAACTCTTTCATCTTTTCTTTGTATTCTTCTTTATTATATTGTTTATTCCAAATACAATGTGTTTTATTTTGTAAGTTAACACAACCAAAACAATCTTGGCAATTATTACAATCCAACATGAAGTTGCAGTTTATGCAGTTTATAGACCAATATGAATATTTACATTTATAATTTTTTAAAATATTAATACTCTGGTAGATTATTTCACTTTCTGTTGCATTAAAAGAATCTATAATTTGTTTTGATTTATCTACATTATTTGAATAATAAATATCCTCACTATCCCATAATATTGAATAAGATAAATAAACATTCTTAGAGCTATCTACAAAGTTTGCATATTCTGAATTTATACATTCTCCTATATGTCTTATACTTTGCCTTGGAACTTTATTAAATAATTCTTTAAATTGATTAAAAAAACATTCAGAAAAATTATAACTTTTTTCATATGTTCCCGCTTCCCAATTATCACTTTTCCAACAATCAGGACAATATACTGGAAATATATTATCTTTACTATACATGCCAATTATACTTTTCTCACACATATCACACTTTCTTTTATAGAGTGATCGTTCATTCCTCCATATCATTCTACGGACAAACCTACAGTGAGAACAAAAAGTAGGAGGTGGTACTTTGATCTTTTCATAGAACAAAAAATCTTCAGGCTCGATTATGAAGTCAATCTTGCAATTCTGACAGTTTTTTGTTTCTTGTCTGTATTCCATATTATATTACTTCTTGTTGATAGCACTTCTCACAGTATATAATCTCAAGTCTATCAGGTGAATAACCTGTTTTAAATTCTTCTCCGCATGAATTATCGCCATGAATATGCTTACATGTATTTTTATAAATCCCTGTTATGTCGCCTTCCCCATTACACATACATTTTCTTTTAAATAGAAAAATTTTTAATCTATCTTTAATTCTTTTTTCATAACGACAATCATTACAAAAAATAGGAATAGGTAAATTCTCTTTTTTATAAAAAATAAATTCATTCTCTATTATTTTATAAGCACTTTTACATTGACTGCACTCAATTACTTCTTCTAGTATATTTTCATATATATCATTTATATCGTCAGGAACATCACCAATCTTTTTTGTAATAGTATATCGTCCTTTTTCAACTTCTATCCACGGATAATTGAATTTAGATGCATCCTCTTTATTCATTTCAAAATGTTGAATAGCAATCGTATTGTTATATCCAAAAGGAGATAATTCTACAGGAAAATATTCTCCATATTTATAAATATTTCCTTTTCTATCTAAATAAGGCATATCATCCATATGTTTCTTTATTTTCTCTATCATTTCAAAGTATTCTTTTTTTGTATATTGTTTATTTAAAATACAATACTGTTTTTTCTTCAAGCCAACACAGCCAAAACAATCTGAGCAATTTAATAAGTACATACTATATTCAATATTCTTACATGCGGGCCAACAACTCAAAGAGAATTTAATATTAAATGAATGATCACCACACATTACTGTTTCATAATGTAATTCCATACCAAAACCCCATGTATTTGCATCATAACAATCTTTATTCTTAGGAACACCCATATACTGACAATATCTCATATTTTCACTTTCTCGAATAATATAACTATCATTTACATCCTTACAATCAGTTATATAAGAACCAGTAGAATCAATACTTCTCAATCCTTGATGATTTTTATTTGGCTGAGTGAGCCAAAAATTTCTTGAAATTTCTTTAATTCTTAAAACTCCAGAAGTAGTATTTAATTTCATTTTGTCAATTTTTATTTTATATTCTTCTTTTGTATACTGAACATTAAAAATACAATATGATGATTTTCTTAAATTTGTACAACCTATACAATCATTACAGCCTAAACAGTCACGACAGAACCATAAATTACTTGACTCAACAGACATTATAGTAAAATGACATTGATAACAACTCTGCAACCAAAATGATTCATAGCATCTTTCTGAATGATTTACATGGGAATTATCTATACAATCTTTTGAATAATCAGTATATTGATTGTACATAGAATCTTCTGAATAAGAAGAAGCAAAGCAAAGATAACAATTTTTTAATCCTGTTGCATTTGCACAATATGGGCTATTGACCATCATTTGAGTTCTCATAGCCAAGACTGGAACATTCATCTCCATTTGATTAAATTGTTCAAAAAATGTTTTAGAAAAATCATAGTCTAAAGCATAATCTTCAGCATTCCATTGGTCACTATGCCAATTTTCATGAGAAATAATTTTTTTTTTACATTCTGTAGGATATAAAGAAAAAATATCTTTCCCCGTAAAAGCATCTTTTATCTTAAATAATTTTTTTTCATTTCTAAAAGAAAATCTCCTTTCAGCTCGACAATATTGACAAAAAGTTGGTGGAGGAACTTTAATCTTTTCATAAAATAAAAAGTCTTCAGGTTCGATATTGAAGTCATTTTTACAATTCTGACAGTTTTTTGTTTCCATACTATAAGCTTACATTTATAATGTAATTTTGTCTATATTACTCAATTATAGTCATATCTTTAGCACTTATTTCTTTATCTATATAATCAGGATAATCTTTCTTATTGCGCAATAAAATAACACTTATTATTCCGATTATAATGACAAAGATAAGTCCCAGCCATGAATAAGTACTTTTATCTAGAGAACTTACTCCTGAAGCATTTGCTGATAAATCATTCAAATTTATAACTTCTTTATACCCTTCTTTTTCATTTACTTGTTTAATATCATCTTTTTTATTAATATTTAATTCTGTTTGATTATTTTTTTCTTGAGATATACTAGTATCAAAATATTTTGTATTTTTTTGAATCTTATTTGGATAACTCGCAAATATTTCTCCAGAAGAATTCATGATAGTTATTGAATTTAAATCATCAAATGTAAAACCAGTAATCTTAGGTGATAATTTTAATTTTTTATTTGGTAAAATTATCATCCCTTCTGGTATCACGAAAGAATGATTACTACCTTTAATTATCCATTTATAAAGAGCTATCTCATAATTTGAATTATTTTCTATCTCTATATATGGATCACTCAGTGTGCCAACTGAAAGTATATTCACCCCAGAAGATATAACTTTAATAGTTACTCTATCTGTAGCAATCGGAATAGTTTCAAAAATATTATTATAATAAGAAAGAGTAACTACATAATCTCCTGGATATTGATAAAAATAATCAAAAGGATCAGAAATTGCTCCTTCTTTACTCATACCATCACCAAAATTCCAAATAAATTTTCCTAAAATAATCTTTTCTTTTTTAGTACCTGTAGTAATATGGTCAATACTGAAAGGAATCGTAGCAGTAACTGTTTTAGGAATTATAATTTTAGTAATAATTTTAAAATTTTCTATTTCTTTTTTAGGTGTACTTGATGACGAATAACTACCACCACCCGAACTAGTACTAGAGCTAGAAGTGGAACTAGAATCTGAAGAAATATTATTATCTATATTTATAGATTCAGAATTTTTAATCTTAGGTGTAGGAGATGCAATGACCCAATTACCACTAGAATCTTTCCCTATACTTTTACCTTCTGTCGGGTTCGGAGCACATATTCCACCACAATCAGTAGAATCTCCCCATCCTATCTTATCCACAACATTTCCTTCACTATTCTTCAGTTGAATAGAATTTGATTCAGTTAAAGTTAGACCATCATAAACAATATCTGAATTACTTAAACTATTTTTCGAAATAATAAAATAACTATTTGCTTCAATACTTTTTCCTTGAAAGTTAGTCTTTGATACAAGAGAACCATAACTTGCCCCAGTCGAAGTCTTTCTCTGTATATACCAATCAGTTAGATCAACAGAGCTAGTATCATTATTATATAATTCGATAAATCTTTCTTCTGTAGGATTAATCTCTATCTCATTTATAGATACACTTGCTTGTGCTTTATTTACAAAAACATAAAATACAATTATTAAACAAATTATATATTTTACACTTTTCTTAATCATAAAATGATAAATTAATTATTCTAATACTTTCCGAAGGACATCCTCTGGGACTTCCCTTTTCACTTTTGGTTTTTGCCAAGAATCAGTATCGTTTACATCTTTTTCTATAACCTTATCTTCTATCACAGGATCTTCTTTTTTTGGAATGTTATAAGAAGCTACTGGTGGTACAAATTCTTGTTTATCAATATTCTCAGAAACTATATCTGGTCTTTTGTATTCTTCTTCCTCCTCTTTTGGTTTAGTATATATTTCTTCTATGATTTCAGGTTCTTTCTTATTATCATCTATAATTATTTTAGATTCCTCTTGTTTTTCTTCTATAACCATCTCAGGTACTGGAGTAGGCTCTACATTTTTTATTTCATCTTCAATAATAGGTTCCACTTCTTTAATAAAAGGAATTTCTTCTATTACAGGAGGAATAATCTCTTCTTCTTCTTTTTTATCTTCAACTTCTACTTCTGCTACCTGATTAGTGTGATTCACTGTTCGTGCTAATAAATCTTTCAAAGATGATTTCTTTTCTTCAGAAGCTTCTTTAGTAGGAATAACAAATTCTTTTTTTATTTCTTGATTATCTTGTCTCTTAAGGGAAGAAAGAGAAATTGGTACAGGAACTTCTTTCTTGACTTCAAATATTTCTTCTTTATTTAAAGAAGCCACATCATCCTCTTTATTCAAACCAATTTTTTGTAATAAACCTTTTAATAATGGTGAAGGGCCAGTATGTTTTTTCTCCACTTTAACATATGGTAATTTATTCTGGTTAAATTTTTTATTATTATTTGGGTTGTAATTTTTTGTTACATTGGTGTTATTTTTAATATTACCATTTATCCTATTCATGGGTAATGACTTTTGATCGGTCTGTTCTTGGTTTTTAGATACTTTAAAATTAGTATCAGTTACGGCAAATTCTATACCAAGTGCTGCTAAAGGTGAAGTTGAAACTTTTTCTTCTTGTCTAGAAGAACGAGAAGCGACGAAACCAGTCTCTGGTTTTAACTCTCCACTCTTAATCTTAAACATACAATCTTTACAATATACCGGTCTACCCTCTTGCGGCTCAAATGGTACCATTGTAGACTTTTTACAATTCGAACAATCAGCTTTATATTTTGCTTCACCTTCTCCAACTTGAAGCATTCCACTCCATTTAGATATTTCATCTTCTACTTCTTGGCGTGGACGAGTGTAGAGCTTACGAGAAGATTCAACAATCTTATCTTTAACACCGGAGGAAGGATCTACCTTAATAGGAGGAAGAGTCGTAGCTGAGAAAGGACGACTAGTTACTCCATTTATCATAAGCTTTAAATAGACATGAAAGTTTGGTAAATTTACTAAATCCTGAGCAGTAAATTCGGGTTCAAATTCTTTTTCTAGAAAATCCGCGTCATCCGCTCCAACTCTAAATATAATCATTGTACCAACGTTACCAAAAACTGCATCACGAACTTTTGAACCATCTTTATTTTCAAGCTGAGCAGTATACTGATGGGCTACAGTAAGATTCAATCTATACTTACGAGCTTCTGATAAGATATTTGCAAACGAGTCTGTCGCAAAATTCTGAAATTCATCAACATATAGATAAAAATCTTTACGTTCTTCCTCGGGAATACGAACACGCTCCATAGCAGCAAGCTGAATCTTTGTGATAATCATACCTCCAAGCAAAGCAGAATTATCTTCACCAATACGTCCCTTAGAAACGTTGACTAAGAAAATTTTACCTTCATTCATAATATCAAAAATATCGATAGTAGATTTCGGTTGTCCAACGACGTTTCGGATAATAGAAGTAGAGAGAAATTGTCCAACTTTATTCTGAATTGGAGCTATGGCTTCATTTCTGAATTGTTCACGCCATTGCTCATACTCATGGACCCAGAAAGCTTTCACTACTGGATCTTTTAAATTACTTATTATCATTTGACGATAATCTTTATCAACAAGTAGACGAGGAATTCCCAATAGTGTAGTGCCAGGAGTATCAAGCAATGCTAAAATTGCATTATTCAAAATATATTCCATACGAGAACTCCATGCATTTGCCCAAATTTTAGTAAAGATCCCCATAAGACCAGATGCTACCAAGTGCTTATATTTAGGATCATCTAACTGAATGACATTAAATCCAATATGAAAATCAGTATCTGCAGGATTAAAATAAATCACATCTTTAGTTCTATGATCTGGTATAAGATGAAGAATTTCTTCAACAAGTTCTCCGTGGGGATCAACAACACAAACACCTTCACCATTTTGAATATTCTGAACAATCAGATTTGAAAGTAGAACTGATTTACCAGTACCTGATTTACCAAGTATATACATATGTTGACGACGATCCTTTCGCCTAATGCCAAAGATATCTTCACTATTACGAAAATTCGTTTTAGCAAAGTAAGTTATATCACGATTATGAGGAATTTCTTTTTCCATATATTAGTTCTATTATACCTTGATTTAATAAAATAAAAAAGGGCACTATAACTATTTTAATATTTAAAATATAAAAAAAATTTAAAAAAAGCATAAGAAATCAATTCAATTTATAATGCTTTTTTTATTTAAAATAGAAGAATGTAATTCTTCGCCTTTATATGATTGTCCCATTATTATTTCTATATTATTTAATTGTCCAATTTTAATTTTATTATTTAAATCTTCTTGTAATGCACTTTGATCATAACCCAAGAATATAATATCGGGCTTCACTTCTTTAAGTATATTAAAAGTTCCTATTTTAAGATCTCCAAGAAAAACCAAATCAATATCCTTAATTTCTAAAAGGTTTCGAATTCTATTTACTTCGTTATTTTTTGGTAACTTTCCTTTTAGTTCTTTGACAACTCTATCTCGAGCGACAACTGCTACAAGATGACTCCCCTTTTCTTTGGCTTCTTTTATAAAATGTAAATGACCATCATGTATACCATCAAACACACCAAAAATTAATATTTTTTTTGAATTCATAAATTTAACATTAAACTATTTCGTGCATCATCCACTCTTTATAAGGATGATTAATTCTTCTCACGTCTACCCCAGCTATTAATGGTACACTATAAGTGTGATTTTCTGATATTATCTCATTTACATCTTCAAGTTTAGCTTCAAAGGTAGTTACTAAAAGCATAGCTTGAGATACACACTTTAAATCTCCTTCCCAATTATAGCATGATGATATAGGCCAAAAATCAACACAGGCAGCTATTTTCTTACTTACTATCAAGCCACCCAGTCTTTGTGCTTCTTCCATATCTTTACATGTTGTATATATAAATACCATAAAATATATTGATAATTAGCTACGACCTTTATATATCAATTGTAACACTACAAGTAATTTTGTAAATAAAAGATATTTAACTTAAATTTTCTTGATAACATTTTTCACAAGCTATATTCTTATAATCCCATTCTTTCGGATAATATGCTTCTATTTCTTTACTGCAATAAAAACAATTATATTTATCTGTATCTAATACTGTAGAATATTTTATTAAATCTTTAATTCTTTCATCAAAATGTTTTCTAGGTAAGGGAATATTATTCTGTTTATAGAAATTAAGTTCATTATTTGAAATATTAAATCTCCAGCCAGTTTCAGGACATATCAATGGTTGCGAACAGATAGAATCATCTATATCATTTATGGAGTCTGGTAGTTCACTTGTAGACATACCATCTATATGATTTTCATCCATATCCTGCCAATAACCTCCAAGTCTTAAAATATCTTCTTTGGTGGTTTCAGAAAAATATAAAATACTGGTTGATAAATTATATGGACCTGGACTCATAGAGTAAGGCAAGAACTGACCATACTCAGATCTTATTTTCATATCTTTTATTATTTCATCTTTAAATTTTTCATATTCTTCTTTTGTATATTGCTTGTTTAAAATACAATACTTTTTCTTTTTAAGTCCAACACAGCCAAAACAATATTCACAGTCTATACAAATATCTAAATACTCGGAAAATCTTGAAGAAGACCAATTTGAATATTTAAGATTATATGCATTTACACATCCCTGACAATTACCAACAAGTTCTGCATACCAACAGCCATTCGCATTTAAATTACTCTTATGTTTAAATCCTCTAATACAATTTACAGAGTCTTCAGAATCAGAAATAGTGTTACAATTAATACAATTATTTGTATTAAGTAAATTATTACCAGTAGAATTATAAGCTTTCAAATTAAAATTAAGTCTATGTATTGCCTTATCCATAAGCATTACTTCAAATTGTTTTTTAAAAGATTCTACTGTTGAAAAATATCCTAAATTAAATGATTTTATTATTTCATTATATTCATCTTTGGTATACTGAACATTCTCTATACAATAATTTTTCCCTCTTAAATTTGAACACATAAAACAATTCTGACAATTACGACAATCAAAAAGAAAATATGAATCAATACAATCTTTTGAATCTCTAGAATAAGAAAGTCTATATGAATTTATACAATTTAAGCAAGAAAAGCATCTTTCAGAAGAAAAACAAATAACCATATCTATAGAATTTTTCACTTTTAAACCCCGATATGAATAAAGTAAATCTTCACACTCTTCCATTGATCGAGATAAATAGCAATTCTTTGAATTCCAAACATCGTCACAATAATCACAATTCGTATTATTCGTACCATTCTGATGTGGGTGAGGAACTTTCTCTTGTAAAGATTGTAATTGTTTAAAAAATGATTCACTGGAATCATATTTTACTCCATAATTCATAGCATCCCACTTATCACTATGCCATTCTTTCAAAGAATAAATTGGATACCTGCTGTTTTCGGGTAATACTGTAATAATACTTTCTCCAGATAGAGATGATTTACCTTTTCGAAATTTACCAAATAACCAAAATGATAATTGTTGTCGAGCTAGACAACTAGAACACACCAAAGAATCTTCTAAACCTATTTTTTCACTTAAAGATTTTTCAATACTAGTTATAATAAATTCATTATTACAATGCTTACAGATATTATTCATAATTCTTATTATATTAATGGCTCAGCTCCTTTCTTCTCTTCAATTGATTCATTGGATTTTGAATTATTATTTTCATTATTATCATTATTATTGTCGGAAGAGTGATCTTCTTTTTTACCTGTAATTGCTGCCTTTTCTTGAGCACTACGTATAATAGTAGCTTCTTCTTCTGCAATTAACTTCTGTGCTTCTCCTGCAGGAATAGAATACTTACGACGAGAAGCTTCTATCACCCTAATTCTATATGAAGGATGAGTAGCAGGTAAAACTTGAAGAGTCTCAGCTGAGAATGGGTCATAACTTTCTCCATCTATTGTCATTTTAATATAAAATTCACCAACCCCTAGATTTATCATATCTTTAACATCAAATACAGGGGCAAACTCTGGCTTTAATTTTGTAGCATCATCTCCTCCCACACGAAAAGAAATGATAGAACCTACATTTCCCAAAACTGCTTGCTGAACCTTAGGAAGCAACTGAGCAATATATTGGTGAGCAATAATAAGATTAAGACCATACTTACGAGCCTCTGAAAGAATGTTTTCAAAAGTATCTGTCACAATATTCTGGAACTCATCAACATAAAGATAAAAGTCTGCACGATCTTTAGGTTCAAGTTTTGCACGGGCCATACCTGCCTGTTTAATCTTTGTAAGGAACATTGCACCAAAAAAAGAAGAATTCTCTTCTCCTATTTTACCTTTTGAAAGATTAATGAGAAGAATCTTTTGTTCATTCATTATTTTTTCTAAATCAATTTTATTTTCTTTCTGGCCAAAAATATTTCGAAGCATGGGATCAGAAAGAAACTGTCCAAGTTTGTTGACAAGCGGAATGATAGCATCAGTATCAAATTTCTCAGACCAGTCCGCGAATTCTATTGCCCAGAAGCGTTTGACCATATCATCTTCGATGTACTCTACAACTTTCTGACGATAATTTCTATCTGTAAGCATGCTTATCATTCCACGCATTGTAGAGTATGGATAATCTAGCAAAGCTAGAACGGTAAAACGGAAAACGTGCTCAAGACGAGGAGTCCAGTTAGCACCGAACTGCTTACGTAAAACTTCAATTAAGCCCTGAGTAAGTTGATGTTTGAATGTCGGATCAATATTTGAAAGTGGATTAAATGAAGATGGAAAATCTACATCCCCTGGGTCTATAATACACACATCTTCAATACGATCTTCAGGAATAAAATTCAAAATATCATCTATAAGCTCTCCGTGTGGATCGATGATACAAACACCATGACCATAAGCAATATCTTGACGTATCATTAATTCTTGAAGTTTTGACTTACCAACACCAGACTTCCCTATAATATACATATGACGTCTACGATCAATTCTCTTTATTCCAAACACAAATCTCTTCTCTTCTAAAGAAGCTACATAATTCGTACGGCCGATAAAAGCCACGTCACTAGGATCTACCCTCCCTAGTGTAGGCAAATCAGGTGGCGGGGGAGCAAACTTAATTATCTGAATTTTGTTTGGTTTATTTAATGCCATATATCTAGTTTCTATTGTATCAAATTAAAAGAAAAAGTATAATAGATACATACGATGCATAAAAATAAAACAGCTAAGCTAAAGAATACAAAAGTTTTATCAAATAAAAATTCTTTATTAGAAGAAAAGAAATTAATAGAACAAAAAGAATCTTTATTATTAGAGGAAGAAGGACTAATAGATCAAAAAGAATCTATTATTTCCCAAGAAATTAAATTAATAGAAAAAAAAGAATCACTTTTAGAAAAAGGCGAGGAGTATCTAGAAAAAGGTAAAAAATACATAGAAAAGCTTGGCCCAGGTCTTATAACAGGTGCAGCAGATGATGATCCATCTGGTATAGCTACATATTCTCAGACAGGAGCACAATATGGTACAGGTCTTATATGGCTTGCTCTCTGGACTTTCCCACTTATGGCAATTATTCAAGAAATGTGTGCTCGTATAGCGCTTGTCACCGGAAAAGGTTTAGCCTCAAATATTAAATACTCTTATTCTAAAAAAATACTCTATGCTTGTACAATTCTACTTTTTGTTGCTAATACTTTAAACATAGGTGCAGACCTCGGAGCGATGGCAAAAGCCTTCCAGCTTATAATTCCATCACTACCATTCTTTTTGCTTGTTATTGGATTCGGTATACTAGGATTAGTATTACAAATATTTATTCCTTATCAAAAATATAGCAAATATTTAAAATGGTTAGTCATCTCGCTTTTCTCTTATATTGCAACTGGTTTGATAATTCATATGAATTGGCTAGAGCTTATTAGAAGCAGTATACTACCAAGTTTAGCCTTTTCTAAAAACCAAATTCTTCTTATGACAGGTATTCTGGGAACAACTATTTCACCATATTTATTCTTCTGGCAAACATCACAAGAAGTGGAAGAAGAAATAAAAGAAGGCAAAACTACTGTGCACCTAAGACATGGAACAAATCCTTCTGAAATTAAAGAAATGAGAAAAGATGTTTGGACAGGAATGTTTTTATCAAACTTAGTGATGTTTTTTATTATTGCAGTATGTTCAAGTGTCCTATTTAAAAATGGAATTACAAATATCGCAACAGCAAATGATGCAGCATTAGCGCTTGCACCATTTGCAGGAAGATGGGCAACGACATTATTCGCTATTGGAATAATCGGAACTGGAATGCTTGCGATACCAGTACTTGCAGGCTCTGCATCATATGCGATATCTGAAAGCTTTGGATGGAAAGAAGGTCTATATCATAAACTCAAAGAAGCTAGGTCTTTTTATGGCATTATCGCTATTTCGATAATTATAGGAATTATTATTAACTTTATCGGTATCGATCCGATAAAAGCATTAATATACTCTGCTATAGCAAACGGTATAGTAGCACCCATAATCCTCGTATTTATTGTGCACATAAGTGGTAACCATAAAATAATGGGTCACTATAAAAATTCAAAAATAAGTAATATTGTAGGTTGGATTACAACCATACTGATGGGAATCACAGCCATAGCAGCTATAATTTCTTTGTTTTAAATTGTGGACCCTACAGGAATCGAACCTGCTACCTCCTCATTGCAAATGAGGCGCTCTAGCCAGATGAGCTAAGGGCCCAAATAAAATTGTTTAAGCTAATTAATATTAAATTAACCATTTCAACCAACTTATAATATCTTACCTTATTTTATATTTTTTGCAACTTTATTTATTATTTATAAAAATTAATAAATATACAATTATATTTAATTTATAAAGAAATAATATAAACCTACAATTAACCAAATCTCAAATTTTTGCTACAATGTACCTATGAATACAGAAACTAAAATCTGTCAAAACTGTAAAAAGGACTTTACGATTAAATCTGAGGATTTTCTATTTTATGAGAAGATTAAGGTACCGGCTCCAACTTTTTGTCCGGAGTGTAGATTACAACGCAGATTAACATTTAGAAATGAAAGAGGTCTTCATAGGGCAATTTGTGATTTATGTAATAAAAATATCATTTCAGTTATTCCAAATGGTGAATTAAAAGTATATTGTATTTCTTGTTGGGTTTCAGAAAACTGGAATGTGATGGAGTATGGTAAAAATTATGATTTTTCTATTCCATTTTTTGAACAATATAAAAAACTATTACGAGAAGTACCCAATAGATCTTTAGCTGGAAGTAGTAATACCTTAATTAATAGTGAGTATACAAATATGTCAGGTCATTTAAAAGATTGCTACTTATTATATGGTTCTGAGAATTGTACAAATTGCCATTATGGTTCCGAAATTATTGATTCCTTTGATTGTATAGATTGTATGATGGTTACAAATAGTAATTTTTGTTTTAATTCCCTAAACTGTCAAAGATGTTCAAGAGCAAATAATTGTATAGACTGTAGAGATTCTCTTAATATATATTATTCTAGAAACCTTTCTGGTTGTTCTTACTGTTTTGGATGTTCTAATTTAAACAATAAAAGCTACTATATTTTTAATAAACAATACAAAAAAGAAGATTACTTATTAAAAATAAAAGAATTAGAATATGGATCATTTTCAAGAGTATTAAAAAATAAATATGAATCTGAAATTCATCAAATTAAATTTCCTAAAAAATTCTATCATGGATTAAAAAATAATAATGTTTCTGGTGATTATGTATATAATTCTAAAAACTCTTTTAATTCATTTGTTACTACTGGAGCCGAGGACTGTAAGTACTGTTTTAATTTAGTAATGAATTCTTCTAAAGGATGTTTCGATTATTCTGATTGGGGTGCCAATGCTGAGAATATTTATGAATCACAAACATGTGGAAATAATGTAAGTGATTTGAAATTTTCATTTTTCGTTGGTAAAAATAGTATGAATGTTGAGTATTCTGGACATTGTGCAAATTGTCAGAATATTTTTGGATGCTTGGGTCTTCGCAATAAACAATACTGTATTTTTAATAAACAGTATACAAAAGAAGAATATTATCAAATACGAAATAAAATAGTAAAACACATGGACGAAATGCCATATGTGGACAAAAAAGGTAATATATATAAATATGGAGAATATTTTCCAATTGAAATTTCAATTTTCCCGTACAATAATACAACGGCACAAGATATATTCCCACTTACAAAAAATGAAACAACAAATAATGGTTATATATGGAGTGATAATATACAACGAAATTATTCTGTAAATATAAAAGCAGAAGATTTACTTGATAACATTACTGATACCAAAGAAGACATTTTAGATAAAGTTATCCAATGCTTAAATGCAAGCGAAGATGAAAAAAATCCAAACTGTACTGGTGCATATAAAATAATCCCAGCTGAGTTCTCATTTTATAAAAATGAAAATATACCTATTCCAAGATATTGTCCTAACTGTAGATACAGTAAACGATTCAAGAACAGAAATCCAATTAAACTCTGGCATAGATCCTGTATGAAAGAAGGTTGTACTAATACCTTTGAGACTTCATATTCTCCTGACAGAGAAGAGATTATATATTGTGAGAAGTGTTATCAACAAGAAATATATTAATATCTAATCCAATTAATATTTATGTTTTACAATAAAAGTAAATTCTAATCGAATATATTAGATATTATAATTCATTATATTTTTTATGATTATCCTTTGATTTTGAGACAGGATACTTTTCTGCATCTTTTTTCATTTTCCTTTTTACTGCTTGTATAACATCAATATCAAGATCATAACTTAATATAACTAAATACTTTAAAACATCAGCTATTTCATCTCCAATATGTTCTTTGTGTGTTTCTAAATAAATTTTAATTTCAGCTTCAGTTTTCCACTGAAAATGCTCAAGAACTTCTCCTGCTTCAAGAACCATCGAAATAGCAACATCCTTAGAATTATGAAACTGTTTCCAATTCCTTTCATCACGAAATTTGATAACTTTTTTGATTAATTCACTAAAATTTTCTTTCATAAAAAAAAATAAAAATTATTTATCTCAGGTTATTAATACTCCCTAAATCTTTCACTTTTTTAAAACCTGCATTTTCCATAAAACTTTTTGCCATCATTGACCTATTACCTGACTCACAATACAGACAAACTTCTTCTTCTTTATCTATATTTGGAAAAACTCCCGACATCATACTCATAATATCGTGATTCATAGCTTTATCTATGTGACCTTCCGCGTATTCACCCTTAGTTCTAACATCAATTAGTATCATACTCATATAATACCATATTAATATAAATCTTCGCTAGAAAGCAATTTATCTGCTAATATACATATATGAAAATAACATCTACAAAATTTATGAAAGGATTAGTCGGAGACGATGAGATACTAGCAGATGGTATACCTCAGATAGCCTTTGTGGGTCGCTCAAATGTTGGTAAATCAAGCCTTATAAATGTACTCACAGAAAGTAAGATATCTCGCACAAGTTCATTCCCGGGTAGCACTCAAGAAATAAATATTTTTCTAATAAATAATTCTTTTTATCTAGTAGACCTCCCTGGTTATGGATTTGCTAGATCTTCAGGTCTTGGTAGGGAGAAAATTGGAGAACTTATCGACTCATATCTCTTTAACTCTATTCACAACCAGAAAAAAATTATCATGATAATAGATGCAACTGTAGGTATGACAGAGAAAGATATACTTATGTTTAACGAACTTATAAAATATGATAAAAATTTTATAATAATAGCAAATAAAATAGATAAACTTACACAATCTCTATATCATAAAAAGATATCAGAACTTAAAAAAATGGTAGGAAGTAAATATCCCATAATACCATTCTCTACTAAAAGTAAAAAAGGATTAAAAAATATAAGGGAAGAAATTTTTAAATAATCATTTTATTAAATTAATGAAAAAACTTTTATTTTGTCCTATAGTATAACTACAAACAACGTACCTAAAAAGACAAAACAAAGTTTTATATTTAATATACTTTATGATATAATCATAATATGAAACAATTTAGACTAGATCAACTAGCAGATAGTATTTTTGCAATAGTTATGACTATTTTGGTTTTTGAGATACGAGTTCCAGAATTAAATGGAATAGTAAATGAAACTACAATTATTAACTCTCTTGTAAATATGTACCCTTTGTTTTTAAGTTATTTATTAAGCTTTTCATTAATCTTTACTTACTGGAGAAGCCATCATTTTATTGACTCTGTACTTGTAAAAAATATTGATAAAAATTTTGCAAATCTAAATGGAATATTTTTCTTTCTTGTAGGACTTGTACCTTTTTCTTCTCACTTACTTGGTAAATATATATACTCTTTAACTGCAACAATATTCTTTGCTACAAATATTATTCTTATAGGTATATCACTTTTTGCGATGAGAAATTATGCTATCAAATCTCAAGAGATAGAGAATACTCCTTTCACTAAAACTGAAAATGAACATGCTCTTATGCATATCCTCTTCCCTGTCTTCTCTGCAGTGCTTGCAATCATTTTATCTTTCGTAAGTATTAATCTTGCTCTTGTTTTATTTACTCTTGCAATACTATTTAATCTTTCAAGTAGTGGTACAAAGTATGTATTCTTCTTTATAGATATTTTTCGTAAAAAAGAAATATAAAAAAATATTATATAAATAAAAGAAACTGCAAGATTTATCTTGCAGTTTCTTTTATTTATATTTTATTTATTCAAAGCAAGTTTTAAAATATGATCTATAAATGTAGCAGTGTCAGAACCTACAGCAGTCAGCATTTTAGGAATCTGTGATGTGCTAGTCAAGCTTGGAAGCGTATTAACTTCAAGTACGTATATACCCTTCTTTGGATGGATTATAAAATCACTTTTAGAATAGTGTGATAAATTAAATTCTTTATGTATTTGACTTGCAAGTTTCTCAAGCTCTTCTTTCTCTTCCCTTTTAAAATTTCCAGGACAAACTTCCTCAAGTATATCTAAATGTTTTAAATTATAATCATAGAATTTTCTATCTTTAGGTAATCGTACCTCAACAGAAGGCAGGACATATATATCCTTATCACGGAAATTATCCACTACGCAAACAACTGCTTCTTTGCCTTCTATGTACTCTTCTATCAGTATGTCCTTATCTAAATATAATCCACTTTGAAAAAAGTTTATAAGCTCAAGATAAGTTTTACATACTACAACATCAAGAGACGAACCACCAGAAAGTGGCTTTATAATCCACGGAGAAGGAATCTTAGTGTGAACTTGCTTGGCTACTTCTTTAGCATAATGTTCTTGCGGACCACTTTCACTTTTATACCTAGGTGCAATTAAATATTCTGGAGTTTTAATATTTAATAATTCAAACTGTTTTTTTGCTAAGAATTTATTATAACTTAAAGCAGAAGCAAAAGCTGTCGAACCTGTATATGGAATCTTCCATTGATCAAACACCTGTGCGACTTTGCCATCTTCACCAAAGTCACCATGTAAAGCATTGAAAATCACATCTATAGAGTTAAAAACATCAAGTATAGTCACAGGCTTACCATTTATATGCCAGATACCTTCCTTATCTATAAGTATATCTATCGCTTTATATTTTGAATTTAGCTTGTCACCTCTCAAATGAGAAAGAATGTTACTCCCAGTCTTAAGAGATACTTCATATTGAGAGCCTACTCCCCCGCGAATTACTCCAACTTTTATCATATACAGAAGTATATCAAGAAAAAAATAATAAATGAAATAAATAATAATTACTTCTTATGCTTTTCTGTAATAGCTCTCTTCAAAGGATCCGCATAATTTTCTGCTGAAAATTTGCTAAATGCTCAGACCGACGTCTTCCGCCGTCCCCTTTTCAGAGACTATTACAGAATCGCATAGAAAATACATACTATCTATTAAGAAAATTTTTATTCCTTTTTAATTTATGAAATGTAATAGCAAATCTATGTGATTCATTATTCGAAAGAAGAATATCTCTCTTATACATTTTTATTATACTCTCGTCACCTATTATAGCTTTGGGTTTATGACGTTCATCTTTCACTACGCCTACTACTGATATACTAAACTGATAACGAGAAAGCACCCTTTTAACTACTTCTACTTGAGCGGTACTGCCGTCTACAACAATAAGACTCGGTAATCCCCACTCTGTGTGTCGTAATCTACGAGAAAGAACTTCTTCGAGAGCACCTGTATCATTCGCATTATCTAGAGTCTTAATTATGAACTTTCTATATTCATTCTTATTCACTTCTCCATTCTCTATGACAGTCATAACCCCTACCATATTCTTCCCTCCCATATGTGCTATGTCATATGCTTCTATACGATACCCGGAAGTCCGACTTCCGAATGTATCGCCCTTTATTAAAGAAATATCGTTAATATGATTAATAGCAAAAATCTGGTCACGGACGTGGGCTGCATTTTCAAAATCCTTAGATTTTGAAAATGCAGCCATATCCTTTTTCAAATTTATTATTATGCTTTTCTTTTTGCCTTCAAAAAATAATTTAATGTTTTTAATATTTTTCTTATACTCTATAAACGAAGAAGAAAAATGCTTTTGGAAATGGTCTGGCACCGGTTCCCACACCCCTCGTCCGAGGACCTTTCTAAAAGTATTTTTCTTCGTAGTTTTTACTACATCTGGTACCAACCCTAATTGTTTATAAAATTCTATATTATTCTTCTTCATAGAATCATTATCTATAAATGGAAAAATACGACGTATAATCTTCATCGCCTCTTTCAACTGTCCACCATTCGGATAAGGACCATAAACTTTATCATATTCCTTTTTATTCAAACCCCTACCCCGAACAATCAAAACCTTAGGTAATTTAGTCGTGAGGCCTTGCCTCAAGATTTTAGTTATACAAACATAATTAAAACTCTTATTATCTTTCTCTTTTGTATTATATTTAGGTTTATATTTCTTTATTAAATTCGCTTCAAGTATTAATGCTTCAAGTACACTATCTGTCTCCTGCCACTCTACGGTATCTGCCTTTACCGTCATATCTAAGACAGCAGGACCCCTTGTTTTAATCAAATCCTTAGAAAAATAGCTACTTACTCTATCTTTTAACGATGTAGCTTTCCCTATATAAAGAATACTTTTACTAGCAAGAAAAAAGTAAACTCCGGGTTTTTCGGGCATTTTAAATTTTTTCAAATCTATTTTTTTCATAAATAAATATTATTTTCTTCGTAGAACTTTCTTTAGATACTTCCCTGTGTGGCTACCTACACTATTGGCAACTTCTTCTGGTGTCCCTCTTGCAACGATCTTCCCACCTCCAAGACCTCCTTCTGGGCCTATATCTATGATATAGTCAGAGCATTTAATGATATCCATATTGTGTTCTATAACAACTACACTATTCCCTTTATTCACAAGTCTATTCAATACTTCTAAAAGCTTTGCAACATCATCATAGTGAAGCCCAACTGTCGGCTCATCTAAAAGATAAATTGTTTTCTCTTCATAAGGACGATAAAGCTCTGAAGAAATTTTCACACGCTGTGCTTCTCCACCAGAAAGTGTAGTAGCCGACTGACCAAGCTTCACATACCCAAGACCGACATCTATTAAAGTTTTCATCCTGTCATATATTGCTGGTATGTCTTCGTAGAAAACTATCGCTTCTTCTATCGTCATTTGTAAAACATCATAAATATTTTTCTTTTTATATTTTACAGTTAAAGTTTCTTTATCAAATCTTTTACCATTACACACATCACAAGTCACATAGACAGTCGGTAAGAAATGCATTTCTACTGCTACCTCTCCGTTCCCTTCGCAGGCCTCACAGCGACCACCTTTCACATTAAAAGAGAATCTATTCGCTTTCCACCCTTTTAATCTTGCTTCATCACTTAAAGCAAATAAGTCTCTTATGTGAGTGAAAGCTCCAGTATAGGTAGCAATATTAGACCTTGGAGTTCTACCTATCGGTGACTGATCTATAAGTACTACTCGAGCTAGATACTCAGTACCAGTAAATGATGCACAATTAAATACTTTTGCTGTGCGGAATTTCCTTTCGTATCTTGCTTGTAGATTCTTATGTAATATCTCATACATAAAAGAACTTTTACCAGAACCAGATACTCCAGTAATAGTCACAAGCTTCCCTAGTGGTACTTCTGCATTCAAATTATCAATATTAAAAATTTTACCTCCCACTATTTTAAGAGTACCCTTATCACTACTTCTTCTCTTCTCTGGAATTTCAATACGAGCTTCATTCCTCAAATATGCTAAAGTTCTGGATTTAGAAATATTCGTAAGTGCATCTAGTAAATCTTGTAAATAATCAGCCACAATAACTTGCCCGCCGTGAACTCCTGCCTTGGGACCAATATCTATAATATAGTCCGATGCATAAATAGTATCTTCATCATGTTCTACCACGATAATTGTATTCCCCAAATCACGGAGATTCTCGAGAGTTTTGATAAGCTTATCATTATCTCTCTGATGTAAACCAATAGTCGGCTCATCGAGTACATATAAAGCCCCCACAAGCCTAGAACCTAACTGTGAAGCAAGACGAATTCTCTGAGCTTCTCCTCCAGACAAAGTATTTGCTTTTCTATCTAAAGACAAGTAATCAAGACCTACATTTAGTAAGAATTGTAATCTAGCTTCTATCTCTTTAATAACAACTTTTGATATTTCTTTTTCTTGTTCTGTTAATTCTAACTCAATAAAATAATCTGCAACATCGGAAATAGAAAGTTTCGTTACATCCACGATGTTAAGCGGAGAAGAAATTGTCTTATCAAAATCGTAGGTGTGGGCGCGCGCCGAATTCTGATTAATATCAGAATTCGGTAGGGATAAACGATTTTCAGAAGATAATTTCTTCGTAGCTTTCTTACCAGTTCCTAGATACACATGCAGCGCTTCTGTACGAAGACGGAGACCCTTACAATCATCACAAGGATCCAAGCCACCGAAATACTTTGTCCCTAAGCCATTACAAGTCGGACATGCACCATAAGGAGAATTAAATGAGAAGAGCCTTGGCTCAATCTCAGGGAAAGCAAAGCCATCATTTGCACAGGAGAACTTCGAAGACATCAAGTATTCATCTTCATCTATCTTGATAATTACCAAGCCATCTGCTTCAAGTAAAGCTCTCTCTACGCTTTCAGCAAGACGAGAGTATGAATCTTTCTCATTATCTTTGAATTCATGAATTTCAAAGCTATCAACAATGACTTCTATATCATGCTTCTTTGTTTTAGAAATATCTATTCTTTCTCTTAATTTCTTTTTCTCACCATCAAGCCTTACTTCTGCAAAACCTTTATTCAGTAAATCATAAAGAAGTTGATAGTACTCACCTTTTCTACCACGAACAACAGGAGCCAGAATAGAGACTGGGGCTTCATTCCACTCTACACCCAAGATTTTCTTTTTCTTTGTATCTTTTTGAAAATTCTTTATCTTGTCTATCGCAAAGTGAAGTATCTCATCGTTTGATAATTTCTTAATCTCTGTACCACACAAAGGACAATGTGGGTGCCCTATACGAGCATAAAGAACACGAAGATAATCATATATCTCAGTAATGGTAGCAACAGTCGAACGAGGATTATTCGAACGAGACTTCTGATCAATTGAAATAGCTGGAGAAAGACCTGTGATCTCATCTACATCTGGCTTTGGCATTTGATTCAAGAATTGACGTGCATAAGCAGACAAACTCTCTACATAGCGACGCTGGCCTTCAGCAAAGATAGTATCAAAAGCCAAAGAAGACTTACCAGAACCTGACATTCCAGTAATCACAATCATCTTATTGCGAGGCATTTCTACAGAAATATTCTTCAGATTATGAGTCCTCGCCCCTTTTATTATTATTTTGTCTATATTTTTATCTTTCATAAATTTAAACATTCCCCTTTTCTTTCCTAGAGGGGGTATATCTGTATTAAACTATCTATATATTAACATGAGAAGTATAATTTGACAAATAATAATAAGTATGCTAAGTTGATAAAAAAATACAAAGAATCACATAGAATGTTTGTTTACAAAAACAACTCGTTCACAAACTAAGTAAGCAGATATTCGTGTGATTCTAAAAAAATAAAGAGAGTTGGTGTGTTTCTTTGCTGTTTCGACACAAACTCTCACAATCGAGACCTTCATGACAATTGCCATGAAGGTCTTTCAATTTTTGTTTAATTATTATTAAAGATTAATTTTCTCCATCTTTTCTTTTAATACCACTATCTCATCTCTCAATATTGCGGCAGTTTCAAAATCTAATTCTTTCACTGCTTTATTCATCTCTTTTTCTTTAATTTTAATTATCTTATCATATACTGACTTATTCCTATCTTCATCTGAAAGAAGTAAATTCTTTATTGATTCACTCTCACCTTTTCCTTTATTACTTTTATCTTTCTTAAATGCTTTTTTGAATAATTCTACATCAAGATCTATCTCAGCATTCACAGCTTTACTATGCTTGTCCTCAAGCTCCTCTGTTATATCTTTAATCTTTTTTATAATTGTCTGTGGAGTTATACTGTGTTTTTTATTATATGCTATCTGTATATCTCTTCTTCTCGTCGTCTCTCCGATAGCACTATCTAAAGCTTTAGTCATATGATCAGCATAAAGCACAACCCTGCCTTCGACATTTCTAGCTGCTCGTCCGATAATCTGTATGAGTGAAGTTTCTGAGCGAAGAAAGCCTTCCTTGTCTGCATCTAAAATTCCTATTAAAGCAAGTTCTGGTAAATCTAATCCTTCACGAAGTAAATTCACACCGATAAGAATATCGAAATCCCCTTTCCTAAACTGAGTTAGTATTTGAATTCTTTCTATTGTTTTTATATCACTATGTAAATATTCTGCTTTGTATCCTTTCTCTTTTAAAAAGATTGATAAATCTTCTGCCATCTTTTTCGTCAAAGTAGTTGCTATAGCACGGAAACCTTTTTTTATTACTCTATCTGCTTCTTTTACAAAGTCTTCTATCTGTCCTGGATATGTATTTTCTCCTCCTTTTTGAGGAGGAGTGCCCTTTAGGGCGAGGTGATGATTATATTCAAGATCACCACCCCCTACCCCCTCCTCTGCAAGGAGGGGAGAAAATGCACCAACACTCACTGGCTTTACTAAAATTTCTGGATCTATAAGTCCAGTAGGACGAATAATTTGTTCTACTATCTTATCACTTGTGGTTCTTTCAAACTGACTTGGAGTAGCCGATACATAAATAACATCTCCAATTCTTTCTTCAAATTCGTCATACTTAAGAGGGCGATTATCTTTCGCTGATGGTAAACGAAAACCAAAATCAACAAGTGTCTTCTTTCTTGAAGCATCTCCAGCGAACATTCCACCAAGTTGAGGAAGTGTCACATGAGATTCATCGATAATAGTAAGAAAATCTCCTTTAAAATACGACATCAAAGTATCAGGAGCTTCGCCTTCTTTTTTACCAGAAAGTTGCCTTGAATAATTCTCAATACCATTACAATAACCTACTTCTTTAATCATAGCTAAGTCGTAGTTTGTCCTTCTTTTTATTCTTTCCGCTTCGAGAAGTTTGCCTTCTCGTTCAAACATTTTTAATTGTTGTGTTAATTCTTGCTTTATATTCTTTATCGCTATTTTTACTTTATCTGTCTCAGTGATAAAGTGCTTTGCCGGAAAGAAAAATATATTCTTCTCTTCTTTTAAAACATGAGCAGAAACTGGATCAACTTTTAATATTTTAGATATAACTCCACTATTGAATTCTATCTGATAAACAAATGTTTCAGATATTGGCATAACTTCAACTCTGTCACCTATTGATCTAAAGGTTCCAGGATTCAAGTCAGCATTCGTTCTTTCAAAATGTATTCCAAGAAGTTTTCTCATCAAATCAGTCCTTCCTATTTTAGAACCAATCTCAAGTTTCAAATTTACTTTTTCGTATTCTTCAGGACTTCCTAAACCATAAATACAAGAAACAGAAGCCACAATGATAACATCTGGACGAGTCAAAAGTGACTGAGTTGTCGCATGGCGAAGTCGATCTATCTCTTTATTTATCTGAGCATCTTTCTCTATATATGTATCAGTCACTGGCATGTATGCTTCAGGCTGATAGTAATCATAATAAGATACGAAATAGTGAACTGCCGCATCAGGGAAAAATTCTCGAAACTCTTGTGCAAGCTGAGCTGCTAAAGTCTTATTATGAGCAATTACTAAAGTAGGCTTATTCCAAGCTTCTATAACATTCGCTATTGTGAAAGTTTTACCTGTACCTGTCGCACCCAAAAGAGTCTGCTTTTTCAAGCCCTTTTTCAAACCATCAAGTAATTCTAAAATCGCCTTAGGCTGATCCCCATCTGGTTTGTAAATGCTTTTTAATTTGAATATTTTATTGGACATATTTTTTCAAAAATTCTTCTTTAAATTCAGAAAATTTATCATCTAAAATTGATTGACGTATTTGTCTGACTAGATTCGTAATGAAGTACACATTATGTACTGAAGCCAAAGTTGCACCAAGCATTTCTTTCGCCCTGAACAAATGTGACAAATATGAACGGGTGTAGTTTAGACAAGTATTACATTTACAATCAGTATCAATAGAACCAAAATCATTTATAAACTTTGCATTCATTATATTTATCTTACCATTCTTTGTAAATAAAGTTCCATTACGAGCTATGCGAGTAGGACCTACACAATCAAATAAATCTACTCCATTCTCTACTCCTGAGAATAAATCCTCCGGCTCACCTATACCGAGTAAGTGCCTAGGCTTATCATCTGGTAATTCTTCATTCACCCATTTCACAGCTTTCGACATATCTTCTTTAGCAAAAGAACCACCAATACCAAAACCATCAAAATCCATTTCGCCTATAATTCTTGCTGACTTCTTTCTTAATTCCTCCGATCGTCCTCCTTGGACAATACCAAAAAGTGCTTGAGGTAAAGTATTTCGAGAAGAATTCTGCTGTTCTTTTTGAGATGGTCTGGCACCTTGTCCTCCCTCATCCGAGGACCTCTCAAAAAGAATTGCAGAAGTAGTCTCTTCTTTTTCTTCTTCCCTCTTTTTATGTTCTATCAAACTTCTTTTTGCCCAAGCATGAGTGCGAGACAAAGCTTCATCTTGATATACATCATTCTCAGTCGGAGAAGTACATTCATCAAAAGCAAAAATAATATCAGCACCTAAGTTGTGCTGTATCTCTATTGATTTCTCTGGTGTTATGTAGTGCAACGATCCATCTATGTGCGAACGAAAAGAAACTCCATCATTCCCTATGGTCGCCAAGCGAGGCACCCCATCTTCTACCACAGATCGCTCTGTGATAAGCAAGCTTGGATCAGTTACAGAAACAACTTTAGATAATTCTTTCCCATAAGCTACACCCAAAGAAAAAACTTGGAAGCCACCAGAATCAGTCATCATAGGACCATCCCAATTCATAAATTTATGTAAGCCACCTGCCTCTCTTATAAGATCATCACCAGGCTGTAAATACAAATGATAAGTATTTGCTAATACGACAGGAGTACCTAGCTCTTTTAACTGTTCTGGTGTCAGCGATTTCACTGTACCTTTAGTACCCACAACAACAAAAGAAGGAGTCTCTATAACTCCGTGCGGAGTAGTAAGTACTCCTGCCCTACCTAAAGCATTAGGTAATTTCTTTTCAATTTTAAAATTTATAGCTTTCATTTATTATTCACGATTTACGAATACCCATTTTAGATTCTGTACATTTATCGGAGATCTTAATAGTAACTTTTTCACTGGATCATTTGGACTTGATATAACTTCTTCTATAATAGCTACAATTTCTGATTGAAGTCCTGGTAGATAAATGAAGCCATCCTTTAGAAAAGTCAGATCGACGGGTATACTCATCTCAAAATTACCTCCTCCTCTACCTATCAGATCTACGCTTGTATTTGAGCCTTCCATCATAGCTTCTGTCACTTCTCCTGGATTTGTATAAAGAGTCACTAGTGATGTCTTTGCATATACTTCACTCACTTCACCTATTGGAGTCAAATCATTCGCATACACTTTATCCCCAGTTGAAATATTTGAGTCAGTACCTATATCTATAATGATAGTATCATATGGTGAATAATTGGGTTTCGTTAAAATACTTGAAAGTACAAAATCTTTTTCTATAGGTATACGATCAAAAGATTCTTTCAGTAAAGTATTCTCATCTTTCAATATCTGATAATTTATCATTGAGTTTTTAATATCTGTATTCTCTTTCTTTAAATTTTCATTCTCTTTATATACTGATGATTTAGTGCGAACTACATAACCACTATCTTCCACTTTCTCAATGACAATATTTTTTGCCTTCCATATTGGTTTTCCTATATAATTTAATAAACTCCCACTTGAAGCAAATACCCCAAACGAAGCCAAGCATAGAAAAATTATTAAAAATATTATATTTTTAATTAATCTTTTTTTCTTAGCTATTTCTTTTTTATCTCGGAACTGATGAATCATCTGTGTTTAATAAAACTTCTTGATAAGTATCAAAATCATCGAGTATCACTCCTGTACCACGAGCTACTGCAGTCAAAGGATCTTCTGCAATATATATAGGAATCTTTAAAGCTTTTTGTAATAAAATATCTAACCCTCGTATAAGGGCGCCTCCGCCTGACAAGACTAAACCTCTATGCATTATATCAGATAAGATTTCTGGAGGTGTCGTCTCAAGTACTTCTTTCACTCCATCTACCAAACTTAATACAGAAGGAAGTATCGCTTCTCTAATATCAGAATCAGTAATAATGACTTGTCTTGGAAGGCCAGTTACTAAGTCTCTCCCTCTTACTTCAGCTTCCATAGGATCTCCTTCTACTACAGTACCTATAGCAATTTTCACATTCTCAGCAGTCCTTTCTCCGATAAGTAATTTAAATTCATCTTTCATATAATTTATAATACTTATATTTAGTAGATCACCTGCTATTTTTAAATTCTTCGAACGTACCACTCCTGAAAGTGATATGACCGCTACGTCTGTAGTTCCTCCTCCTATATCTACAATCACAGAACCTACTGCCTCTTTAACTGGCAGACGAATTCCTATTGCTGCAGACATCGGTTCTTCTACTATATATACTTCTCGAGCTCCTGCTGAGCGAGCTGCATCTTCTACTGCTCTTATCTCCACATTTGTAATACCAGTTGGTACTCCTAGGATGACTCGAGGACGGATAAACTTTTTTGATATTTTCTCAGCTTTACTTATAAGATAAGAAAGCATTTCTTCTGTAACTTCGAAATCAGATATAACCCCATCAACGATAGGTCTGATAGCTCTTACATGTCCTGGAGTCCTACCTAACATTTGCTTTGCTTCTGCACCTACTGCTACGATCTGGCCCGTCTTTTGATTTACCACAACCACTGAAGGTTCATTTATAACGATACCGTGCCCTTTCAAATACACTAGAGTATTTGCAGTCCCTAGATCTATACCGATATCATTAGAAAACATTTGGTAAAATTTTTTAAACATATAATTTAATATGATTTAGCAAAAATAACTCTTATTTTAGAAGGTTTACCAGATTTAATGCATACCCCTTTTTCTTCTTTTTCATCAAGAGGAATACAACGGACAGTTGCACCTGTTTCTTCTTTTATTTTAGCTTCTATATCTTCATCTCCACACCAGTGAGCTTTTGCAAATTTACCTTCTTCTATAACTTTTACAAAATCATCCCAGTTATCTACTAATACTATATTATTCACTAAGCGATTCTTTGCTTGTTCGAATAAATTCTTCTGTATTAATTCTAAAATTGTTACTACTGTATCTTTAAGTTCTGGAAGTGAGACAGATTTCTTTTCACCTGTATCTCTACGGACAACCATAACAGTATTTGAAGCTATATCCTTTGGTCCAATCTCTATTCTTAATGGAACTCCCTTTTTCTCCCATTCATAATATTTTTCTCCCGGACGTATATCCCTATTATCAAGCTTTACACTGATACCAGAAGAAATTAAATTTGAAAAAATATTTTGTGATTCTTCTTCTACAATTTGTTTATCCCATTCTTTTGGAATAATTGGAATAATAACAACTTGTATTGAAGCAATTTTAGGTGGTAAAACTAATCCTTTATCATCACTATGAGTCATAATAAGCCCACCAATAGTCCTAGTAGATAAACCCCAACTAGTTTGCCATCCATATTGTCGAGTATTTGATTCATCTAAAAAAGTAACATCAAATGCTTTTGCGAAATTCTGTCCTAAATTATGAGAAGTAGCAAATTGTAATGCTTTTCCATCTTGCATCATAGTTTCTATTGTATATGTACCTTTTGCTCCAGCAAATTTTTCAGATTCAGATTTTTTACCTGGAATAGTAGGAATCGCCATATAATTTTCAGCAAAATCTTTATAGATATCTAGCATCATTAATGCTCTTTTTTCTGCATCTTCTTCTGTCGCATGTACTGTATGACCTTCTTGCCATAGAAATTCTGTAGTACGAAGAAATAATCGTGTTCTCATTTCCCACCTTATAACATTTGCCCACTGATTAATCAAAAGTGGTAAATCACGATGAGAACGAACCCATTTTGAAAAAACTTCATACATTATAGTCTCAGAGGTTGGTCGAAGGACTAAAGGTTCTTCTAATTTCTTACCCCCCGCATGAGTAACTACTGCTACTTCAGGAGCAAAACCTTCCACGTGATCCTTTTCTTTATTTAATAGCTTTTCAGGAATAAGCATAGGAAAATATGCATTTTGTACTCCAGTTAACTTAAATTTTTCATCAAGAATTTTTTGAGTCTTCTCCCATAATGCATATCCATAAGGTTTAATAATCATACAGCCCTTTACTGGAGAATTCTCAGCCAAATCAGCTACTTCAATAATATCAAGATACCATTGGCTATAATCAACGGCTCTACTTGTAATTTTTTTTTCCTCAAATTTATCCATACATCATTATACTACCCTAAAAACACACATAGGTCAAAAACCAAAATAATTACTAGGTCTTGCCTAGCAATTATTTTGGTATACAATACATATATGTCTATTCGAAAAGTAAATTTAATTAATAATGAATATTACCATCTCTTTAATCGTGGTAATAGTAAACAAAAAATCTTTCATGATAATGAAGATTATTTTCGATTCATGAGTCTTGTTTATGCTTGCAATTCAGAAAATAATTTTAAAGTTTTCATTTTAACAAAATCACAAAGTCCTTATGATTTTGAAAGAGGTAAACAGTTAGTATCAATAGGGTCTTTTTGTATTATGCCAAATCATTTTCATATTCTCATAACACAAATAGAAGATGGTGGTATTAGTAAATTTATGAAGAAATTAACTACAGCGTATGTAATGTATTACAATAAAAAATACAAACATACAGGAGGACTATTTGAAGGCAAATTTAAATCTGAACATATAAATAACGAACGTTACCTGAAATACCTATTTTCATATATACATCTAAATCCTATAAAGCTTATACAAAAAAATTGGAAAGAAATTAGAATTAAAAACAAAAAAGAAGTATTAGAATATTTATATAATTATCAATATAGTAGTTACCTTGATTATTTAGAAACAGGAAGAATTCAAAATAGAATCTTAAACAAAGAATCTTTTCCTAAATATTTTCCAAATAAAAAATTATTTACGAAAGAAATCTTTGAGTGGCTTAATTACAAAAACTAAAATTGCTAGGTCTTGCCTAGCAATTTTAATTAGAAAACATTTGATAAAATTTTTTAGACATATAAAATCAATTAAATATTTAATTTTTATTTTCTAGAAAACTAATTAAATCATCGAGAGAAATTATCTTTCCATTTGCTTCAGTTCTTTTCTTAATCTCAAATCCTCCGTCAGCTAAACTACGCTTTGATACTACAACTCTATAAGGTATACCGATAAGATCAGAGTCAGCAAACTTCTCTCCTGCACTTACGTCACTACGATCATCAAATAATACTTCGATACCTTTTTCATTTAGTTTATTATAAAGTTCATCGGCACTATTCTTAATATTCTCATCATTGCCCAATACAAGTAAATGTACTTTGAATGGTGCGATACTCTCAGGCCATATTATACCCTTATCATCAGAAAGGACTTCTACTACTGTACCCATCAATCTACCAAGACCGACTCCATAACTACCCATTACTACAAGCTTTTCTTCCCCATTTTCGTCTTTGTATTTCAAGTCAAAAGGAGCAGAGAATTTAGTGCCAAGTGAGAATATGTTCCCTACCTCTATTGATTTATTCTCAACTAAATCTTCTTTATTTATACCTAGACTCTCAAGTACTTCATCAGTATAAACTTCTTTGTTTATTGCTATGCCTTTGTTCTCATCTATATATATTATATCTTCACCTGCTCCAGTAATAGTCTGAAATTCATGAGAGAATTTTGAAAAAGTTCCACCTGAAGCAAAAGTAATATATGTAAGGTGTCCTATACCTGCTCTTTGGAAAATATTCTTATATGCGATTTTAGCTTTTTCATAGAATTCATTATGCTCTTCTTCACTTCTTGAGAATGAATAAAGTGCCTTCCAGTAAAACTCTCTTCCTCGTAAAATACCAGACTTACTTCTTATTTCATTTCTAAAAATACTTTTGAAATCATAAGTGTAGATAGGTAAATCTTTATAAGAAGATACATATGACTTTAGTATATTCGCATGTGCTTCTTCGTTTGTGAAAGAAAGGCCAACCTCTCCACCATTTTTTAATTTTGTTTTAAACCAGTTATCTACTACATCATCGCTCCATCGATCTGACTTTTCCCAAACTTCTTTACTTTGAAAGACACTAGTCCTCATTTCTATACCACCAATCTTATTCATTTCCTCTCGGATAATGTTCTCAATATTATTCAAAACACGAAGACCTAATGGCAAATAAGAATAAACTCCTGCCATCTCTTTATTGATAAAACCTGCTCTTATAAGGAGTTCAGCATTAAGGGAGACTTCATCTGCAGGGCTGTCCTTTTTTGTCCTTGTAAATAGTTGTGATTGTTTCATATACCCCTATACTACCCTAAAAACACAGTCCAGTCAAAAAACATAATATTATATTGCTGTTTGCAAAATAATGACTTTTCTGGTATTATATGACTACTTTCCGTGAGGAGTTTTTTATTTAAAAACCCTTGTAAATGAGGCTTAGACTTATATAGTCGGCCGAGCTGGAATGCTTAAAAACGGAGAGTATTATAATTAATTTCTGTCCCCTAAAAAGGCAGATCCGTAAAAAACGGAAAACATAGAAATACATATGAATACACAAAATAGTGTTATAGAAGAAATGTTTGCAAATGGTACTCATTACGGGTACTCAAAGAGTCGTCGTCACCCTACTACTAGTTCTTATATCTTTGCGACAAAGAACGGAGTAGATATTATAAACATAGAGAAGACTGCAGAGCTTTTCGAAAAAGCAATTGCAAAAGTAGAAGAACTAGCTCAAGCTGGTAAAACTATTCTTTTCGTAGGTACAAAAGCAGAAGCTCGCCAACAAATCATAGAGACTGCATTATCTTTAAATATGCCTTATGTTTCTGAACGTTGGGTTGGAGGTACTCTTACAAACTTCCCTGAAATCAAGAAACGTATAACTAAGCTTCTAGATCTTCGTGATCAGAAAGAAAAAGGTGGCCTTGATAAATATACTAAGAAAGAAAGACTTCTTATCGACAGAGAAATGGATGATATGACAAAGAATTTCCAAGGGTTAACTGGTATAACTAAAACTCCTGATGCAATGTTCGTAATTGATCCAAAGAAAGAGCATATAGCTGTAACAGAAGCTCATAAGATGAATCTCCCTGTTATCTCAGTTATGAATACAGACTGTAATGTGAAGCATTCACAATTCCCTATTATTGCAAATGACGCATCAATCTCAAGTATTACTTTCTTTTTAACTCAAATCAAAAATGCTTATAATAAAGGAAGTATGGGTGAGAAAAAGTAATTAAAATATTTATTAATTCATTAAAAATAAAAATAAATTATGTCTATACAAATAACAGCTCAATTAGTAAAAGAATTAAGAGATAGTACTGGTGTATCTGTAATGCAATGCAAAAATGCACTTGAAGAAGCAGAGGGAGATATGGAAAAAGCTCTTATAATCCTAAAAAAGAAATCAAGTAGTATCGCAATGAAAAAAGCAGACCGTACTGCCCACGATGGTGTCATCGTAGTAGTAGAAGGAATGGGTAAAACTCTTCTTCTTACTCTTCATTCTGAAACTGACTTCGTAGCAAGGAATGCTGACTTTATAACTCTTGCCAATGAACTTGCAAATATGGCATTAAATGAAGGAGTAGATGCTATGACTGCAAAGTCTCTAGATATCATCAACCCTATTGTTCAGAAAGTTGGTGAGAAAATCGAGCTTGGTAAAGTAGAAGTTATAGAAGGAGAAATACTTGGAAGCTATGTACACGGAAGTAAGAGTGCAGTTATCGTCTCTCTTAAGGGAGGTTCCAAGGAACTTGCTAAAGATGTAGCTATGCATATAGCTGCTATGAAGCCTGCCTTTATAAAATCAGAAGATATCACAGAGGATGATAAAGCTAAAGTTATAGAAGTATTTGAAAAAGAAGTTGCAGAGTCTGACAAACCAGAAGAAATAAAAAAGAAAATGCTTGAAGGTAAAATTTCTACATACTTTAAAGAACAAACACTTATGGATCAGATGTTTATTAAAAATGGAGATATCACTATCGGGAATTTACTAAAAGAAAAAGGAGCTAATCTAATATCGTTTACCCAAGAATCTATTGGTTAAATTATGATTATAATAATTATTATTTTCTTTATATCTATAATCCTAGCATTTGGAATGCTGACATTTCGTGCATGGGAGATAAGGACATCAAGATTATTAATAAATACTGAATCAATGCAAACATACAAAAAAGGACTATCTTTTGAAGAAATAGAAAAGATTGTATTATTTTCATTTAAACATATTATCCAATGGATAGTTATTTTTATTGTCAAAAATTGGTTTATAATTATAACAAAAATAAAACGTTTAATACAAAATAAACTTCCCAAAATTCATAAATTATTCAAAAAAAAACCAAAAACCGAATCAAGAAAGATATCTTTTGTAGAAAGAGCAGTTATGGAATCTAAAATTAAGATTAGAAAAGTAAAAGAGAAAATTAAAAAAGATCACGAAGAAAAAGCCTAAATTATTTTTCGTAAATGAAAAAAAATAAAAATAAAATAAAAATTGGATTTACTTGTAGTGCTTTTGATTTATTGCACGCGGGACATTTATTAATGCTAAAAGAAATAAGGGCACAATGTGATTACCTAATTGTTGGTTTACAAACTAACCCTACTATTGACCGTAAAGAAAAACATAAACCAGTAGAATCTATAAAAGAAAGAAGAATACGTTTAGAAGGATGTAAATATGTAGATAAAGTTATTATTTACAAAACAGAATCTGATTTATATAAAATACTTAAAAAACTAAAACCTGATATACGATTCTTAGGTATCGATCATAAGGGTAAACATTTCACAGGAGATGATCTCAATTTGAAGATAGTATTTAATACCAGAAATCACAATTACTCATCTAGTAATTTAATTGAGAGAATAATAAAAGCTTATAAATAAAGTGAAGTAGTTGATAATTTTCTATAATATGCTAATATAGTTATATAAATAAGCTAATTTGCTATTTAGTAAATACGAAAATATGTTGTTTTGGTAGGTATCAAAGTTCAATATGTTGTTTTAGCTGTTTTGGTAGGTATCAAAATATAATATGCCGCTTTAGCTCAGTTGGTAGAGCAACACTTTTGTAAAGTGAAGGTCCTCAGTTCGACTCTGAGAAGCGGCTCCAAAGTATAAAATAAATTTTGTCTTTATATTATTTTATACCCTCTAATTTTTATTAATAGATTCAATAATAGGTGCTACTGTTGATTCTGTAGTAATCACTGGCTTTTTCTTGACTGGTATAGATTTCTTTACTTCCGTATCTTCAGGTTTTTTTATTGTTTCTAATTCTGGGAAAGTCTTCTCTATTTCTTCAATCGTTTTAAAACCATTATAAACTTTCCCATTTATAACAATAGCTGGAAGATTATCTGAAACTTTATATATTGAAGTCATCGCTTTAATAGAAGAAAGATCAAGATTATAATCAAATGAATACACTCTTAAATTTGGATACTTTTCACGAAGAGAAGTAAGAACGTAACCTTGTTTGGTACAAGCATCACATTTATCATTCTTATAGAAATAAAGAATAAATATGGATTTCTGGCCACATCTTTCTGTTATTTTCTTCATTAATAAATAATCTTTTATTTCAAGCAAAGAATAATATTTTTTTAGTGAAACTACATTTGAGTCATCATTTCCCATATTGTTTTCACTGAAAGTTATCTTGTCGGCAAGAGAATTTAATTCAGAAGAAAGAACTGTAGTAGATACATCTTTACAAGATAGTTCTTGTAATAAAGAAAATTGAGTTTCCGAAGACATAAGGTCAACAGAAATTTTATCTTCTATATTTTTTAGTTGATCAATCTTTTTATTACTAAGATAATTCGATAACCAAAGTCCTGATATAAAAATCGTTGACGTTATAAATAGAACAATTACATATTTTTTCCAATCATTCGGTTCATGTTCGTGCATATTAATTTTTAACAACACGTCGTTCGAATGTCCAACTTGACTCCTTTGATATCATGGCATTATATATCGCTCGGAGCATCCAAAACGGTGCTATTACACTATAAATAATAATAAAATATAATATTGATATAGAAAAAGTTACTTTTCCTTCTGACATTTTTCTACCAATCAGTACTGATATTATAACAAGTATATACAAAATTATGGACAAGAACAATGCTGCTTTTGTATTAATAAAAAACCATTCAAATTTATACCCTAAATGAAAAAGGCTAGAAAATCCGATTGTTTGTATTTGTATTACTTTTGTAAAAATAAATTTAATGATATTTATAACAACGGTAAGAGACAAAAATATCACTCCAAATATTGATACAATACCTGAAGGTAAAGTAAATAATGCTACAGCACCATGTTTTTTTCTAAATAATAATCTACGATAATCAATAAGATTTTTAATAAATCCATATATCCATCTCAATCTTTGTCGATAAAGCTTTATAACTGAATTAGGTGTATTTGTATAAACAAAAGCATCTGGACAATGATCAATCTTATATTTATGTTCTTGCATACGTAAGGCTATTTCTTGATCTTCTGTATTGTGAGCCTTATGATAGTTTCCTAAATCATCAAATACTTTTCTTCTAAATATAGAAAATGGACCAGGTGTTACGTGTATACCACCCATAAAACCGAGCATCTTTTTAGTATAAATCGCCATATCGTATTCAACCTTTTGAGCTGATTGCAAAATATTCTTTGGATTATATACAACTATAGACGGAGCCACAGCCATAGTTTTTGGATCTAACTCAAAATATTTAATTATTCTTTTCAAAGCTTGGTCATTAACAAAAGAATCAGCATCTAAACAACCAAAGAATTCAGAAGTATATTTTTTTAAAGCCAAATTAAGAGCAGTATGTTTCCCTCCATTCTCTTTATGAAAAGCCCTTACATTTTTACCATTATCAAAACTCTGTAAAATTTCCCAAGTCTGATCTTTGCTTCCATCATCAATCAAAAAAATAGTAATCTTGTCTTTAGGATAATCAAGAGAAAGAAGTGATTCTACTGTTTTAACTATAGTATCTTTTTCATTATAGCAAGGTACTGCAATTGTGACAGTTGGATACCTAGCTAACTCCAAATTTTTGGGATTCTTAACGATAGAATGTCTCTTTTCTAAAAAAGTCAATAAAAAAAATATCTGTACATAAACAGAAATAAAAGAAAACATATAGAAAATAATAGTGTAAACTAGACTCATACCCAGTTATTATAGCATATTTTTAACTCTTTTTCAATACTCTATATGATTAACAAATTTAATATTATGATATAATAAATGAATGGAAAATAATAAAATGCAAAAAATTAATACACCTACAGCTATTATAGTTGCAGGATTTTTAGTAATGTTAGCTATTTTAATAACGAATGGAGGTAACTCAGGTCTAAATAAATCTACAAAAGCAAAAACTCTATCCGAACAGGTAGGAGTAAGTAAAGAAAAATTTACAGCCTGTATACAATCTTTTAATAAAGAAGCATTCAATAAGAAAATAGAAGCTAGCGTTACTAGTGCAATGAAAGGAGAAAATGGTGTAGGGACACCTTATAGTATTGTTATAGGACCAAATGGAGTAAAATCTAAAATCAGTGGTGCAGATTCATATGAAAATGTTAATAAAATAATAAATGAAGTTGTTTCTGGAAAAGTTACAACTCCTTATACAGGTGAAATGCCTCCAGTAGAATCTAATGAGCATATTTTAGGGAATATAAATACTGCAAAAGTCACTATTGTAGAATATTCTGATTTTGAATGTCCATTCTGTGCAAGATTTCATCCAATTTTAGAGAAAGTATATAATGAATCTAATGGTGAAATTGCTTGGGTTTACCGTCAGTTCCCACTAGTTCAAATTCATAAAAATGCAATGGAAAGAGCAATTGCATCTGAATGTATTGCAAGTATAAAAGGCAATGATGCATTTTGGAAATACGCTGATTTGTTATTTAATTTAGTAGTACCAAAAGAAGCTCCTGTAGATGAACAGCTTTAGATTAGTAAAATTTACAAAAAAACAGTCAGATAATCTCTGGCTGTTTTTTATTTATAGGAATTAATCAAAATAGTTTTTAAGTCTTGCAATTTTATCATTATTTCTAAGCTTCTCATGTACCTTTGCTTCAATCTGACGTATTCGTTCACGGGTAACACCAAAATCTTGACCTACTTCTTCTAAAGTATGCTGTACTCCATCCGTAAGGCCATATCTAAGCTCAAGTATCTTCCTTTCTTTCGGAGAAAGAGTATCAAGTACTTCTTTAATCTGATCTGAGAGTATTCTACGTGATGAGTCTTGGTCGGGACGAAGAATCTTATCATCGGGTATGAACTCACCTCTTGTAGACTTCTCATCATCATCCCCTATCGGTTGCTCCAAAGAAACAGTTTCTTGATTTATCTGCTCTATAATATGGATTTTTTCTACTTCTAAATTCATCTCTGTAGCTATTTCTTCAACAAGTGGATCACGTCCTAAATCTTGAGATAAGCGCCTTACTACTTGTTTATATTTTGAAATAGTTTCTACCATATGAACTGGTATACGAATAGTACGAGACTGATCAGCCAATGCACGAGTGATAGATTGACGTATCCACCAAGTTGCATATGTAGAGAATTTATAACCCTTTGTCCAGTCAAACTTCTCTACTGCTTTAAAAAGACCAAGGTTTCCCTCCTGAATAAGATCAAGTAAAGAAAGGTCAGAACTTCTTCCTACGTATTTCTTTGCAATAGAAACAACCAAACGAAGGTTCGCACGTGCAAGTAAATTCTTAGCCTCTATGTCTCCTTTTTCAATTCTTTTCGCTAAGTCTCTTTCTTCATTTGCAGCAATTAAAGGATACTGACCAATCTCTTTCAAATACATCTGAATCGAATCATATGTTTTAGCATCTTTACTATACTTAAGCGCAAGCTTTTCTACCTCTCCACTTGTATCTAGTAAATTACCTCCTTCAAGCACATCAATACCAGCGACCGCAAAACGGTCATATAAATCATCTAAGAATAAAATATTAGTTTCTATATCTGGAAATTCTTTAATAATTTCATCATAAGTTACGAATCCTCTTTTCTTACCTTTCTCTATCATCTCTACAGCTCTTACTTCTTCTTCTTTCACCTTGTTCTCCATCGCTACCTTTTTTGAGGAAGTAACTATTTTAGAAATAACCTTAAAATTATTTGTTTTAAATTTAGTTTTTGCTTTAGGTTTTACAATCTTTGAAACTTTTTTAGTTTCTTTTTTTATTACCTTTTTTGCTACTTTTTTCGTAACTTTCTTAACTACTTTCTTTATTTTCTTCACTATCTTAACTGGTTTCTTAACTGTAGTTTTTTTTACTACTTTCTTAATTATCTTTTTTGTTACAACTTTCTTTATCTTTTTTTTCATAATAATTATTTTGACCTATTACTTTTTATTTTCTCTATTTGTTCGACTGTTTTTTGATAATCTATAAGCGTAGGGTCAGAATCAAAATCTTCATTCACATTCCCCCGTTCATTTATCCTATTCTTTAATAAAATTAATCGTTCATTTAGAATTTCTTCTTCTAAATTAAGCATTATCTCCTCTATATCTCGAGGTAAATCTTTTATCCTATTACCATACCACATTTCTGCCTCTGAAGCTAGAACCTCTCTGTATGGCCCATAAAGCTTAATAAGGTCTTCAAATGCGTCTTTACCCACCTTATCAGTCAAAGACTTATGTATATGTTTTAGACCAAAGCTTGAATTTTCACTTTCTTGCCAAAATATTATCCCAAACAATCTTCTTCCTAGGCTATCTCTACGAGATAATGATTCTTTCTCTACTAACTTATCTTTGGAAACTTTAGCTGGATTATCCACCATATGATTCTTTTGATAAATCTCAAAATCCTCAACTATTGCATTGATTGGTATACCCGTCTTAGAGTGGATTATGGATATGTAAGAAGATTTATCTATTGAACTTTTTATCATTATTAAAAATGGAAAAATAATGTCACGGATAAGCTTACCTCTTTGTCTTATATCATTTGTATTTTTACAAATTCTTTCTACATGAAAATTAATAATATCTACTGCATTTTTTATAATATCTTTCCATTCGTCTTGATTTTCTTTTATCACATCTGCTGGATCTTTACCTTCTGGTAATTGTGCTACTTTTACTTGCATATCAAGTGATAATGCAATAATAGCAGAGCGACTTACTGCCCTTATACCAGCAGAATCTCCATCATAAGCAAAGATAATATTTGGAGACAATCTCCGTATTAAACCAAGGTTATTTACTTTTGATTCATGATCCGTCAAACTATCAGTAAATGCCGTACCTGAAACTGCAATAGTATTTGTAAAATCTATCTGATGAGAAAGTATAATATCAAGCTGACCTTCTACTACTATACTATAACCTCTTTTCCGTATTGAAGACTTTGCTTTATCTATTCCGAAAAATACATTTGATTTATTAAAAAGAGGTGTATCAGGAGAATTCAAATACTTTGCTACTGCCTGTTCATCTTTACTTATTTGTCCTACTTGTGAAGATTCACCAAATATTCTCCCTGTAAAAGCAATAACTCTTCCACTTGAATCACAAATTGGAAATATTATACGAGATCGAAATCTGTCATAACTTCCCTTTTCTGTTTTCTTGACTAGTCCGACAATCTCTAGATCATTTATCTTATAGCCTTTTGATAACAGGTAGTCTGAAAGAGATCTCCATTCATCTTTCGCATAACCTATTCTAAAAGTCTTAATACTTGTATCTGATAACCCTCTACTTAGTAAGTAACTGCGAGCTTTTGATTCATTATTAAAATTATTTTCAAAGAATAAAGTTGCATTTTCCATAATCTCAAAATATAATTCTTTCTTATCTATATACTTATCGTTACTTTTTGTAGTTTCAAGTTTTATACCAGCTCTTTCTGCTAATAGCTTAAGTGCCCCCATAAAGTCAGTACCTTCAAATTTCTCAATAAAAGAGAATATATCCCCTTTCTCTCCACAACCAAAACAATAGTATGTCCCTCTATCGACAGATATAAAAAATGAAGGAGTCTTCTCATTATGGAAAGGACACTTTGCCTTAAAATTCTTTCCTGATTGTTCTACTTGAATATACGAAGAGATAACATCAACAATCGAAAGCCTATCTTTAATTTTTTGTGTATTTGAATTCATTATATTTATTTTGTATTCTACTATTTATTCTTAATTATTAATACACCTCTTGTTGATAACACTTCTCACAATATATAATTTCCTTTTCTGGGTCGTAAGCTGTTTTAAAAATACTTTTACATCTTTCATTACCATGTATATTATGCTTTTGAGTATTTTTATATTGTGAATTTAAAGAATATTCTCCATTGCACATACATTGTGATTCATTTATTAAAGGGGGAACCATAAATTCCTGTCGTCTAATAAATCTACAATTAGAGCAGAGTCTCGGTAATGGTAAATTTATTTTTTTTAAAAATTGAAATTCTTCAAATATAATACGGTAGGCGTTCCCACATTGTTCGCATTTTATAATTTCTTTGGTTATATTTTCATCTACTTGATTAATTGGTGATATTAGATTATTTGCATTAATAGTTATATTATATATTTTCTGATCATGATTTCTCCAAATATAACCTTCTTTTTCTGCTTTTTCTTTATTTGATAAAAATTGATCATTTAATATTGTTTCATTATAGGCAAAAGGAGAAATCTCTATAGGAAAAAATTCTCCATACTTATATATATTACCATGTTTATCTATATATGGGTTTTCATCTATATTTTCTTTGATTCTATTAATAAGAGTAAAGTATTCATCTTTTGTGTATTGTTTATTAAAAACACAATACTGTTTGTCTTTTAAACCAACACAAGCAAAACAATTTTTTGATCTTCTCATGTTCATACAATATTCTAACTCCTGACAACTTGGCCAGCAATCAAAACAAAACTTTAATCTATCGACAAATTCACCACAAATCATACATTCGTATAATTGAGAAGCATTTAAACCCCAACAAGTGTAATCATATGAATCACTTGCTCCACCAAAAAATAGATCTTGAGAATATTTTAAATTTTCTCCTTTTTGAACAATATAACAATCATTTACATTCTTACATTCTTTAATATCTTCCCCTGTAGAGTTGTAGTTTCTTGATCCAAGCATATATTTGATAGGAAATTTTGTCCAAAAATTTTCCGATTTTTTTCTTAAATCATTAAATCCTTCCCATGTATTTAAATTAAAAGAATTAATTTTATTAAAATATTCATCTTTAGTATACTGAACATTAAAAATTAAATATGAAGAGTTTCTTAAATTTACACAACCAAAACAATTATTACACCCTACACAGTTTTTTGAAAAAAATACATCAATACAACTTTCACACATAGTAGAACCTACAGTATGATAACTTTTTTCAACTCTAACGTCTTCATAACAAAATTCACTATTATAACAAGAAGTTAAATCAAAACAATTTTTTATACTATGTACATTACATGAATAAGCAGAATCTTCACAAAAACCTGCATTAAAACAAAGATATGAGTTTTTCATATCATCACATTGATTTGAGTAATCTGAATTTATATTTCTCTGTTTGGAAACACTATTAAAAGGAACTTTATAAAACAATTCTTTAATTTGCTTAAAAAATGTTTCAGCAAAATCATAATCAAATCCATAATCTAAGGCTTCCCATTTATCGCTATTCCAATAATGTAAATCATATATTTTAAGACCTGATTCATTGGGAATGCCAGTGAATATTTCTTTACCAGTTATTTCATCTTTCCCTCGTGTTAAATATCTAACATTTCTCCATATAATTCTACGTTTATATCTACATACTGGACACCAAGTAGGCACTGGTACCTTCATCTTCTTATAAAACAAAAAATCCTCTGACTCAATCATGAAGTCTTTCTTGCAATTTTGGCATATTCTATTTTCATTTTTGTATTCCATATTATTAATCCATTTATCTTTCATTTCTTCCAGATAGGGGTTTAACCCCTATCTGAAATATATATTTAATTTAATATACCTCATTCTGATAACACTTCTCACAGTATACTATCTCAGGTCTATCTGGAGAATATGATGTCTCAAATTTAACTTCACATTTATCTATCTTGTGAAAATGATCTTTCTTGTCACACATACAACTTCTATTCCAAAGCTTCCAAGGGTTTTTCCATTTTGACCTTTCATAATAACGACAATTAGGGCACTTTCTTGGTAACGGTATTTTCATAAATCGATAAAATGATAATTCATTTGGCATTATTTTATATGCTAATGTACACTTTGTTTCAACCTTTCCATTATTTGGACAAGAAATTACCTCTTCTAGGATATCATCTGTAATATCATTTATTCTATCAGGTAATTTACTACTTTCAATAGTAGGTATATATTGTTTTACTTTTTCATCTCGCCAAAGATATCCTCTTTTTTCTATTTCTTCTTTTGATAATGGAAATATTTCATAAATTAAAGATTGATTATAAGAATAAGGTGATAACTCAAAAGGGAAAAATTCACCATATTTATACACTACTCCTCTTTTATCAGTATAATTTAAATTATTCATACTCTCAATAACTTCAGGTAAAAGTTTTTCATATTCTTCTTTAGTGTACTGTTTATTTAAAATACAATATTGTTTATTCTTTAAACCAACACAACCAAATAAATTTTTTGAATCATTACAAGATACACAATATTTCGTATCGTAACAAGTACCAATATCAACAGAAAACATCGAATTAGTGCAACCAGCTCCAGCATTAGTAAGTTCATAACAAAGTTCAGTTCTACCAACATAAAGTAGGTCATATGAATCTCTTGTTTTATTTGTATCAAAAACAATATATTTAGAATTTTCTACATCAATTAAACTAAAAGAATAAAGGGCATTTTTTGAATTCTCTATAAAATCTCCTGTACAATCTTTTGTATTTTTCATCATCGCGAAGCGATATAATGCTTTTTTAGAAAGATCAAAGAATTCTTTTTTAAGCTTTTCTTGCATTGTATATGAATCAAAAGCTATGTCTTTCATATTTTTTAAATATTCTTCACGAGTTAATTGTTCATTCCTAAACACATAACTTTTATTCCTTAAATTATACGACATAAAACAATCAGTACAATTATTACAATCAAAAAGATATACTGAATCTACGCATTGATTTGAACGAATTAGAAATCTAGAATTATAATTTTTTGAGGAATCAAATAATTCATACCCTCTTTCATTAGAATGTATATTTTCACAATCAATACAATTACGGTTCCCTTCGTGTACTTGTCTAGAGTAAAGAATATCTTCTGAGTAAACTACTTCATACGAAAGATATACATTTTTCCCATGATAAATATAATTTGCATATTCACACCCTTCAGCATTATTATTTTTATGTGCTAAATGTAAGCGAGGAACTTTTTTCCAGAGTTCATCAAACTGTTCAAAAAATGTTTTTGAAAAATCATAATTTGTACCATATTCATAAAGATCACCTCGTCCATTATAGCAAGAGGTACAGTAAACTTTGTAAGGGCTTTCAGGTGAATACATCGATACTGTACTTTTAAGACATTTATCACAATTTCTTTTGAAAAGATCTCTTTCGTTCAAAAAAGCAAGTTTTCTCTGTAATCTACAATCAAAACAAAAAGTCGGAGGAGGAACCTTAATCTTCTCATAGAACATAAAATCCTCAGGCTCTATTATGAAGTCAATCTTGCAGTTCTGACACCCCAATACTAATTTTTTATATTCTTTATCCATATTTATATCAAATCAAATTATGCAATTATATATTAATCATTATATTACTTAATCAAAAAATTAGTACGGGGCAGGTATTTTTGTTTTCTGGTTTGTATTCCATTCTTAATTATTAATTCTTAATTATTAATTATTTAATACACCTCTTGCTGATAACACTTCTCACAGTATACTATCTCAGGACGTTCGGGTGAATATGAAGTCTCAAAGGTATTAGTACAACCTTCTTTCATACAGGATCTATGCCAGAGTTTCATAGGATTACGTTGTAATAGTC